>ENA-UOOC01001652-UOOC01001652.1-human-gut-metagenome-genome-assembly--contig:-C48old-NODE-1652-length-18477-cov-18.699001_pt1 | contig 18477 bp, 19 predicted proteins | sample MGYA00242469_ERZ724016 | MGnify/ENA metagenome assembly ERZ724016 | reverse complement strand
TCACGCTCCCACTTCCTTTTGTAAGCAAAAGGAAGCGAAAACCAATTGCTGACGCGGTAATTAACACTACGCCGCTAAATTATAGTTTTCTATCACAAGCAGCGTTTTGCCTCTAAACAACATTTATCGCAATAAAACTAACAACTTGTCTCCCATGACGCGCCGTCCTCAAGCACAGTTCCATCAGAATAAAACGCCCTTAACAGCAGATCATTTTTCCCCGGTCGGAGCTTAACGTCCTTCCAGACAAACACAGTCGGCAATCTTTTGTCCGGAACTTTTCCAAATCCGAGGGAGTTCCCGTTCAGCAGCAGCTCAGCGCGTTCCGCGTTGGAGTAGGCGCGAACTTCCGGAACATTCGCTGGGCGCTCCGTAAAGCGCTTTTCTGTAAGCCGACAGGTCTTTTCGCTGTTCCACACCGAGCGATAGAACCAGTAGGCGTCCTTCGGTACCCTCTCGCGGGTGCAGAGCCCCTTGTCGTTTATTCCTGCTGTGTCGCCCTCCCTGCGCCCAGCCGCCGGGAAGTCGAACATACACCACACCAGCTTCGCCCAGAGGTAGTCAAGGCTGCCTATCTGCGTCCAGATCTGCTCATGAAGCCTCGATTGATAGTTTTCATAGTGCCGCTCTCCATTCGGGTCTATGTCGGTCAGCCAGTTGACGTTGTCCTTGTGCTGGGATATCGCTCCTCCGCCGCCGTACTCCGAAATGCACAGCGGACGTGTTTGCTCCTCGTGAGCCTTATCGAACCACTCACGGAACTGCTCCACGCTTCCGGCTTCCTTATACCACCCGAAATACCGGTTGTAACCCACTGCGTCCGCGGGAAGCGCGCAGAACTTTCCCCAGAACTGTGCGTCAGCGTAGACCGCGGCTCTTCCGCCGCCGTTTTCGCTTATATAATCATACATCTGCTCATAGAGCGAGTGTATGCTGTCCGACATCTGGTAGATCTCATTAGACATTCCGTAGAACATCACAGAAGGGTGATTGTAGGTCTGCGCGATAAGCTCGGTTAACTGCTGCATGGCGTTGTCGGCGAATTCCCGGGAAAGCTGCGGCTCCGCAGGCTCGCCGGGACACAGCTTGCCGATTATGCCGATTTCCGTCCACACGCACATGCCAAGCTTATCGCAAAGCGCGTATTCCTCGGAGGCGTGCTGATAATGCGCCATTCTGACCGCATTGCAGCCCATGTCGCGCATTACTGCGTAATCCCGCTCGCGCTGTTTGTTGGTCATAGCCCAGCCAGCGCGCGGAGAGTCCTGATGATAATTTACGCCGTGCAGTGGAGTGTGCTTTCCGTTCAGGAAGAACCCTTTCTCGCGGTCAATGCTGAACTCCCTCACGCCGAACTGCTCCGTAACGCCGTCCAGGGCAGTTCCTCCGAAAAGTACGGCTATCTTCGCTGAGTACAGGAACGGGTCGCGAATTCCGTCCCACAGGTGTGCGCCGGGAAGTTTCAGTGATAACTCAGCAGACGCTTCTCCTGGTGCGATCGTGAGTTTTGCTTCTTTCTGAATATTCGCTGCATCTCCGGATATCGTCACACGGACAACCGCGTTTTTTTCCTCAGCGGAATCATTCTCCAGCTTTACAAGCACGCGTACTTCCGCGCCGCCGTCAGCTTCCGGCTTTGCTGTTATGTACACGCCTGAAGAGCCGTTATCGCGCAGTGCAATGCGCAGCTTGTCAACGGCGATGAGCCTTACGGCGCGGTAGATTCCGCCCATTTTCGTGAAATCTCCGCAGTCGCCTATGGGTGCCACGAATTCTGACGTTGCGTTGCTGACATACACCGTGAACTGATTGTCTGCTCCTGGCCTTACCAGTTTCGTGATGTCAAACCTGAATGCGGAATACCCTCCGACATGCACTCCTGCCTTCTTTCCGTTGACAAAAAGCACCGTTGTGGTATTCGCTCCGGCAAATTCGATAAACACATGCTTTCCGTGATACTGCTCGTGCGGCAGCTTTACCTTCCTGCGGTAGCATCCTGCGCCGCGGTAGTACCCTTCGGAGTATTCCGAAGCCCTGCCGGAAACCCCGGTGCAGTCGGCGGCATTCCATGTATGCGGAAGCTCCACCAGTTCCCAGCCGTTGTCGTCGGACTTCGGCTCAGTCTGCCTTCCCTCGGGAAGCCCGCCGACCTTGCTGAACCGCCAGCCGCTGTTAATATATTCGTATGTTCTCATGCGATCTCTCCGTTTTCCCTATACGCCTGTATATGCAGCAAACCGTGCTGCTTTAATAACTAAAGTATAGCACGGTTTGCTTATTATGTCAACGGGAAATAGTCCAGAGCGGCTTTACTTGCTCTTGTAGTACAGCATGCAGTGGCAGTAGCCCTCGAAATCCGGGTCGGCTATCTGGCGTCTGAATTCCTCGCACATGCACTTGTTCTCAGGCGTGCGCTGTATTCTGCACGGGCAGTAGCCGCCGGTCTTTTCCAGACCCTCGCGTATCTTTTTTACGATTTCCTTGTTTTCGTTTTCTGTAACCTTCATAATATCTCCTTAAAACCAAAGACGGAACATTTCTGTTCCGTCCAACTTTGTAGAAAAAATCGTAGTTTGCCCGCGAAGCGGGCTTTTGAGATCAGTTTTTTGCTCCGGGTCTCCCGGAGTAAAAAACACTTCTATCCGCACAAGTGTGCGGTTTGTCGGCGTTGCCGACAAACCGTGCGCGCAGGGCGGATGTTTCGGCGGAAAAGTCCCATCGGGACTTTTTCGACGGTTTCATACGGAACATTTCTGTTCCGTCCTTTTGTATCAGTCGATCTCTACGGAGATCTTTTCGTCTGCTCTGACAGCGCCCGCGCGCATTACAGTGCGGATAGCCTTAGCGATCCTGCCCTGCTTGCCGATGACTCTGCCCATATCCTCCTGTGCAACATGGAGGTGGTAAACGACAACGCCCTCGGCGTCCGGCTCGTCAACAGTTACCTGGACTGCCGATTTGTCCTCTACAAGCGCAGAGGCGATAGTTACCAGAAGCTCTTTCATATATAGTCCCTCCTGTGGGATAAAGGGGAAATCCCCGGTACGTTCTTAACGGGCTGCGACGCCCGCGTTACTGCCGTGATTACTTCTTGAGAAGTCTCTTAACAGTATCAGTGGGCTGTGCGCCCTTCTTGATCCACTCGTCAGCCTTAGCTGTGTCGATGTTTACGAGAGCCGGCTCCTTGGTAGGATCATAAGTGCCGATCTCCTCGATGAAACGGCCATCTCTGGGGTAACGGGAATCAGCTACAACTACACGGTAGAAGGGAGCCTTCTTTGCGCCCATTCTTCTGAGTCTGATCTTAACTGCCATTTTATTTTCTCCTTTCAGCATTGATATATTCATCATGCGCGTTAAGCGCAGTGAAATCATATCAGCTCCGCCCTTTTCGGGCAATATCGTTTTATTTCAACGGCAAAGCCGCTGTTTACTTACATTGGGAATCCGCCGGGGCCGCCCATGTTGCCCATCTGCTTCATCATGTTCATGGGAATGCGCATTTTCTTGCCCTTACCCTTGCCTGCAAGACCCATCTGCTTCATCATTTTCTGCATCTGCTCGAACTGTCTGAGAAGCTGGTTGACGTCCTCGACCCTTGTGCCGCTTCCCGCCGCGATACGGCGTTTGCGCTTTGCGTCGATGATGGAGGGCTTTTCGCGCTCCTTCGGCGTCATGGAGGAAATTATCGCCTTTGTGCGGGGCATCTTCTTCTCGTCGATGTCCTCTTCCTTTACCTTTCCGGCAACTCCGGGGATCATCTTCAGCAGGGAGTGAATGCTTCCCATCTTCTCTATCTGTTCGAACTGTGCGTACAGGTCGTTCAGGTTGAATTTGTTTTCCTGCATCTTCTGCATGGTCTTGGCGGCTGCCTTCTCATCAATGGTGTTTTTCGCCTTGTCGATGAGGGTCAGCACATCGCCCATGCCGAGGATTCGGCTCGCCATTCTGTCCGGGTGGAATGGCTCGATATCGTCGAGCTTTTCGCCTATGCCCGCGAATTTTATCGGCTTGCCGGTTATCGCCAGGACTGTCAGAGCGGCACCGCCTCTGGTGTCGCCGTCCAGCTTGGTGAGGATAACGCCCGTGATGTCGAGGGCTTCATTGAAGCTCTGTGCGACGTTCACCGCGTCCTGACCGGTCATGGAGTCGACAACGAGGAGTATCTCGCTCGGATTTGTCTCGCGCTTTATGTTGCGTAGCTCGTCCATCAGCGTTTCGTCGATGTGGAGACGTCCGGCGGTATCCAGCAGAACAATGTCGAAGCCGTTGTCCTTCGCGTACCTGATACCTTCCTTAGCGATCTTCACCGGGTCGGTCTGACCCATTTCGAACACGTGCGCGCCTGCCTTTTCGCCAACTATTTTCAACTGGTCGATAGCCGCGGGTCGGTAGATATCGCATGCTACCAGCAGCGGGCGGTGATTCTGCGCGATGAGGTGCTTTGCGAGCTTTGCGCAGTGTGTGGTCTTACCGGCGCCCTGTAAACCGCACATCATGATAACGCACGGCGGCTTTGAAGGGAAGTTGAGCTTCGCTGTGGTGTTTCCCATCAGCTCGATAAGCTCACGGTGAACTATGTCGATGACCTGCTGCGCAGGAGTCAGGCTGTCCATGACCTTCTCGCCGACCGCCTTCTCGCTGACCTTCGCCACGAAGTCCTTAGCGACCTTGTAGTTTACGTCCGCGTCCAGCAGCGCCATGCGAACCTCACGCATAGCGTCCTTGATATCCTTTTCGTTGAGCTTGCCGCGTCCCTTGAGTTTGCCAAAAACATTGTTCAGCTTGCCGGAAAGTCCTTCAAAAGCCATGTACTCACCCCTTTATAATTCGGAAGTCGTTCTTTTGGGAATGCCTCACAGGCCGCGCCGGATATCTGATAGTATCCCGCCGAGCCTTTCAAGGCGCTGGTCGCTGTTTTCCTGCTTCATTAAGGAAACAAGTTCTGACGCCTGATCCAGCTCCACCGAAAGAGTTCTGAGCCTTGCCGCGAAGCCAAGCTTCTGCTCCAGCTCCTCCAGGCGCTGCTCGCCCTTTTTTATCGCGGAAACCACGCTCTGCCTTGTAACTCCGCCCATTTCTTCGGCGATCTCCGCCAGGGAGAGGTCTGCGTTATACCGCATATCCAGGGCTTCTCGCTGGGAATTCGCCAGCAGCTCGCCGTAGATATCAAGCAGTATCACAAAATCAAGGCTGCGTTCCATCGGTGTTTAATTGCTCACTTTCATTCAGGTGTCAGGTAAAAACGCTTTACAGCAACGTTAATATTATATCATGTGGATGCGGCTTTGTCAAGGGGTAAACGCGGATTTTCTCCATATTTCCGCGTTTTTTTCATAACATGGCGCGGTAAAATCAAGGGAATTTCCAGAATAAGTTTTCCACGGTTTTAACATAGTTTTCAACTTTGCCGGACTAGTTTTCATGCGGGATAAGCCTGTTTTTCAACGTTTCTGTTGAAAAAACTGTCGAAATAATCAACCATTCAACAGTTTTAACCGTACTTTCAACTGTTTTCACCGTTGAAAATGTGGAAAACTTCTCTCCCTTTTGCACAAAAAAATCGGGAGCAAAGCTCCCGACACATCATATGCGAAGATTGACGAAATATTAACAACATCTTGTTGCGTGTTCGCCATATACTGCGGATGACTGCTCCGGAATTCGGAAAAGACCCATAATAGCCTGACGGCGAAAAAGCATATGTTGTCAGATCAACCAGTCGAATGCACAAACACCGAATTGAGACATGCTCTAAGCCTCCCTGCGGGTAAGGCGGTTTATGGCGATGAACGCTAACGTTATCCAGATGGTTCCGATGGCTATTCCGACCGGGTATAGCGGATTATAAACGTAGATAAGCGTTCCCGCGATCCATGTTTTGTACTCCGCAGCGCCGCGGACTGCCGCGACTATCAGCGCGATAATATTCACCGGTAGCACCGAAAACATAAGATAGTGCCGGAAATCCGCGCCGCTCCGTTTCTCAGCGCCGCGCTCCATGAATGCCAGGAACGCCGCAAATCCGGCGGCGGCAAGCGCCCATATAACTTCGTATACCGGATTGACACACACGAACATTCCTATAAAGAACAGCACCGATTGTGCGATCAGGTTTACAAGTGCGTCAAAAATATAGGTTCTTATTTTTTTCATATGAACACCTCCGTTGACAATTATTGCTTTTCTTTAATTGTATCATGTGATTTTGATTCTGTCAATACGTAACTCGCAATTTTAAGAAAATTGTATGTTTTTGATAACCAAAGAAAATTTGTTTGGTGATATCTCACAAAAAACCCCGGAGACGGCTCCGGGGCGTGAAATTATTGTCCTGTGACCAGATTCATGAGCTTCAGCACTCCGCGTGCCGCAAACTGGAACGTAAACGTATCCGCGGCGAGCACGAGCGCGATTATAACGGTCGCGCGGGTGAAAAATACTCCCCAGCGCTTTGAAGCCGGGACGTCCCACATCTTCGGGACTTTGTAGCGCTTTATCTTCCGCAGCTTCACAATAGCCATCAGAACTCCGATTATCATGAGCATTATCACGAAGAAGCAGAATATCAGGTAGCATACGACTGCAGGGGTCTGTACGCCTTCCATGCCGCGTTCTTTTGCAAGGAGGTAGTCTCCTACGTCGTCAAATGTGATGAACAGAAGCAGCAGCCCGGAAATCCCGTTGAACATCGCGTGCATTATCGTGGTCGTCACGATGGAATTTGTGGAAACCGCGATATATCCGAGGCATATTCCAAGAACCGTAGCATAGAAGAACTGGCTGAAATTCGCGTGGGTCATGCCGAACAATATTCCGGAAACGAATATCGCGAAACCGTTTCCGTATGGTCTGAGCGACTCCAGGACGATTCCCCGGAACCAGAATTCCTCAAACAGCGGTGCGATTATCACGAGCTGAAACAGCAGAACCCCGGCGCAGAACAGATTGTCCGGAGCAAGGTCGTTCACCGTGTTGAAAGATTTGTACAGATCGGTGTTTTCGAACAGCTTTGAAACCAGCATGGTCAGCAGGTTCACGAACAGCGACAGTCCGTAGAACGCCGGGAACATTCCCATGGCGCTGCCAAAGAACTGCGGCTTTCTGTAGACCTTCGCGCACATTCCAGAAGGCTTCAGAAGTGCAGCCGCGCAGACAATGGGAATGATGTACAGAAACATGAAGCTCACCACGGTCTGAATCAGATACGACATATTCGGATCCATTCCGTCGAACATTCCGAGATTCACCGCCGCCGACAGCAGCACGGTTTCCAGTCCACGGGATACGAAAATAATTATCATCATCGCGCCAAGCTTCATGCAGACTCTTTTGAATCCGGGCATTTTCGACATGTCCCCGGGAATTATCCCTATCGTGTTTTCCTCCATTTCCGCTCCTTTCGTCAAAGCAAAACGGTCACTTTCCCGCAATAAGGGAATGCTCGCCGACTATCTCCTCAACTATTTCCTCGATGGATTTGCCGGCGCAGTCCACGGTGATGTCAGCGTACTCCTCGTAAAGCGCGCGGCGCCTGCGGAAAACGTCCTCGATGGAATCGCCGGGGCGCATTGCTATGCCGCGGGTCTTTATGTTGTGCAGGCGCTTTTCGACCTGCTCCACCGGAAGGGCGAGATAGTATACGTAGCCGTGTTCCTTCAGGTACATCATCGCGCTGCGGGAATACACCGCGCTTCCGCCGGTGGCGATAACGCAGCCGCCGCTTTCCTCAACGGACATTATTGCCCGCTCCTCCTCAATGCAGAACCAGTCGAGCCCCTTATGGTCGATTATCTGCTGAAGGAGCATTCCCGTTCGATTCTGGATAGTGATATCAGTGTCTATGAACCGGAAGCCCATTGCCTTTGCAAGCAGCACTCCGATGGTGGATTTGCCGCAGCCGGGCATTCCTATTAAAATTATGTTTTTCATGCTGACGCGTCCTTCTACTGAATTACCATGTTACGCGGTCGAGGCGCATGGTCGCAACGGCGTTGAGGTCAGAACCGGCGATGTGACCCGCCTTATACTCATAATACGCCTGACAGCCTATCATTGCCGCGTTGTCGCCGCACAGGGCCAGCGGCGGGTAGTATACCTTCATGCGGTTGTAGTCCGCGCGCTGCTGGAGCATGCTCCGCAGCCCGGAATTCGCCGCAACTCCGCCTGCGAGAGCCAGCGTCTTGTAGCCGCCCTCCTTCGCCGCCGCGATGAACTTCTGCGTGAGGATATCCGCAACGGTATACTGGAAGCACGCTGCAAGGCTGTTGACGTCGATCTCCTCGCCCTTCTGCCTGGCGTTGTGTATGAGATTTATGACCGCGGTTTTCAGCCCCGAGAAGCTGAAATCGTACGGATTTGCAGTGTGCGGGTGCGGAAGCTGGTATTTCTTACGGTCGCCGGTCTGCGCCGCCTTGTCGATGTGGACTCCGCCTGGGTAGGGATAGCCCATAGCGCGCGCCGCCTTGTCGAAGGCTTCGCCTGCGGCGTCGTCGACGGTCTGACCTATCGTTTCGAACTCCGTCCAGTCGTTGACCTTGACGATATGGCTGTGAGACCCGGAGGCCACCAGGCAGAGGTACGGAGGCTCAAGCTCCGGGTGAGCCAGGTAATTCGCCGCGATGTGCCCGCGAATGTGGTGCACCGGGATAAGCGGCTTATCCAGCGACAGCGCAAGCCCCTTCGCAAAGTTGACTCCTACCAGCAGCGCGCCGATAAGCCCCGGTGCGTAGCTTACGGCTATCGCGTCGACGTCCTGCGCTTTCATGCCCGCCTTCTGGAGCGCCTCGTCAACTACCGCGACTATGCTCTCGCAGTGGCGGCGGCTGGCTATCTCGGGGACTACGCCGCCGTACAGCTTGTGCTCCTCTATCTGCGTTGCCACGACTGAGGAGATTATCTCCCTGCCATCGCGTATTACTGCGGCTGCGGTCTCGTCGCAGCTGCTTTCTATTGCTAAAATATCCATTTAAACACCCACTTATTTTAATTCGGAATTATGAATTCGGAATTCGGAATTTCGGTGCCGCCTTCGGCGGTTATTTTAAATCCGTCCCACAAAGCAGAACAGCTTGATTCCGGATTTTATTTAACGTCTGGTTTCCTTGAGGTTATGAATTCTATCGCGCGCTCGATGGAACTTCTGACGTGCTCCATGTCCTCGCTGTGGAGCTTTCCGGCGTTGCGGTAGTCGAAGCTGTTGCAGAACTCGTTTACGTCGCTGTTAAGCTCCTTGATGTAGTTTTCCACAAGCTTGTCGGTGGCGGCGATGAATTCCTTCTGGTCTGCTTTCGGCAGCTTGGAGGGAACATGCGACATTATCAGATTGTAGTGCGGTATGCAGATGTATTTCTGCGTGGAATACAGATTGCGGAACTTCGCGTCCTCGCGGAACATCGTGAATACCGTTTCCAGCATGTGTTCAACGCCCCAGTCTACCTTGCTGCACACGAAGCAGGTGTTCTCTATTTCGCTGCACTTCTTTGCCTTTGCTCCCTTTGTGAAGAATATGCTTTTATTCTCGAATATCTCTCCGCGGAGCGTACCTAGGTAAGTGTTGAGCATGAGCCCCAGCGACAGGCGGTTGTTCTGCTTGAGCAGGCTGTTGAAGTGCGTATGGCAGAACCCAAGCCGGTTAGTTTCCATGCGGACGTCCGGCTCCATCATCGCGGCGCCCATTATGTACTCGCTGATATGCTGCTCGACAGTGTTACGCATGGCGCAGATGGGGCAGCCCTCCCGCGGCTCGAACACTTCGTTTATCGGTATCGTCAGAATACTTTCTCTCATTGTAAGTCCTTTCCTTTTGCGTGAATAAGGTGAAAAGTCGCTGAAAATACAGCGGATACTCTTGAAATTATACTCCTATTGTATTATAATTAAGACAAATAATCAAGGGGTTTACGAAAATTTCTATGAATTACACCATACAAAATAAAAATTTTGATATCCGCCGGACGTTCCTGTGCGGTCAGTGCTTTCGCTGGAGCGAGGACGAAAACGGCGCGTTTTCCGGCATTGCCGGCGGCAGAAGCCTTACTGTAACGCAGTCCGGCGATGAAGTCACCCTGCACGGCGTATCCGAGCAGGATATCCCGTTCTGGGAAAACTATTTCGACCTGGGCACGGATTATTCCGCGTACATCGAAACGCTTTCAGCGGACGAAACGCTGAAAAAAGCCTGCGAATTCTCGCCTGGTATACGCATTCTGCGGCAGGAGCCGTTCGAAACGCTCATCAGCTTTATTATCAGCCAGAACAACAATATTCCGCGAATCTCCGGGATAATCGGGCGGCTGTGCGAGAGCTTCGGAACTCCGGCGGGCGGGGGATACGCATTCCCGACGGCTCGGCAGCTTTCCGGGATAGCTCCGGAGGATCTCGCGCCGCTTCGGGCGGGATTCCGCGCGCGCTACATATGCGACGCGGTGGAGAAGGTGAACTCCGGTGCTGTTGATTTCGCGGAAATCGACAGGCTGCCGCTCGCGGAGGCGCGGGAGCAGCTCAAGACTATAGTCGGAGTAGGCGATAAGGTCGCGGACTGCGTGCTGCTGTTCGCGTTCCATAAGCTTGACGCCTTCCCGAAGGACGTGTGGGTAAAGCGGCTAATGGCGCAGTTCTACCCCGGAGGTCTGCCGGAATGCACCCTCGGCATAGAGGGCATCGCGCAGCAGTACCTGTTCGATTACGTCCGCAACGGCGGAGGTCTGCTGGTCACGAATGACTGATTCATGAAAGGGAGTATACATATGTTCTGTCCAAAATGCGGCAAGAAAAATGATGATAACAGCCTGTTCTGCACATGGTGCGGCGCGGGTTTCGGTTCGGTATCCACGCAGAGCCTGAGCGCCGCTCCGGCGGCTTCTGCTCCTGTGGAGGCTCCGGCGACACATCAGGAGCTTCAGACGGTTTCTGCTGCGCCTGTTGTATCTGCTGAGAATTCCCAGGCGGCGCAGTCAGCCGGGGAGGTAAAACCCGAGCCGACCGAACAGCCCGCGTACAGCGTCCCCACGCCTGGAGTGATCCCGCAGAGCAGCGCGGAGCACACAGCCGCACAGAACTCTGCCAGCGGCGCTTTGAATGCTCAGGCGGCTCCGGACAGTGCTGCAAATTCACTGTCATTTAATAATGAAGTCCCGGTGGCTTCCGTGCAGAAGCCCGAAAAGGAGCGCCGCTATTTCACAGCCGCGCATATCGCGATATGTCTCGCCGTTACCGGAGTTATGGCGGCGGCAGCCGGAATTTTCGCCGGTCTGTATTTTTCAACGATACTCTGATACTACATTTCAACACGCTTTTAATGCCCTGCAGGTTATGTCCGGCAGGGTGTTATTTCTTGGTATGATTATGCACAAAAATCCCGTGTTCGTATTATTTCATTTTAACAATCTTGCGTTTTGTAAGTTGACTTTTTTTAGGCAGTATAGTATACTTAATTTGGATATTTCTATCATCAAAGTCTGCGTCAGATTTGATTACAGAGAGTATTACGATCCATTTGGGAGGATTACATAATGTATTGTGAAAACTGCGGCAAGAAACTGATCCGCGGCTATCAATTCTGCATGGAGTGCGGCACGCCTGTTCCGCCGGAAGTGGAAGAAGAGGAAGAGAACGAAGATGCTCAGGCAAACGAGCAGTCTGCTAGTGAACAGCCCAGCGGGGAAATGCCAGGTATCCAGCCAATCGGTAACGAGGAGGGTACTCTTGTTTTCTGCCCGACCTGCGGCATGAGAATGCAGAAGTCCACCGACCACTGCGAAAAGTGTGGCATGAAGCTGAACGCGAATGGTTCCTCAGGGGTTCCGCTGGTCAACACCGACCCGCTCGGCGGCGAGTTCGGCGGAATTTCCGACAGCGACCTCGCCAGAATAGACAATTTCGTCAATAACAGCGGCTTGGGCGGAGATATCAGCTACGATGTGAGCGGCGGCTCTGATGATATGGGAGGCCTCGGCGGAGGTCTTGGCGGTATCGGCGGTTTAGGCGGCGGAGATCTCAACAGTGAGATCGAAGCGCTCAACCAGCAGTTTGCCAATCTAAACGCGACATCAAGCGATATGCCTGCAATAAGCGCGCCTGCTCCCGAGCCTGAACCCCAGCCCGAGCCCGTTCCGCAGGAGCCGGATCTTGGCACCTTATCCCGCCGCGTCGAAGATTTCAGCATGGAAGCCGGAATGCCGGAGACCCAGTTCCTTTCAGAGAGCGGTCTGCCGGTAATAAACGGCGGTGAAATGGCAGAGCCTGACGAGCCGATGCAGCTCGAGCAGAATTATGATGATATCAATATTGACATAACCGCACCCGCTCCCACGGCGGTCGCTGAGCCGGAAGCACCTGCATACACCGAACCGGAAGCTCCTGCGTACACCGCGCCGGAAGCCCCCGCGTACACCGAGCCGGAAGCCCCCGCGTACACCGAGCCGGAAGCACCTGCGTACACCGAACCGGAAGCCCCCGCGTACACCGAACCGGAAGCCCCCGCGTACACCGAGCCGGAAGCCCCCGCGTACACCGAGCCGGAAGCCCCCGCATACACCGAGCCGGAAGCCCCCGCATACACCGAGCCGGAAGCTCCCGCGTACACCGAGCCGGAAGCTCCTGCATACACTGAACCAGAATTCACACAGCCCCGCCGCCCTGAACCGGAGCCTGCGCCTGCCGCTGAAAGCTCTGAGAATGACGGAACTGATCTCGGCAAGCTTGTTTACTGCCGCAACTGCGGTCAGGATATGTACGAGAAGGAAGCCGTCTGCAAGAACTGCGGCTCTCCGAATAAATGGAACATCAAGCCGCTCAAGAAGAATGTTTCCGGTTCAGCGGCAAAGAGCCAGAAGCAGCCGACTAAGCTGTTCGGTATATTCCCGATACCGACGGTCATCGGAGCCGCTGTGGTTGTCGTCGGAGTTATCGCGCTGATAGTTGCGACCTCTACAGCCAATAAGTCTGAGGATCTGGTGAGCCAGCCTGCAACTCCTACCACGGCTTCCACAGTGCCTGATACGCCCGTTGAAGCGGACGAAAACGCAGAGGTAAATGTGCCTGATGTACCAGACGTTTCTGACGTATCCGATGTATCGAGCGTTCCTGAGGAAGTCAACCCTATAGTTACGAACGAGAGCCAGCCGGAGCCTGCGGCTACTGAGGAAGCAGCCAAGCCCGCGACTGCGGAAGTTTCCGGTGCTGAAAGCAGCAGACCCTCTGACACTTCTTCATCACCGGCAGCAACTCCTGCTGTAACCACCAGACCTAATACGTCAGTTACAACCAGACCGAATTCAGTTGCTACAAGTCCGGCTGTTACCACCACTCCGAAGCCCGCTGTCACTGCCAGGGAACCGGCGGTTGTCTCCACAAAGCCTTCCGCGACTGTTACCAACGAGGATAAACAGCGCGAAAAGATACTTGACGCGTTCGAGGCTGTTTCCGCCGAGGTCGGAAAGCTGCACCTCTATTCTCAGGCTACCAGCTATGCAATCGACGCAGGATTTACAAAGACAAAGTTCACCTCCGGAATGACCAGCGTGCTTTCCGGCGGCAAGAGCAATGTCTCCAGCCTGGTGAAGAACGCCAAGCCCTCCAGCAGCGAGCTTTCCAGCGCGTACTCCTCGCTCCAGAAGCTGTACGACCTGTATACCGATTACTACACCTATGTGACCGGCACCAGCGATTCCGGCAGCAAGTATATTTCCACTGCGGATTCCAAGCTCAGCAGCTTCAACTCTGCGGCAAAGAGCGGTCTCAGCTTCAAGAGTCTCCAGACCGGAAACCAGACCAGCTCCGATAAGTCACGCCAGTATGCGGATATGCTGTCCAATGCGGCTTCTGCGGCTTCCAACGCGGCTTCTCAGTTCAACACTGTAAAGAACTCCGTTGCTGACCTCAAGAGCAGCAAGTATGAGTCGGATGTAATGGGCGTTATCTACAACGATAAGACCTCCGCTATAATGAAGGCTGCCGGCTATGCGCAGGTAGTTTCCAACTACGACGAGATGATGTCCGGCGCTCCGGCTGAGTATTCCTCCGCGAAGTCCTCGCTTACAAAGGCGGCTTCCGACCTTGACGGTATGCTCGGCGTATTCATCGACGCGGCTTACAATGACCTGTCCGGCTTCAAGTCTGAGTTCAGTTCCTATAAGACTTCCGTTGACAAGGCTGTTGCCGCTGTAAACAAGGCTGTATAAGGCTTTTCGCTAAGCGCTCACAGAGAATAACTGATCCCCCGCTTTATTAGGAGCGGGGGACTTTTTTAATTCGGAATGTGGAATTATGGTGCGCGCTTCGCGCGGAATTTCAAATTGCTGCGAATTGCTTGGTTGAATCTTCAGGATAGCCGGCTTTTTATTCAATATCCAGATCCTCTAGAAGCCTGCTGACTTCCGTAAGACCTCTCAGGCGGATACCCTCTTTGAGCAGGGCAGCGTCTGCGGGGTTTACGTCGGCTATCGGGGTGGAGTACTGCGCGATAGGCTCTGTGCCGTCGTCCGAGAAAAGCGCTACGCTTCCGTTGTATTCCCTGAGCACATAGCAGGAAAGCTGCGCCGCAGTCTGCTCGGCGGCTTCCAGGACGCTCCCGGCAGCCGAAGCAACATATGCCGCGCTGCCTCCCACAAGGGTCAGAGCTATCAGCCCTCCAGCCATTTTTCCGTAAAGTGACATATTATCCCTCCTGTGTCGTGTAAATCTGAGGCTGGTATGATTATGCCCGATTTTTCACAGCTTATCCGCCGGGAACATTTCTTTTGCAAAATTTGCGGCCTTTCTCAAAAAAATATACTCAGGCTCTTGTATTTCATCAAAAAAAATGGTACAATAAAGTGTGTATAATCATCTGGGGGGCTTTAGTGTTGAATCCGAATATCGACTATCTGCGCGACAAGGCGAACCGCCTGTCCCTCAGCCCCGGCGTGTATCTCATGAAAGATAAGACCGGTAAGATAATCTACGTCGGAAAGGCGAAGGCGCTCAAAAATCGCGTGACCTCCTACTTCCGGCACGATTCCAACCACAACGCCAAGACCCTGAAGCTTATCGACAATATCGCGGATTTCGACTTTATCGTCTGCCCGAGCGAGCTTGACGCACTGGTGCTGGAATGCAGCCTTATAAAGCTCCACAAGCCGAAATATAACATACTGCTCAAGGACGACAAGGGCTACAACTACATCAAGATAAGCAAAGGAGCTTACCCGCGGATATCCTACGCGCTGAACACCAACGACCCGAACGCGGATTACCTCGGACCGTTCACAAGCGGCTTCACAGTTAAGCAGGCGGTGGAGGAGGTCAACACCATTTTCATGCTGCCTACCTGTAACCGCAGGTTCCCCATGGATATCGGCAAGGAGCGTCCCTGCCTTAACATGCATATCAAGAAATGCATGGGCGTTTGCCGTGGTAAGATATCCTCCGAGGAGTACAAGAAGATAATCGATGAGGCTCTCGAGTACCTTAAAACAGGCAGTCAGAAATCAGTTGATCAGCTCACGGAGGAAATGAACGAAGCCGCAGAAAACCTGGAATTCGAGAAGGCGGCGAAGCTCCGCGACCGTATCCAGGCGATAGCAAGGCTCAAGAATTCACAGAAGATATTCGACTATAAAACCGAGGATTACGACATAGTTGCGCTCGCGCAGAACGTCAGCCTTGCAAGTATCGCGGCGGTGAAGTACCGCGGCGGAAGGCTGGTCGACAAGGAAAATTTCTTCATCGGCGACGAGTACGACCCCGGTGAGATGCGGCGGGATTTCCTGCTGAGCTACTATCCCGACCGCGACGATATCCCGAAGGAGATCTACATCGACGAGGAATTCGACGATATGGAGCTTGTGACTCAGCTGCTGCGGGAAAAGGCGGGGCACGCTGTCAAATTCGTGGTTCCGCAGCGCGGAAACGGACTGTCGCAGATAGTGCTCGCGAAGAACAACGCCAGCGAGTACCTGGCGCTGAGGGTCGGAAGAACTGCAAAGGAAATAAACGCGCTTGAGGATCTCCGCGACCTTCTCAATCTTGAGAAGATACCGCTCATCATCGAAAGTTATGATATGTCGAACTTCGGCGAGACCGGGCGTGTCGGCGGCATGATAGTCTACCGCAACGGCAGACCTTTCAAGCCGGGCTACCGCAGGTTCAACATCAAGGACGTGGTTGGAATAAACGACTACGCCAGCATGCAGGAAGTGCTCCGGCGCCGCATGCAGCGCTACCTGGACGGCGACGAGAATTTCGCTCCGCTGCCGGATCTGATACTGTTGGACGGCGGTCAGGGACATGTCGCGGCGGTATCGCAGGTTTTCGGCGAAATGGGGATAAACGTTCCGCTTTTCGGGCTTGTCAAGGACAGCAAGCACCGCACCCGCGCCATCGCAAAAGAGGGCGGGGAGATACAGATAAGCGCAAACAAGCCGCTTTTCAAGCTGCTCACAAATATACAGGACGAGGTGCACCGCTACTCCATCAACTTCCAGCGTGTGAAGCATAAGCAAAAGACCTACGAGCTTGAGCTGACCGAGGTTCCCGGAATAGGGCAGGCTAAGGCGCAGGCGCTGATGAAGGCGTTCAAGACAAAGCAGGATATGAAAAATGCCACGCCGGAGGAACTCCGCGCGGCGGCTAAGATAGGCGAGGAAAAGGCTCAGGAGCTGTATAGGTTCATTCAGGAGCGTTTCTGAGCGAAAAAGACATACAGGAGTGACATATGAGAGTAATTACCGGAACAGCGCGTGGACGTAAGCTTGTCACCGTTGAGGGCACCGAGGTAGTCAGACCCACCACCGACGGAGTGAAGGAAGCTATTTTCAGCGCTATTCAATTTGAGATAGAGGGAAGAACAGTGCTCGACCTGTTCGCAGGAAGCGGGCAGCTTGGAATAGAGGCGCTCAGCCGCGGCGCGAAGGAAGCGTACTTTATCGACAGCGCGGCGGTTTCCATCAAGGCGGTGCGCGAGAATTTGAAGTCCACCGGGCTGGAGGCGAACGCGCGGGTAGTGAACATGCCGTTTTCGGCGTTCCTGAAAAGCACCCGGGCGGTGTTCGACATAGCGATACTCGATCCGCCCTACAACTACAAGATAATTCAGAAGGCGCTTCCGCACCTTGTTGAAAAGATGTCGGAGAACGGAGTTATAATCTGCGAGCACGAGAAGGAATGCGTGCTCCCACATGATATCGGGAGATATGAGATAGTAAAGGTGCTGCGGCATTCCCGCACGTCGGTGACTATCTACCGCCCGAAGCAGACCGATGACGAGGACTCCGGAAAGGAGCCGGAAGCATGAAAACAGCGATATACCCAGGCAGCTTCGACCCGGTGACGAACGGACATCTCGATATAATCCAGCGTGCTTCCAAGATGTTCGACAAGCTGGTCGTCGTGGTGCTGATAAATCCGCTCAAGACCTACAGCTTTAGCATGAAGGAGCGCTGCGAGTTTCTTAAAGAAACCACTAAGGATATCCCGAATGTCGAGATAGCGAGCTTCGACGGGCTGCTTGCGGATTATTTCAATCAGCGCAGCGACGTCGATGTTATCGTGAAGGGTCTGCGCGCTACCACGGATTTTGAGTATGAATTCCAGATGGCGCACACTAACAAGGATCTGAACCCCCGCGCGGAAACGGTGTTTATACCCGCCAGTCTCAAGACTACGTTCGTTTCGTCGAGCATGGTAAAGCAGGTGGCGATGTTCAACGGAGACCTGAGCAAGTATGTTCCGGCGTGTATCCATGAGCAGATACGCAGCCGGCTGACGCAGGACTTCGACGCTGCAAGGGAGCTTGCAAGAACGAAATATCACGAAAAGTCAAATTCTACTGAAAGGAACTGAATATAATGGAATACAATCTTTTAGACCTTATCGCAGCCCTTGAAGAGGTAGTTAAGAAGGCGGCTCCGTTCCCCATCGGCAAGAAGAGCCTTGTGGACTGCACCGAGATAGACGAGATAGCGACTGAAATGCGCCTTGTCCTGCCACGTGAGATACAGCAGGCGCAGAACATCGTCGCGGATAAGAACCGCATAATCAGCGACGCTAAGAAGGAGGCCGAGGCGATAATCAGCAAGGCTGAGCAGCAGCGCCGCGAGCTTATCGACCAGAACTCCATACTCCAGGAAGCGCGCCGCCGCGCCACCGAGGAGATCAGCGCGGCACAGCAGCGCTCCAACCTTATCAGAAGCTCCACGCAGGATTACACCGACAAAATGCTCTCCCGCGTAGAGGAGCTGATGGTCAAGGACGTGAACGAGCTGCGTATCCTCCGCAAGACCCTCAGCACCGGCACGGAGCTTGCAAAGCCGCAGCAGCCGGCGCAGCTCCCGCAGGGTCAGCCGGTCCCGCAGAAGAAGTAATCAGGTCTGCCAGATCTGCGAATAAATCAAAACCACCTTTCCGGACAGGAAAGGTGGTCAGTTTGTCGAAAAAGTAGCTTTTGCCTGCGAAGCAGGCGTTTGTAATCCGTTTTTTGCCTCAGCTCTGCCGAGG
>ENA-UOOC01001638-UOOC01001638.1-human-gut-metagenome-genome-assembly--contig:-C48old-NODE-1638-length-18605-cov-5.287817_pt1 | contig 18605 bp, 19 predicted proteins | sample MGYA00242469_ERZ724016 | MGnify/ENA metagenome assembly ERZ724016 | reverse complement strand
GTGGGCTTTTTGGAGAATTTGAAAAATTTTTTTGCACCTACTTGACATAATGGGACGACTTGGGCAGGGTCGTTATTCCAAAGGAGATTCGCAGAACTATGCGGATTCGTGAGGGCGACCCGCTTGAAATATACACAAACAGTGAGGGTGAGGTTATCTTCAAAAAATACTCACCCATAAATGAGATGTCGGAAAGCGCGGCGTCTGCCGCCGAGGTCATCCACAAGCTCGGCTCGGCTCCGGTGGTTATTTTCGACCGCGACCACGTTGTTGCGGTGTCGGGATTGCAAAAGAAGGAATATGCCGAGCGCAGGCTCTCCCCCGGCTTGGAGGAGGTCCTCGACTCAAGAAAAAGCTGGACCTACGACGGCGACGGCAAGCCGATACTTCCGGTTGAGGGAGTCTCCAAAAACGCCATAGCCATCTCCCCGATAATAGCTTCGGGAGATATCGCAGGCGCGGTATGCTTCTTGGCTCCCGAGGCGGACTCAAAGGGCACACAGCTTCAACTGACCCTGACCCAGACCGCAGCTATGTTCTTGGGAAGACAGCTGGAGGAATAAGCTCTCCGCCTATTTCCTGACACATCGATTAATAATTGCGCAAGCCGCGAAACTCATATGAATCGAGCTTCGCGGCTTTTGTAATTCAGGAAATAAATATTATTCGTCATCGGCAAGCAAGCCCATTGCGCGCAGTTCCTTAAACATCTGACGCATATACTTAATATCTGCAGTGTTGTATTCCCACACCTTTTCTTTGCATACATAGTGCTTGTTTGGCTTGTCGTCATAAATTATTTTTCCATCTGTAGTTCTTAAGCTGTAACCATCCACAAGCCTGTCCGTCTTTAAAAGCCTTTGAAGCGTATACGGAAAATCATCTTCGGTTGATACTATCTGAACCCGCACCTCCCAAGCATACTCTATCCTGTCTTCGGCTTCAATATAGCGCCCATTTTTTACGAGACGGCATTCATTTACCGTTCCATGGTCCAAAATGGATTTATCTACATCATCAAGAGTTATTCCAAAATAGTATTCATTCACAACCTTCAGAGGTCTATATTCCATAGTATAGCCGAAAAGCTCATCCATAGTTATGTTAAACAATCGGGCTATTTTGGGCAACATTGTAATGTCGGGATAGCTCTCTGAATTCTCCTATTTGCTGACGGCGGCTTTTGTTACGCCCAAGATATTTGCAAGCTCCTCCTGAGTGAAATTGCGTTCTCTTCTTTTTTCCTTTATTTTTTCAGCTATTTTTAATTCTTCAATAAAATATCCCCTTATAAATGTTGTTCCGGAACCGAATATATTATATCATGAATTGATTGCCGAGTAAAGAGAAGGTTGATATACTTTGTCAACCTATACTATACCGATAAGCAAAGAGTAATTATTGAATTTGCTTCTTTCAAGACTTTTTGATAACTTGGCTGCTAAGGATGCAAGCAGATTGTCAGATTCCAAATATCCTAAAAGCCGAGAACGGTTTTATACTTATTTCCATCCAAAAGTGTTTCAAAAACCGGTGCAAAGCTCACAATACAGTGGTTTTGCACCGGTTTTTGTTATCACTTCACATCAGAACAAGCATTTATATGCTTTATAATGCTTTCACGCTGTTCCTTTGTAGTCCTTTCGGCGACCCATCTCCACTTTATGGGATTCTTCGTATCGCAGCAGCTACAGCTCATGTTTTGGAGATAGTTTGTAACGGTGCAGTTTGAATCTGCAACTCCGGTGTTGATTTCGATTCTGTTCGGCTCCTGATAGCCTCCCCTGTCGTAAATCGGGCAGATATCCAAGCCGGAAGGGTTCTTAACGCACACGCGCAGTCTGCCGTTCTCCTTTTCCACCGAGAAAAACTCCATAAAGGTCGCATCACCCGATACTGTCATCGTGGCATTTTCGCTCTCACCGTCAAATAGCTCGATAATGCAGGTATTGCCAACGGCTATTTCGATGTCCTTGAGCGGTTCAAAAGTAAATTTCTTTTCATTAACTAAGTTTGACATATTATTTACTCCTTTTTCTTTTCACCGAAAAGAACGCCGATGGGTACGCCGAAAAGCTCGGCGATGATTGGGAATAATGTGACGTCCGGGTACCCTACGCCCGTCTCCCAGCGAGAGACCGCCTGGCGTGTGACAAACACCTTTTCGGCAAGCTCCTCCTGGGTAAGACCATTCTTTGTGCGCAATTCTAACAATACATTTTTAGTGTCCATGCTATTACCGCTCCTTTCACCGACTTTTAATCGGCTGCTGATTGAGATTTGCTCTTTATACCGATTATATCACCGCAGACCCACCTGCGCAAGCAACCCGCTGTTGCTCTTGCAAAAAATCAAGCGGGCGCGCAGCTGGTATGCCGAGCGTCCGCTTATCTTATAAGCCGTGTGACCTTTGTCCCACAGAACGCGGTCACTGATATTTCAGGTTATTTTCCGGAAAGCTTAGCCTTTTCCTCTTCTAAAAGCTTAATAAGCTCGTCGATTCGTGATGTCATAGACTGCTCCTGACCGTCTGCCGAAGAAGTAAGAGTGCTTGCCGTTTCCGATATCTTCTGCTCTACAAAAGAGGGCTGAGCTGCCGGCTGAGCGGGTTCCTGCCTGATCTCCTGCGCGGGAGCTTGCACAGGGGCAGGGGTAGGTGTTGATGTGAATGTCGGTGCGGGTGCAGGGATGGGTGTCGGCGTAAACGTAGGTGCGGAAGTGGGAGCGGGAGCCGGTGCGGGCTTAGGCTCCTGAACAGGCTTTGGAGCAGGTGCCGGCTTAACGGCTTCGGGTGCGGTGAAATCAAGCTTTGCGTCAACCTTGGCAGGCTTTGGAGCCGGAACCTTGTCAAACTTCAGCTCCTGCTTCTTTTCAGCGGGCTTGTCAGACATCCTGCCAAAATCAAGAGCGTTGGCATTATTGAAATTCATGTCAGCGGTATCTATGGTTTCGATCTCCTCAAGCTCCATATCATCAGCTGTTTTTCCTTTTTTCAGGGAGATAATAAGCATAACAATCTCATAGATAACAAGCAATGCGCAGGGAACTATAACTATAACCAGCATACCGGTTTTTGAAGAAGCAAACCTTATAACTGCGCCAAGAGCGGTGTCATAAGATATCGCCCTGCCGATGATATCGCCTTCGTCAACCGCCCAGACCTGCTCTGCGGGGGCGTTATCGTACTTGACTATATATTTGCGCTGAACGCTGCCGTCGAGCATGGTGACATCCTGCGTGCCCTGGAAGCCTACTACTGCAAGGCGACCGTCTATATCGCACAAAATAACGTTGCCCTCAGCCTCAGGCATTGCTCCTTCATCTATAAATACAGCCGAGCCCTGCTTTATTCTGGGTTCCATACCGTCTCCGTTCATAAGATATATCCTGTGTCCGAAAACCGAGGGAGCTTTATTAGCGTCTCTGAATATGCCGTACACAACAAAGGTGCAGACAATAAGAATTGCAAGAATAAAAATTACAATGATTCCTATTATCTCGCCCGCTCCGCGTTTTTTTGTGTTTTCCTGAAACATTGCTCTCATCCTTTCATGATAAAACATTTGCATATGCGCTATGGAATATATAAAGTTACTTTCCAAGCAATTGCGTCAACAAATACATTAAGTATCATATATTATAGCACATTTATTCTCCAATAGCAATTCTTTTTATCAATTTTATCTGCCTAATTTTCATTTTCTGATAAAAAATTTTCCAGATATCCCTTCGGCGCAAATCTTGCAGGCAAAATCGCAGCAAAATTATTGACAAATCGGGTTTTTGAGTGTATAATAATTAAGCTTGTTAGAATAGCTCAGTTGGTAGAGCAGGTTTTGCCGGAGGCAAAACGTACGCATATCGTTCGCATTTTATTTGCTAGTGTAGCTCAGTTGGTAGAGCAGCGCATTCGTAATGCGCAGGTCGCGTGTTCGAGTCACGTCGCTAGCTCCAAAAAGAAAAGCCGCGTAAGTGGCTTTTCTTTTTGTACTTTTCTCTCTTCTCTCTTATCTCTTCTCTTTCCTCTTGTTTACCCTTGGCGGCTTTTCCAGATAAAAGAGAAAAGAGAAAAAAGAAAAGTGTCGTGTGTCAATCGTTTCGCACACTGCGAAACGTGCTTATGCCGACCAAATTTAATAATAAGCATGGCGGCAAAGAAACCTCTCTGCCGCCGTATTTTATTCTTCGTCAACCTTTCTATACTCCAGAATATCCCCGGGCTGACAGTCCAGCGCCTCACACAGTTTTACCAGCGTGGATATTTTCAGCGCCTTCGCCTTGCCGTTTTTCAGAATCGATACATTTGCAATCGTTATTCCAACCCGCTCGGCAAGCTCGGTCACGCTCATCTTGCGCTTTGCAAGCATAACGTCGATATTAAAAATGATTTCTCCTTCCATTTCATGCCGTTCCTTTCGTCGTCTTACGGTAGTATGACGGTTCTATATAGTCAAATCGCTCTGTTCCTGCAAAGCCGCCGCCTTTTTTACGAGATGCGACAGCATCGCACTGACTACAGCCACCGCCACTCCCGCAAAGGCAATTCCGGATGACGCTATAACCACGCTCGGATGGCTCATATTAAGCAGAAGCAGAAGGACGTTCCCCGCAAAGAAAAAGCAGGCGTCCCCGACGGCAAGCCATGATATCTGCCTGAATATTCCGGCGTTCTGCTCAGAAAATGAACGATCAGCGCCGATATTCGCGGCTATTCTCCAAGCCATGGCAAGAGCCGCAAAGCAGGGCAGTCCCGAAATCCAGAGGAAAATCAGCCACGACCAGAATCGGTTTGTAAATTCGGGGTGCATTGTCCGCATGGATACAGCGTACATGGGAACCACCGCCGCAAAAACCATCAGTCCGCAAATGCCGACTCCGACAATTATACATTTTAGCCACCTTGATAGGGTCTTTTGTTCCATAAAGTTCAACCTCCTTAAGCTGTTGAACTCAGCATAGCACAAAAGATTGATAATGTCAATAACTTTTTATTGTATTACGATAAATTTTATTTGTATATCGATATAATGCAAAACCGTTTGACAAAAAAGAGCCTGCACTATTTTTTGGTGCAGGCAGATTTTTATTCGATATTCAAAACACCACTGTCCATTTTATAAACGCAGTCGGCGGCGTTGGCAACGTTCTGGTCGTGGGTTATAACTACAATGCAGCAGTTTTCCTCGTGTGCGAGCGCCGCCAACAGCTCTACTATGTTTTTGGTGTTCTCACTGTCAAGGTTTCCGGTCGGCTCGTCGGCAAGAATAACCTTTGTCCCCGAAGCAAGCGCCCTTGCTATCGCCACTCTTTGCTGTTCTCCGCCGGAAAGCATTGCTGGCAGACGCTTATAGTATTTTTCATCAAGACCGACCTTTTTTAATACCTCAGCCGCCTTTTTATAGGCAGCGTTCTTTGACGACTTTTTCAATGTCATGGGATATATAACGTTTTCCATGACCGTTAAAAGCGGAAACAGATTGAAATTCTGATAGATAACGCTCACAATGTCGCGGCGATAGCCATCCTTGTTCATGTTTTTGATGTTTTCGCCGTTAAAGATTATATTGCCGCCGTCGGGAACCTCAAGCCCCGCGGCAAGGCTTAAAAGCGTTGTTTTTCCGCTTCCGCTCTTTCCTATCACCGCGTAAAACTTACCCTGTTCAAAGCTGCACGAAGCGTTTTTTACAGCCTGAACAGTCTGATATTTTGTTTTGTATGAAAACGATATATTGTCAAGAGTTAAATTCATGTTAATCCTCCTTCAGAATCAGTGTGCCATTCTTTTTTGCCGAAGTAAATGCGGAAAAAAACGCTCCCGCTATTCCCGACGCCGGAATTATTGCCAGAACCGCCGGGTCAATCACGCAGATTGGCAGCAGGGCTGCTAAAACTGTGGCTATCAATACAGACATAAGCGAAAGTATCAGCATTTCCACAGCCGTTTCGGAAAGTATCGCAGATGCAGGCGTTCCCAGGCTTCTTGCAACCGCTATTTCACGCCGCGATAGATGCTTATAAAACCAGCATGCAGCCGCGGCTATTATTATCTCCGCGGAAAGTATTATCGGGTATAGCCGCTTTAAAAGACTTATACTCCGCGATAATGTGTTTATGGTCTTGCGAAGCTCCTCGTCGTGTATTATGGCGGAATGGCGGTATTCATAGCCAAGTGGGCTTTCACCGACATTTCCGGATGGCGTTACCTCGCAGAAATACTGCGGCAGAAGTTCCCTCAGCTCGTCAAGCTTTTTATTGTCGGCAACCGTTGCGGAAATGCTGAATCCGGAGCCGTAAAAGCCCTCAATCTCCGTCATGATTCTCATTGCCTGCTCAAACGGGCAGTAAATTGTTGTTTTGTCGCCGCCGGTGTAGTATCCGGCTATCTTAAGCTCGCAGACTGCAAAGCGGTTGGTGGTTTCCTCGTTCGGGTAGACGGTCATACGTAGGATATCGCTGTCATCCGTCAGGGAGCTATATATTTCTTCCGGAATGATTATGCCCTCACTGTCGTAGTCCTCCAAATCCAGCTCGCCATCCAGCCAGATAATCTCATCGCCGCCGAACATACTCATCGAGCTTATTCCCCTGAGCAGATGAACGCCTGTCTGAGCCAAGGTGCCGTAAGCAAGCCGTTCCTCAATTCTTATGTCCGAAAAATACGGTCGCAGGTCGGGGAGATTCATAGCATCAAAGCCGCTCTTATACCTTGTGAACGCCCGCAGGCCTGGTCCCATAATGTCCAGATCCTCGGTGCTTGTGCCTGTAACCGAGGCTATAACCACCTCGGATGGCAGCGAATAGGCGCTTTCGCGCTCAGCCTCCTTGGATTCTATCAGCCAGGAATAAAAGCACCCGAAAACCGAAAAAACGGTCAAAAGCAGCGCGGTGACATATCCAAGAGCACTCCTTGTAAGTCTGCTTTTTAAGTATATTCCCATATCTTCCTCACTTTCTAATAAGCAACCGAGGATTCTTTCCCGCCGTTATAAGCGACACTATTGCAAAGGCTGCAACATACACAACAAGCAGAGCAACAGCGGCAATGACAGCGGCGGACGGAAGAACCGCAGTGTTTTCAAGAGCCGCATGACCGGTGGCGGAAGCACCCGAAAAGGCGGTGTCAAGCTGCTGCGAAGCCTCCGACACTACCTTTGCAACCGAGCCTTTAAGCATTGCACAGCCGATTATCGCGCCTAAAACAGTAGCTATAGCGGCAGGTATGGTCGAAACCGCAATCATAAAGCCGGCAGCCTTTTTCTTTCCCGAACCGAGCGACAGCATAACTCCGACGTTTTTTCTCTGCCGCATTACAAACAGTGCTATGTAAATTATAAACGCCGCAAGGCAGGTAAGGCTTGAAGCTAAAAGCTGATCGTCTGCACTGTCCTTAATTCCTTCAACGGTTGCTTTAACCTCGCTGTAGCCGCCGTCGTAGAACTTGAACCAATTCAGATCCCAGCCCTGCTACTCGATAAAGGCTTTCATATCGTCGATTCTGCCGTTTTTGATTACCATGCTTTCAAAGTCCATATCGCTTTGAGTTGGTAAAGCAAATCCGCTTTCGTCGGCTGGGTCGCTGTTCTGCCTGATTCCCAAATTGTCTAAGCTTTTATTCGGAACAAAAACAGTGTTCGGCGTGATGTCCGAGGGGTCGCCGGAAAAGCTATTTGTATGGCGATAGATTCCCTTGATTTCGTATTCGCAGCTTATTCCGAGGTCGTTTTCCGAGGTATATTCGCCCGGCAACGCCTTGGTAAAGTTCTGATAATTAACCTGCACGCCATCGTAATAATCAAGCGTGATTTTATCGCCAAGCTTCCAGCCGTTTTTATAGGCGGCGGTTTCCGAGACTATGCAAACGTTGTTTCCCTGCTCATAGTCTTCGGCAGAGAACTCCTCGCCATCGCTTAAATACATTGTTTTGTCGGCGAATAAAAGAATGCTGTTAATATTGTCCGTGCCGTAAACGGTTGCGGCGCTGAGTGATCTGTTTATCTCATTAATAGAGTCGACCCATGATTTGTTTTCGGGGTCGGCTAAAAAGTCTTCAAGGGTTCCGGTAACCTCTGCTATGCTGCCGTAGTAATTAGCAAATAAGTCATTTGAGTCGTCATCTCCGCGTGGAAAGCGGAATCCATCAGACCCGCAATAGCCTAAGCCGTCTAAATATTTACCGGATATGCCATAAACCTGTCCGTAGCACTCTATGGTTGCGTCAACCTGTTCTCCGACAACCCGCTTGGTAGGCTTTTTATCCGAGCCAATTTCAAGCTTTGACCAGTCAACATTGTCAACGGTCGCTCCGGTAGGCGCGCCGTGACTGGTGCTGATATACATATAGATTATTTCCTGCTTTGCCCTCCGGTCAATGTCGCAGTAATTATCAGAAAGCGAAACTATGTAGGTTTTGCCTATTTCGTAATCGGTTTTTATTTCTTCAAGCTCCTTTTCATCTGTGCCATTACAGGTCAGGCGTATTTTATCGATCTTGGTGAATCGGTCGCTGAAAGCAGGTCTTGCAATAATGTCGCCCTCAAGCGATAAACGGTAAAAGCCCTCCATTTGTATATGAGGCTCAACTTTTATATCAGTAGCCTTAAAAACCAGCACTGCCGAATTGTAAGGGCTGTCAAAGTAGCCATATGCATCACCGCCGTCGAGCGAAGGTATCAACGGCAGATAACCGTTTATATATGCGTTTGCATATCTGGAAATCATAATATCACGCAGAGCGTCCGACTGAGGCAGGGCGGCGGATATTGAATCAAAGGTACCGTCGTCTTCAAATGCGGATAGCAGAGATACTTCCCATTCGGTCGGTATATATTCGCCGGTTGCACTATCATAAAAGTTTGTTTCGGCTGTGGTTATATTATTTGAAAGATATTCTTCGTCATACACCATAAGGGTGGTGAACCCATCGTCAACCGCCTTGGCGGTGGCAAGCCCCGAGCGGTAAACACCCCAGCTGAGGCACATAAACGCCGCCGAAGCCGTTAAAATAATCAGCGCGGCAGCAGTGCGCAGCGGCTGGCGCAGAAGCTGTTTGAACGGATGCATATGCAGACCTCCTTTGATTTAAAATGTTAATGCAGTAAAATTTCATGGCAGCTTTCACTAACTATAACAAAAAACGCGAGCGATTTATTACACACTCCGGAAAAATTTTTAAAAATTGCTGACTCGTTATGCTACGTACCATGAAAATTCAAGCGATTTGATTTAAAACATTAGTGCTGTAAAGCTTTATACCATAATAACATATTTCGATATATTTGTATATATCATAGTAAGAAAATTTAGTTACAATTTGGTTACAAAAAATCCGGCAAGTAAGCCTTGCCGGATCAAGATTGGAAGGTAACGTCAGATATTTTCGTCTGGAACGGAGAGGTGGAGTTCCCCTCAAAAATTTTTCTGAATTTCTTCAGTATCTAAATAATAGCACGTTTAAAGCAGCTTGTACATATCATAGTAAGAAAACAAAATTTTCACACTATGATATGTACTTTTTTGTCTTTTAATGTTATTATTAATAGATAAAATATATTTAGGAGGCAATTTTTATGAAAAACAAAATTTTTAGCCTACTTTTAACCACCGCAATGGCACTGACCCTTATTACCGCACCACTTCCGAAGCCCAAGCCGATTCCAGATGACCCGAATACCGGCGCTGACAACAGCGATTCGCCAAATTGTGATGATGATGAAAAGAATTTCGATAATTAAATTCTCGGCATTTCTTCCCCAAAATACTCCTTGAACATTTTTTCAAGCAGCAAAATCATCCTCGGATTTGTTTCATATATCGGCAAAAGTACACTTGCTTCTTTAGCAGCTTGCCTGGCGGCTTCAAGGTCGCCAGGCTTATTTCGTCTTACCATGCTCCACGCCTTGTTATAAAGCGTTTCCGGCATATCAGCAAATCTGCGCACCTTTTTTGCATACCTGATTCCGCGGTCGCAAATCTCTATGCACTCATCATATCTTCCAAGCAATCCAAGCATTTTTGAAAGATTGTAGTAAATCATCGGCAAAAGCCGCTTGGCTTCCTCGGGGTCTTGAATAACATCTTCATAAAAGTGCTGGATATGCTTATAATACCTTATAGCTTCCTCAAGATTCCCCAGCCTATAATGACAATTGGCAATGTTGTTTAAAGCTACTGCTTCTATATAAGTTAGGGTAAGCGGCAGCCTTTGCGGCGAATAGTTGGGATGGACAGCCCTGAGCGCATTTTCAAGTCTGACAATTGCCGCGCCGCGCGGCGTATCTTTATCGCGAAAGCTCAAAACCGTTGACACAACTTCGTAAAACAGCGTATCCATATTGCTGAAATTATCTTTCATCTTTCCAAGCGATTCGATCATAGGCTCTGCTCTGGCGTAATCGTTCAAAGCAAGAACTGTTCTGATTTCAAATTGCAAACGCGCTATATCCGCCTCTACCTGATCGGTCATAAACATAATCGGGGCGTCGGAATATCCCAAACGCTGCAAAAGCGCACGTATATGCTTTTGCGTGGGCGGGTTTTCGCCGTTCTCGATTCTTGAAAGCGTTGCAACCGAGCATATGCCCTCGGCAAGCTGCAGCTGTGTTATGCCCATTTCGGTGCGGCGAATTTTCATGAATTTTCCTATATTGTATACTGACATATTACCTCTCTCACGATGCATTCGGAAGCTCAAAAATATGATAATACAATATTAACTGATTCCTTTCGGATTGTCAATAATAGCGCCTTTCATATACTGTAGCAAAAGCAGGATCAATTCCTGCATTTTTTCAGCATTAAATAGCTTTCGGGATGCTTATTGCAAATCAGCCCCTCTTTCTAAGCTCCCAGAATGCAACTGCGCTTGCGGCGGCGACGTTTAAAGAATCCACCCCGTGCGACATGGGTATCTTAACGGTGTAGTCGCAGTCGGCAATGGTCTTTTTGGCAAGACCGTCCCCCTCCGAGCCTAAAATTATCGCAAGCCGCGATTCGGCGGCAAGCCTTGGGTCGTCCATGCTTACGGAATTATCGTCAAGAGCCATGGCGGCGGTTTTAAAGCCCAAGCCGCGCAAAAGCTCCGCGCCCGAGCGCTCCCATTCCGAACGGTTGGCTCCTATATACGTCCACGGAATCTGAAACACCGTTCCCATGCTCACCCTTACCGCCCTGCGGCAAAGTGGATCGCAGCAGGATGGAGTTACAAGCACAGCATCCATATTCAAAGCGGCGGCAGAACGGATAATCGCGCCGACATTTGTCGCATCTGCGATATTCTCAAGCACCGCTATCCTCGAAGCACCCCTGCATACCTCCTCCGCAGTTTTAAGGATGGGGCGGCGCATAGCACACAGCACCCCTCTGTAAAGGGCATAGCCGGTCAGGGCTTCCAGCACCCCATCGTCGGCGGTATAAACTGGAATATCATTCCCAGACGTATCTTCCTCCAGCCTGCTGATTATCTCCGCTGCCTGACCGTTTATATGCTTGCGCTCGGTTAAAAGCGACAGCGGCTGATATCCGCAGTCCAGCGCAAGCTTAATCACCTTCGGGCTTTCCGCTATGAAAATGCCCTTTTCGGGTTCCAAACGATTGCGCAGCTGAGCCTCGGTAAGGTGGGTGTAAACCGCAAGCTCAGGGGCTTCAAGGCTTGTGATTTCTATGATTTTCGGCATTGTTATACTTCCTTAATAGATTTTATTGTTATGCAGATTATATCACATAAAAAAGAAAAAAGCCAGCGTTTTGCCGGCTTTTTTCAGCTTCATCTGCGAAATCACGCCTTGATAACAGGTCTTACATACTTCCAGAAACGTTTTTCGTCGTGATAGAAATAAAACACCCTTCCCTGAGTTGTATCAAGCCGATATCCGCTCTTTGACCAATCGAAGTCCTTCATAGCCTGCTCGATTTTTGCTTCGACGGCGCAGTTTTCGGTGGCGTAGTTAAAGGGCCCATGCTCGAAAACGATATACTCCCCCTCAGGAACGTCCATAAGCTGCATATTTGCGGGGACTTCACCGCAGTAGTCCGCCGGAAGTCGAACTCCGTATGCCTCCGCAAGCGGGATCCCCCAGCTGCAAATCCTGCCGGACGGTTCGTTTATATACGCCATCAGCTGACCCGAGCTTGCATTCTCCTCGGTTCCGCCCACATCGTCGAGCTTGCCCTTTATGCTGTCAAGCAGTCCGCAGATAGTCTCGCAGTCCTGCCCCGGAATCTTCGACTGCTTCTGCCAGAAATCCCAGTAGCCTATGCTTTCATAGTTTCTTATGTGCAAAAATTTGTGCGCGGGTATCGTCACAAAATATGTCTTTACAGTGCCGTTTGTACTCATAGTGTATACTCCTCCAATTTCTATAATATGACAGTCGAAAGGTCTTAAAAGCGTTCTCAGCACCAAGGGAACCGGCTTTTTGCGGTATTCGCTCGGCGAAATGCCATACAGCTCCCTGAAGGAGCGTGTAAACGCCTCGTGCGAGGAAAAGCCGTAGTCTAAGGCAATTTCTAAGATTCCTTTTTTGGTATCGCGGATATCCTTAAGTGCGAAAGCCAGCTTTCTTGCGCGCAGATAATCCTTAAAGGACATCCCCGAAATCTCTTTAAACTTCCTCGACATATAAAATTCCGAATACCCGAGCTTTCGGGCAAGCTTCGCCAAAGCCAAGGCTTCATCATCCCCGCTTTTTATGCAGCTGTCGATTTCGTCTATAATTGTCTGAACATATCTGTACCAATCTTGCATATTGATTTCCTTTCAACTGTATGCTCATATTATAGCAGAGCGATTGGATGCGCGCTTGATTTTACTTGCGATAATGAAATAAGGAGCGATCTTTTTGTTAGAACGCTCCTTTTTAAGTTTACTTGCGGGATAAAGCTGTCAATCCACCGGCTTCATAGTCGGGAACAGCAAAACATCTCTAATCGACGCGCTGTCAGTCAGCAGCATAACAAGCCTGTCCACGCCGAAGCCCAATCCGCCCGTCGGGGGCAGACCGTATTCAAGGGCTGTAACATAGTCGTAGTCAACCTGAGCCTTGCTTTCGGGGTCGAGCTCCTTGCGCTGAGCTACCTGACTTTCAAAACGCTCCTTCTGGTCGATGGGGTCGTTCAGCTCGCTGAATGCGTTGCCGAACTCAGTGGCGTTTATAAAGTACTCAAAGCGCTCGGTGAAGGCAGGGTCTGAGGGCTTGCGCTTTGCAAGCGGGCTTATCTCAACAGGATAGTCGTAAATAAACGTCGGCTGAATCAGGTTTTCCTCAACGTATGCGTCGAAGAACTCTGCAAGGATCGCGCCCTTTGTCGGAACCTCGGGCAGATTTACATGATGCTCCTTCGCACACGCAATAGCGTCCTCGTCGGTCTTCCAGTCGTTAAAGTCAACGCCGGAGTACTTCTTAACGGCTTCTATCATAGTAAGCCTCTCCCAGTGAGAAAGGTCGATTTTCTTGCCCTGATACTCAATTTCAAGCGTTCCGCAGACGTTTCCGGCAACCGTCTTCATCATCTCTTCAACCAGATCCATCATGCCGTGGAAGTCGGTGTAAGCCTGATAAAGCTCAATCGAGGTGAACTCGGGGTTGTGCTTGGTGTCCATGCCCTCGTTTCTGAATATGCGTCCGACCTCGTAAACCCTGTCCATTCCGCCTACTACAAGGCGCTTTAAATAAAGCTCGGTCTCGATTCTAAGAACCATGTCCATATCAAGGGTGTTGTGATGAGTAAAGAACGGTCTTGCCGAAGCACCAATCTCAAACGGGGTCAGAATCGGGGTGTCAACCTCCAAAAAGCCCTTAGAGTCGAGATGAGCCCTCAGCTCGCGCAGAATCTGACTGCGCTTTTTAAAGGTGTCCTTTACCTCAGGGTTTACAATAAGGTCAACATAGCGCTGACGGTATCTTGCGTCTCTGTCCTTTAAGCCGTGCCACTTTTCGGGAAGAGGAAGCAGCGACTTTGAAAGCAGGGTGATCTTCTTGGCATGAAGCGATACCTCGCCCCTGCGTGTGCGGAAAACAAAGCCCTCCACACCAACGATATCGCCAATATCCCACTTTTTAAACTCGGCAAAGTTCTCCTCGCCGATGTCGTTGATTCTGACGTAGCACTGGATCCTGCCGCTTACGTCCTGAATGTTGATAAAGTTGGCTTTTCCCATATCGCGCCAGCTTAAAATCCTTCCGGCGATTCTCCAGCTGTCCTGCTTTATAGCTTCCAAGCCTTCATTCAGCTTGGCTTCATCCTCGCCCGCTTCCTGCTTTGCCTTAGCTTCCTCGGCTTCGTAGTGCGCCTTAAGGTCGGCAGCGGTGATGTTGAAGTCGAACTTGGTTATTTCAAAGGGATTCTTTCCTGCCGCCTTCATAGCGTCAAGCTTATCCATTCTTATCTTCTTTAAAGAATTAAGCTCCTCCTGCGAAAGCTCCTCTTCTGAAGCTGCGGCGGTGTTGATTTCTTCTGTCATAGCATATTACCTTTCTATAGGGATTTTTTACTGTCTTCTGATGTTTAATACCTCAAATTTCAGGGTTCCCGCGGGAACTTCTACCTCAAACACATCTCCGACCTTTTTCTTAAGACAAGCCTTGCCGACAGGCGACTCGTCGGAAATTCTGTTTTCGTCGGGGTCGGACTCGGTTGAGCCTACTATCTGATATTCAACTATTTCGTCGAGGTCGAAGTCTTTAAGCTTGACATACGAGCCTATGCCAACCTCGTCTAAAGACATGCTTCCGTCGTCAACGATTATAGCGTTTGCTATTACTACCTCCAAATCGGCGATCTGAGCTTCGAGCATACCCTGCTCGTTTTTGGCTTCGTCATACTCGGCGTTTTCGGAAAGGTCGCCGTAGGAGCGTGCTTCTTTCAGCTTTTCCGCTACTTCTTTTCGTCTTATAGTTACCAGATATTCCAGCTCGTCCTGAAGCTTCTGAAAGCCCTCGCGCGACATGGTTGTTGCTTTTATAGCCATAATAAATTCCTCCGGATAAAGTATTTACGGCAAAAGGATATACTGCCGCATTATTAACAATTAATTATAAACCCGTTTTCGCCGGATGTCAAGTGTTGAAAGCCAAATAGTTGCGCTGTCTCCCTCAAAAAGCCCATCCCATAACGAAAATCCGCAGAAAACGCCCGAAATTCAATCTTTCCTATTCCCATCCTGCAAAAAATCTGCTAAAATAATAAATGCGCCAACCTTTTAAATTTTCGTGGTACTGTATATACGACAAACGTCTCCGGAGCGTTTCAGATTCACCAACATTCACAACCAACAATAAGGAAGACAAGCTATGGATAAGCAATCAGCCAACCGAATCATCGAGCAATACTTTAAAAAAATATACGGCTACTCCATAAAAAAGTGCTTCTCCTACGACGAAGCCGAGGAGCTTTGCGCCGCTATCGGTGCCCAGCTGTGGGCAGCACTGTTAAAGACCGACACGCTCACCAACCCCGACGGCTTTGTGTGGCAGGTCTGCGAGCACGTCTACTCAAAGCACCTGCGCGCAAAGCTTAAGCCTGGCGGCGACGGCAGGCGGGTATCCATCTACGAAGCCGACTATCCTTTTCAGGATGATTTCAGTGCGGCAGAACAGTGCGAGGAATACGACCGCCTTCGCGTGGAGATAGCGTTTTTAACAAAAACCCGGCGGGAAATTGTTTATCTGCACTATTTTGAAAGAGTATCGATAGCCGAAATCTCTCGCAGGCTGAGTCTTCCTGTCGGAACGGTAAAATGGCACTTAAACAAAGCCAGAGACGAACTAAGAAAGGACTACACCATGGAAAGAAAAATAGGCAAGCTTGGATTAAACCCTTTACCTTTAACAAAATGCACCTTCGGTCATAGTGGCAACCCTGGAAGCAACGGAGGACCGGAAGCATATCTTAATGATATGATAAACCTCAACATCGTCTACAGCGTATACTTCACCCCCAGAACCAAGGAGGAAATAGCCGACGAGCTTGGCTTAACCCTTGTTTTTATCGAGGACAGGATTAATATGCTCGAGGAAAACGGCTTTTTAGTCCGCAAGGGCGGTAAAGCCAAGGATAAATACACCACCTACGTCAAATTTGACCCTCTGACATACTCCATCGAGCAGCAGGAAGCCAACTTTAAAAAGAAGCTCGAAATCGCCGATGAGCTTATTTCCTCCGGATATGTCAAGACAGTTATCGACTCTGTCAAGGGCATCAAGGATATCTATATCCCCAGCGGCAACAGACAGCTTTTTGAAGCTGCCGCCGTATTCTTCGCAATAGTCAACCGCGCATTTAATGTTGGTTACACAGCCGGACAGAAGCCTTACAACGAAATATGGAACAAATACTGCATTCACACCAAGGATGGCGGCGAATACATTGCCCATGTCAATATCGACGCCCAACCCTCCGACTCTGACTATAAGCGCACCGTAAACATTCCCAGCCTGTGGGCGTGCGGAAGCATGAATCGCGGAAGCTGTAAATACCCCTGCGTGGGCTCGTGGTCGATTGATTCCCGGTTCTGCTCACGCGTGGGGGGATGGCAGAACAACCTCACCGAGGACTACGAATATGTTTACGAATACATCATCGGAGCTATAGACGATACATCCTCGAACGCTTCAAAATTTGCCCGCCTACGCGAAAGAAAATTCATCGATGATAACGGCAGGGTCAATATCATGGTGACACATCATGATGTCTACAAGCTCTTAGAAAATCTCCCCAGCCTTCCTCAAGATCAAGCCCGCAGGTATATCGACGCCGAGCTTGAAGCCCAGCAGCTTGAAGCAAGGGATTATCCCGAACAGATGCACGAACTTATACTGAACGGCAATATAAGCCCTAACAGCCTTGCAGTTCTCGTGCTGAATAAGCTCTACGAAAACGGCACCTTCAAGCCCCTCACCGAAAACGAAAAGGTGACCTCGCAGCTTATCATGTTCAGCGACAAGCTCCCCGAATAGCTCTCCGATTATAGTGACTCCTAAAATCAATAAGCTCCGGACATTCTTTGCAGGATGTCCGGAGCTTATATTATACTATAAAAACAGAAAAAGACGCTTAGCTCAAGCGCCTTCCCCTGCTTATGAAATCATATCCGTAGCTTAAACAATTCCTCTGAAAGGTTTATCATTTAAACAACTAAATTATATACCGAGTTTATTAAATTGTCAATATACTTGCGGTCTTATGCAAAACATAAAATTACATTTTTCAACTGACTTATGCTTAAGTTTGCGTTAATATGATAATATTAATTTTTATGGATTCTTTACAATGAAAAACATCAAAGACAAAATATTCGCCATTCTGTCAGCAACAGTAATGCTTGTCAGCTCCGGAAATTGTGCAGACTCTTGCATTCAGCCTATCCCGATACCCCCTGCCATTTCCAAAATTGAAAACAAGATGCCCCAGCCAAAAATCCCGCCGACGCAATGCCCCGAAAGCCGGAATCAACCCAAACTGCGGTTCAGACAAAGAATTCAGCTTTACTAATAGTTCAATCCCCGAAATTCTCGGTTATAAACTGCTTTATCTGCTGTGTTCGCGTGCTGTTACCGCTCATTATTCTGCTGAGCTGGTAAGCGTCCTCAATCAAAGCTTTTGCCCGCTCCATGTCCTGCGGTCTTCCTCTTTTAATAAGCGCCCATCCAAGGTTATACATCGACTGCGGAAGGGTTCGGGTGCGGTTCGCACGCTTTCCAATTTCCACTGCCTGCTCCGAAATTTCTATGCTTTCGTCATACCGCTTGCTGAGTCCAAGGTATTTTGAAAGGTTATAAAGTATTCCTGGCATGGCGCGCAGGTATTCAAATTCGTCCACAATATTGCTTTCCAAAACCCTCTTCATGTGGTAAAGCATATTTATTGAGATATCCATCCGCCCAAGGCGGGCATAGCAGGCTGATATGCAGTTTAAATGATTTATTTCTTCAAAATATAATACCGTGGGAAGAGCGTCAAGGCTGAATCTGCCGGAGGAACGCTCTAAAATGCCGATATAGTTCTTTAAAGCCTGCTCTGTGGTGATATCGCCTTTTTCATACAAAAACGTAGTCTGCATATTGTCGCAGAACTGCCTGTCCTGAAGCCTTAATCCGTCGTAATTATTATCAATGTTGTCCACATGCTCTTTGGCTTCCTTCTTTTTGCCGAGATTATACAGCTGCCTTGCCCTGTATGCCGTCTGCGCGGCGTTATAGTCCTTCTCCGGCATTAAAACGTCAAATGCAAAGTCGGAGTATCCAAGCCTTTCTAAAAGCATTCTTAATATATCGCTTTTTGGAACCTGCTCTCCGTTTTCGATTCTTGAAAGAGTGCCAACATTGCAGATTCCGCGGCAAAGCTCGGATTGCGACACCTTAAGCTCGTTTCTTCTGAGCTTAATGAATTGTCCCATGTTGTAATTCGACATAACAGCCCTCCCTGATAGTACATTTTTCTTTCTGAAGCTCGGCACAAAAAGCTTTTGCCGGACAGTGCAAGTGGAAATTACTATTATAATAATTATAATAATAATAATTTAACACATTGCCCCACTAAAGTCAACAAAATAATATAAAAGGCACTGTAAAAAAACGCCCAAAAGCAACCGAGACTCCCCAAGCAGGAAA
>ENA-UOOC01001632-UOOC01001632.1-human-gut-metagenome-genome-assembly--contig:-C48old-NODE-1632-length-18638-cov-23.601518_pt1 | contig 18638 bp, 14 predicted proteins | sample MGYA00242469_ERZ724016 | MGnify/ENA metagenome assembly ERZ724016 | reverse complement strand
GGCCTCGGTGTCCTCGCCCGCGCCGATGCGGTGCGCGACCTGCACGGAAAAGCCCGCGGACACCGCGGTCGTCACGCCGCCGAACAGCCACGTGCTCGAGGCCACGAGGCCGATGGCCGCCGAGGCGTCCGCGCCCAGCGCGCCGACCATGGCCGAGTCGATATACTGCATGGCGATCGTCGTGATCTGCGTCAGAATGGCGGGCAGACTCAGCTGCCAGACCAGCCGGAGCTGCGGCGCGAGCGTCTTCCAGGTTTGTTTCGGCATGACTTCCTCCAAAAAACCGCCCGGGAGGGCCCGGGGCGGCAGATAAAAAACGATACCCAGCCAGGCCGGGTATCGCTGCAGCTTTGGATCACAGATCAGAACAGGTTCAGGACCAGCGTCAGGACGATGAACACGCCGCCGACCCACTTGGTAGCGAGGGCGAGCTTGGCGTCGAGACCCTTGTTCTTGTTCTTGCCGAGATAGGTATCACCGCTGCCGCCGGCAATGGCGCCAGACAGGCCTGCGGATTTACCGGACTGGATGGTCACGATAACAACAAGGCCGACAGCCAGGATGACCTGAATGATCGTTAAAATCGTATGCAGAGCGTTCATGATAATTCCTCCAAACCATATGCCGCCCTTCGCCGGCAGACGGCTCGCCGAGATCGTATCCAATCAGGCTGCTATTAAACAGCTAGAAAATCATATCATAATTTAAACCCGAATGCAAGGGGATATTTGCTGTTTTCCGCAAAAATCAGCTCTTTGTGACCCAGGTATTCGTGGCAAGGCAGGTGAGATAGGCGTTGATGAAGCCGTCGAGCCCGCCGTCCATCACGGCGTTCACGTTCGAGGTCTCATAGCCCGTGCGCGTGTCCTTGACGAGCGTGTAGGGCATGAAGACGTAGTTGCGGATCTGGCTGCCCCACTCGATCTTGAGCTGCGCGCCCTTGATATCGGAGATCTTGTCGAGATGCTCGCGCTCTTTGATCTCAATGAGCTTCGAGCGGAGCATGCGCATGCAGGTCTCGCGGTTCTGGAACTGGTCACGCTGCGTCTGGCAGGAGACGACGATGCCGGTCGGCTTGTGGATCAGGCGCACGGCGGAGCTTGTCTTGTTGATGTGCTGGCCGCCCGCGCCGGAGGAGCGGTAGACCTGCATCTCAATGTCCTCGGGCCGGATCTCGACGTCCTTGGAGTCATCGGTGATCTCGGGGATGACCTCGACCGCGGCAAACGAGGTCTGCCGCCGGGCGTTGGCGTCGAACGGAGACACGCGCACGAGGCGGTGAACGCCGTTTTCGCTCTTGAGCAGGCCGTAGGCATTCTCGCCCTCAATGAGGATGCTGGCGGATTTGATGCCCGCCTCGTCGCCGTCGAGGTAGTCGAGGATCTTGTAGCTCAGGCCGTGCTGCTCAGTCCAGTGGGTGTACATGCGGTAGAGCATGGAGGCCCAGTCCTGCGCCTCGGTGCCGCCCGCGCCCGCCTGGAAGGAGACGATGGCGTTGTTGTTGTCGTACTCGCCGGACAGAAGCGTCTCGAGCCGGGCCTTTTCCATCTCCTGCTCGAGCTGGGCATAGCCCTCGGTCAGCTCGGGGAGCATGGAGTCGTCGCCTTCCTCGATGGCCATCTCACACAGCGTGTAAAGATCGTCCCACTGGCTGCACATTCTCTCATACAGCTCGACCTTGGACTCGAGCAGGCGGCTCTGCTTCATGACCTTCTGTGAGACCTCCTGATTGTCCCAGAAGCCGTCGGAGTCGATCTGCGCGTGCAGACGTTCGATCTCCTCCTTCGCCGCCTCAATGCCGAGCGAGTCGGACAGCGCGTCCAGCTTCGGCCGGATATTGTTGAGTTTTACTTTATATTCATCAAATTCGATCATGGTTTCCCCACACTTTTCAAAAATATCAAAGAATATTATACAGGAAAACAAATGGGATGTAAAGAGGCAAAGCGCCTTCCCACGCGGAGAAGACGCTTTTCCGCCTCAGCGGCGGCTGACTTCGTATTCCTCATCCCGGAAGATCAGATCATCCAGATCCCCGTGATCCGTAAACCCACAAAATCTTCTGTCCATACGCTTCCTCCTTTTTGCGATCCTGCTTAGTATATGAGCATCCAGAGGAAAATGCGCGTGAAAATTGACGGCAGAGCATCCCAAAGCCTTCCCCTACGAGGGGAAGGTGGCACGGCGAAGCCGTGACGAATGAGGTGGAGGCACTTGCATCTGCGCGGCGCTGTCCAGCCTTTGGTTATCCGACGATATCCTCATACAGAGTCTGCATGGCTTCGACGGTGCAGTCGGTGAAGCGGTTCTGGGCGGCGAGCTCGGGTGTGTAGTCCTCCAGGAGCATGGGGCGGTAGTCATACCAGCCGGACGCCGGGTCCCGGAGGATGACGTTGATGGTGGGCTTCAGCTCGTATTCCTCCACGCGTGCGCCGTCCTTGTCCTTGACGATCGTGACGCTCGCCATGCCGCCGAGCAGGTTGATCGTCTCCTTCTGGTGCGACAGGAAATTGCCGAGGCTGTAGTAGACCGGAACGTCCCGGCCGTCCGCGGCTGTGAGCAGCCCGGTCGGCTGCAGCGTGTGCGGATGGCCGCCGATGATGAGATCCGCGCCTGCGTCCGCCATCTCCTGCGCCCAGCGCAGCTGACTCTCATCCGGCGAAAGCTCGTCCTCCGTCCCCCAGTGCGGGAAGACGATGACGAAGTCGGCCTCCTGCTTGGCCTGCGCGATGCGGCCGCAGACCGTGTCGGTGCTCGAGAGCATATCCACCATCCAGCGCTTTTCGGGCATGGAGTTGTTGAGTCCGTAGGTGAAATTCAGCATGGCGATGCGGATGCCGTTTTTCTCCACGATGGGGATGACCGCAGCATCGGCCTCCGAGTCGTGGATGCCGAGCGTCGTGATGTCGGGGTAAGTTTCATGGAAGTAGCGGAGCGTGTCGGTGACGCCGGTCTCCTTTTTGTCGAAGCAGTGGTTCCCGGCGAAGGTCACCACATTGAAGCCCGCGTCCGCCAGCGCATCGGCGACCTCGATGGGCGAGCCGAAGATCGGATAGCTCGCGATCAGCGATCGATCCTGGACCAGAATGGTCTCCTGATTGATGCAGGCGAGGTCGTACTGCTGCACGATGGGGCGGATGTCGTCAAAAAACGGGGTGAAGTCGTAGCCGCCCTCGGGCGTCTCGGCGGACCAGTAGACGCAGTTGTGGATCAGATCGTCGCCCACCGCCATCAGCGTGACGCGCGCGGGCTCCGGCTCCGGCTCGGCCGCAGGTTCCGGGACCGCCTCCGGCTGCGCGCCGGAGACGGTCTCTTCCGCGGTCTGTACCGGCAGCTGCGCCGCAGCGGCCGACTGGCCGGAGACGGCTGCCGCCGCCGGTCGTGCATCGGACTGCCGCGGCAGAAAGGCCTGCCGCACCACCCAGCTGCCGCCGAGAATGACGGCAGCCAGCAAAAGCAGGATCAGGATCAGACCCAGGGCAAAGGAGGGCTTTTTGTTCGGCTTCACGGACATCGGATGCACTTCCTTTCTGTATGGCTGCGCCGGCTTGCTTTACTGTAAGATCCCGTATTCCGCCTTGACGGTCAGGATGCGCAGCACGCTCTCGTCGATGCGCGATTGCGTCAGCATGCCGTCTGCCACGGCGGATTTGACCGCGTCGAACGCGCCCTGCAGGTCAGACGGCATGAGGATCATGTCGCACCCGGCGGCAAGCGCCTGTACGGCGGCCTCGCCTGCGGAATAGTGGTCGGTGATGGAGGACATGGACTGCGAGTCGGTGATGATGACGTTCTGGTAGCCGAGCTTGTCCCGCAGGATGTCGGTCACGATGGCGGAAGAAAGATCGGCGGGCGTGTCGCTGCCGGTCACGTTCGGGTAGGACAGGTGCGTGACCATGACGAACGGGACGCTCCCTTCCTGCGCGATGATCGACTGGAAGGGGACCAGGTCGCAGCTTTCCAGCTCATCCAGCGTTTTTTCCACGATGGACGTGCCGTTGTGATCGTCGACCGTGGCGCTGCCGTAGCCGGGGAAGTGCTTGAGGCAGGAGACGACGCCCTCTGCCCGCAGACTCTTGACGATGACGCCCGCGAGCGACGCGCACAGCTCCGGATCCGAGCCGAACGAGCGGCTGCCAATCACGCTGTCAACGCCGGAGACGACGTCGCAGTCCGGCGCGAAATCCAGATTGAAGCCGAGGCCGGTCAGATTGGCCGCGAGCGTCTGCCCGGCGGCATAGACCTGCGCGGGATCGGCGCTCTGGCCGAAGGAGCGCATGTCGGCGACCTTCGTGCCGCCCAGCGCCTCGTTTGCGCCGATGCGGCTGACCGTGCCGCCCTCCTCATCCACGCCCAGAAACAGCGGAATCTTCGCATACGACTGCGTGTTGGCGAGCAGCGCGGCGGCCTGCGCCCGGTCTTCAAGGTTCTTGGCAAAATAGACGATGCCGCCGACCGGGTACTGCGCGAGCGCATTTTTTGTCGCCTCGCCCGCGACGGTGGCGGTATTGACGTTCGTGATGGCCTCCGGCGTGACGAAGAACAGCTGCCAGAGCTTCTCATCCTCCGTCATGGAGGCGAGGGTGGCCTGTGCGGTCTTCTGCGCGTCGGTGACGGGGGTGTCGTCCGGCGCGGCGGGATCCGCGGCGGACTCGGACGGCTGCTCGCTGTCCGGCTGCTCCGGCTGCGCGGCCTCGGCCTGCTCGGGCAGCTCGCCCTCATACGGCGCTTCGCGCTCCGGCTCCACGGCGGTCTGCTCGGAGGAGAAGACAGAGTCGGTCTGGATGGTCTCGGCCTGCTGCGGCTGCTGCTTTTCCGGGAGCGTCTTCCAAAGAAGCACGCCTACACCGCCGAGCAGCGCGATGCAGAACAGGATGGCGAGAACGGCGGGTAATTTGCTGCGCGGGTGATCCATAGAATGCGGTACCTCACTTATGATAGAGCGTGTGCGACTGATAGACAGGCTCAAACGTGACGTTCATGCCCAGACGCTTGAACATGCCCTCGTCGACGGAGGACAAAATGACGGACGAATGCACCTGGCTGCCGCGAAGCGAGGCCAGCGCCTCCATGGCCAGCTCTGCCGTCGGATTCGTGACGGCGCTGATGGACAGCGCGATCAGCACCTCGTCGGTGTGCAGGCGGGGGTTGGAGTTGCCGAGATGCTCGATCTTCAGATGCTGGATGGGTGCGAGGACCATGGGGGAGATGAGGTTCACGCGGTCGTCGATCCCGGCGGAGAGCTTGATGGCGTTGAGCAGGGCGGCACAGGACGCACCCATGAGCCCGGAGGTCTTGCCGGTGACGATCCGGCCGTCCGGCAGCTCGATGGCGGCGGCGGGCGCGCCGGTCTCGGCAGCCTTGGCCCGGGCGGCGGGGACGGTCTTGCGCATGCTGACGTCCAGATGCAGGGAGTTCATGAGCATCTCCTGCTTGCGCAGCTCCTCGGGCATGGCGATGCCCTTCTTGACGGCGCAGGCAGAGGCAAAGTAGCGGCGGATGATCTCCTGATACGACGCCTCGCGGCAGACCTCGTCGTCGCAGATGGCGAAGCCCGCCATGTTGACGCCCATGTCCGTCGGGCTCTTGTACGGGCACTCGCCGAAGATGGAGCGGAAGATCGTCTCAAGGACCGGATAAATTTCAATATCGCGGTTGTAGTTGACCGTCGTCTCGCCGTAGGCCTCGAGGTGGAAGGGGTCGATCATGTTGACGTCGGCCAGATCCGCCGTCGCCGCCTCATAGGCGAGGTTGACCGGGTGCTTGAGCGGGAGATTCCAGATCGGGAACGTCTCATACTTGGCGTAGCCCGCGTTCACGCCGCGCTTGTGCTCCTGATACAGCTGGCTGAGGCAGGTGGCCATCTTGCCCGAGCCGGGGCCCGGCGCGGTCACGATAACGATGGGGCGGCTGGTCTCGATGTACTCGTTTTTGCCGTAGCCGTCGTCGGAGACGATGAGATTGATGTTCGAGGGATAGTCCGCGATGGGGTAGTGGCGGTAGACCTTCACGCCCAGCGCCTCCAGCTTGCGCTGGAACAGGTCGGCCGCGTGCTGCCCGGCGTACTGCGTGATGACGACGCTGCCGACGTACAGCCCGATGGAGCGGAAGGTATCGATCAGCCGCATCACGTCCAGATCGTAGGTGATGCCGAGATCGCCCCGGCGCTTGTTCATCTCGATGTGGGCCGCGTTGATGGCGATGACGATCTCCGCCTGGTCCTTGAGCTGCAGCAGCACCTTCATCTTGCTGTCCGGCAGGAAGCCCGGCAGCACGCGCGAGGCGTGATAATCGTCAAACAGCTTGCCGCCGAATTCCAGATAGAGCTTGCCGCCGAAGGTGTGCACGCGCTCGAGGATCCGCTCAGACTGCAGACGCAGATACTTTTCAAGATCAAATCCGATTTTTGCCATAATGATGTTCTTTTCCTTTTCTTCGTAGTTGCACAGAATCATATTTGTTCACCATAAATGATACCGCGAATCGCGCCGGACTGCAACCGTCTGCCGGGGAAAAAATAGACCAAACTTTCCATCTCCTTTTTGAGAGGTTTCGACAACTCCCCGCCGGAAGTGGAAACCTTGACTTTGGCTGGGAAAGAAAGTATAGTATAATCAATATAGTGGGCTATTCGCCCAACTTACAGCACGAAATATTGTGAGGAATCCGCATGAAACAACAAAAAGCCTACGGAAACGAGTCCATCTCGTCTTTGAAGGGCGCGGACCGCGTCCGGCTGCGGCCGGCGGTCATCTTCGGCTCCGACGGCCTCGAGGGCTGCGAGCACGCCGTCTTTGAGATCCTCTCCAACGCCATCGACGAGGCGCGCGAGGGCTACGGCAAACAGATCCTGGTCACCCGCTTTGCCGACCATTCCATTGAGGTCGAGGACTTCGGCCGCGGCTGTCCCGTCGACTGGAACGAAAAAGAGGGCCGGTACAACTGGGAGCTCGTCTTCTGCGAGCTCTACGCGGGCGGCAAATATCAGAACAATACCGGCGGCGACTACGAATTCTCCCTCGGCCTCAACGGCCTCGGCTCCTGCGCCACGCAGTATTCGTCCGAATACTTCGACGCCACTATCCGCCGCGACGGCTATAAATACTCCCTCCACTTTGAAAAGGGCGAGCTCGTCGGCAAAATGAAAAAGGAACCGACCGACCGCAAGGCCACCGGCTCCGTCTTCCGCTGGAAGCCCGATCTCGAGGTCTTCACCGACATCGATATCCCCAAGGAGTACTTTGAGGACATCCTCAAGCGCCAGGCCGTCGTCAACGCGGGCGTGACCTTTACCTTCCGCAACGAGGAAGACGGGAAATTCACGAAGACCGACTACTGCTATCCCAACGGGATCCTGGATTATGTCAACGAGATCGCGGGCGAGCAGACGCTCACCATGCCGCAGTTCTGGCAGGCCGAGCGCAAGGGCCGCGACCGCGAGGACAAGCCGGAGTACAAGGTCCGCATCTCCGCCGCCCTGTGCTTCTCCAACCGCGTCAGCCGTCTGGAGTATTACCACAACTCCTCTTGGCTCGAGCACGGCGGCGCGCCGGAAAAGGCCGTCAAAAACGCCTTCGTCTACGCCATCGATGCCTACTGCAAGCAGGCGGGCAAATATACCAAGGGCGAGTCGAAGCTCACGTTCCAGGACGTGGCCGACTGCCTCGTCCTCGTGACGAACTGCTTCTCCACGCAGACCTCCTACGAGAACCAGACCAAAAAGGCCATCACGAATAAATTCGTGCAGGACGCCATGACCGAGTTCTTCCGCGACCGCCTGCACGTCTACTTCATCGAAAACAAGCAGGAGGCCGACCGCATCGCCGATCAGGTCCTCGTCAACAAGCGGAGCCGCGAGTCGGCCGAAAAGGCCCGCCTGAACATCAAAAAGAAGCTGACCGGCAGCCTTGACATCGCCAACCGTGTGCAGAAGTTCGTCGACTGCCGCACGAAGGATGTGTCAAAGCGCGAGATCTATATCGTCGAGGGCGATTCCGCCCTTGGCTCCGTCAAGCTCTCGCGCGACGCGGAGTTTCAGGGCATCATGCCCGTCCGCGGCAAGATCCTCAACTGCCTGAAGGCCGATTACGAGCGCATCTTCAAATCCGACATCATCACCGACCTCATCCGCGTGCTCGGCTGCGGCGTAGAGGTGCAGACGAAGAAGACGAAGGACCTGTCCGCGTTCGACCTTGAGAACCTCCGCTGGAACAAGGTCATCATCTGCACCGACGCCGACGTCGACGGCTACCAGATCCGCACGCTGATTTTGACCATGATCTACCGGCTCTGCCCCACGCTCATCCAGGAGGGCTACGTCTATATCGCGGAGTCACCCCTTTATGAGATCACCTGCAAGGACAAGACGTGGTTCGCCTACACCGACGCGGAGAAGACCGAGATCGTCAAGAAGCTCGAGGGCAGGAAGCTCTCCATCAACCGCTCCAAGGGCCTCGGCGAAAACGACCCCGAGATGATGTGGATGACCACCATGAACCCCGCCACCCGCCGCCTCATCAAGGTCATGCCCGAGGACATGGAACGCACGATGCAGGTCTTCGACCTCCTCCTCGGCGACAACCTCCAGGGCCGCAAAGACCACATCGCCGAAAACGGCTACAAATACCTCGACCAGCTGGACGTGTCGTAAGGCTGCAGGCTGGATCCCGCTGCGGCGGGGACGACCTCTCAGGCGCTTCGCGCCAGCTCCCCTTATGAAGGGGAGCCAAGGGTGCGGGCACAAAAAAGCCTCCCCTTGTCAAGGGGAGGTGCCGAGCGGAGCGAGGCGGAGAGGTTCTGCCCGCAAAAGCCGCTTCGCGGGGGATGCGGAGCGGTATGACCCAAAATTTCCGGCGGTCTCTGATCGCCAGACAATAAGGAACGAATCACTATGCCAAAGAAAAAACAACCGGAAAGCAGAAAGCAGGACGATCCGAATGTGATGGGGCTGCGGGCGGAGGTGCTCGAGCAGCCGATCTGCCAGACGCTGGAGTCGAACTACATGCCCTACGCCATGTCGGTCATCGTCTCGCGCGCCATCCCGGAGATCGACGGCTTCAAGCCGTCGCACCGCAAGCTGCTCTACACCATGTATGAGATGGGGCTTCTCACCAAGCCCCGCACAAAATCCGCCAACATCGTCGGCCAGACGATGAAGCTGAACCCTCACGGCGACGCCGCCATCTACGAGACCATGGTCCGCCTCGCCCGCGGCAACGAGACGCTGCTGCACCCCTTCGTCGACTCCAAGGGCAACTTCGGCAAGGTCTACTCCCGCGATATGGCCTACGCCGCCTCCCGCTACACCGAGGCGAAGCTCGAGCCGATCTGTCAGGAGCTCTTCCGCGACATCGACGCCGACACCGTCGACTTTGTCGACAACTACGACGGCTCCATGCAGGAGCCTGTCCTCCTGCCGACGACCTTCCCGAACGTCCTCGTCTCGGCCAACATGGGCATCGCCGTCGGTATGGCGTCGAACATCTGCTCGTTTAACCTCGCCGAGGTCTGCCGCACGACGATCGCGCTCATCAAAAACCCGGACGCAGACCTGCTCGACACGCTCCCGGCCCCGGATTTCCCGACGGGCGGCGAGATCCTCTACGATCCGGCGCAGATGCTGCAGATCTACCAGACGGGCCGCGGCTCGTTCCGCCTGCGGGCAAAATGGCGCTATGTCAAAGAGGGGAACATGATCGAGATCTATGAGATCCCCTATACCACCGCCACCGAGATCATCCTCGACAAGGTCGCCGAGCTCATCAAGGCCAACAAGGTCCGCGAGATCAGCGACATGCGCGACGAGACCGACCTGAACGGCCTCAAGCTTACCATCGACCTCAAGCGCGGCGCCGACCCCGACAAGCTCATGCAGAAGCTGTTCAAGACGACGACGCTGCAGGACGCCTTCGGCTGCAACTTCAACATCCTCATCGCCGGCATGCCGCGCGTGATGGGCGTGCGCGAGATCCTGCAGGAGTGGACCGCGTGGCGGACCGAGTGCGTGCGCCGCAGGCTCTATTTCCAGATGAACAAAAAGAAGGACAAGCTGCACCTGCTGAAGGGCCTCGGCCGGATCCTTCTCGATATCGACAAGGCCATCGCCATCATCCGCGAGACAGAGCTTGACGCCGAGGTCGTCCCGAACCTCATGATCGGCTTCGGCATCGACCAGATCCAGGCCGAATACGTCGCCGAGATCAAGCTGCGAAACATCAACAAGGAATTCATCCTGAACCGACTGAAGGAGACGGAGTCTCTGGAAAAGGAGATCGCCGAGCTCGAAGCGACGCTCGGCTCCGAAAAGAAGGTGCAGGCGCTCATCTGCAAGGAGCTCGAGCAGGTCGCGCAGAAATACGGCAAGGAGCGCAAGACCACCCTTGTCTACGACCACGAGCTGCAGCAGGAGCCTGACGACGAGCCGGAAAACGACTATCCCGTCACCGTCTTCCTCTCCCGCGAGGGCTATTTCAAGAAGATCACGGCGCAGTCGCTGCGCATGTCCGGCGAGCAGAAATTCAAGGAGGGCGACAGCCTGCTTCTGACCTGCCCCGCGCAGAACAGCAGCGAAATGCTCGTCTTCACCGACAAATATCAGGTCTACAAGACCCGCATCTCCGACTTTGCCGACGGCAAGGCCTCCGCGCTCGGCGATTACCTGCCCGGCAAGCTCGGCTTCGACGAGGGCGAGAGCTTCCTCACGGCCATATTCCCCGGAAAATATGAGGGGAACCTGCTCTTCGTCTTCGAAAACGGCAAGGCGGCCAAAATTGCTGCCAGCTGCTACGACACGAAGTCCAACCGCAAGCGGCTCACCGGCGCCTACTCCGACAAGAGCCCGGTCAGGGCGATCATCGACCTGCCGGAGGAGAAGCAGATCGTCGTCCGTGCCTCGGATGGCCGCGCGCTCATCTTCTCCACGGCCCAGCTCGCCGTCAAGACCACCCGTTCGGCGCAGGGCGTGGCCGTGATGAGCCTCAAGCGCAAGGCCGTCGTCGAATCGGCCGCGGAGCTGGAAAAAACGCTGATCAGCAACGTCGGCCGCTATTCGGCCCGCACGCTGCCCGCCGCCGGCGCGCTCGTCCGCCCCGAAGACATCGGCGAAACGCAGATGAAGCTGGATATCTGACGCAGGGAATGATAAAACCCGCACGAACACAATAGGGAGGATGACGGTTTGAAACGAGAAACATGCAGGACCATCTGGCAGATGGGATGGAAGATCACCCTCGGCTGCGCGATCTTCGCGCTGGGCTTCGACCTGTTTCTGGAGCCGAACAGCCTGAACGTCGGCGGCATGAGCGGTCTGGCGATGATCCTCCGCGAGCTCCTCGGCTTCGGCTCCATCGGCGTGCTGACGATGCTGCTGAACGTGCCGCTGTTCGTCCTCGGCGCGCGCAAGCTGGGGAAAAAGTTCCTGTTCGGGTCGCTGGCAGGGATGCTCCTGAGCTCCGCATTCATCGATCTGTTCGCCGTGATCCCGGCCCCGAAGACCGAGATCCTGCTCGACAGCCTCTACGGCGGGCTGCTGGTCGGCCTCGGGCTCGGTCTCGTCTTCCTCTCCGGAGCGACGACGGGCGGGTCCGACATCGCGGCCAAGCTTCTGCGCCGCCGCTTCCGCTCGGCCAGCCTCGGCAAGGTCCTGCTGGCGATCGACCTGTTCATCATCTTCCTGACGGGCGTTGTCTTCCGCGATATCTCCAGGACGCTCTACAGCGCCCTGCCGCTGGCGGTCTCGTCGGTCGTCATGGATCAGCTGCTCTACGGGCTGGACCATTCCACCGTCGCGCTCATCATCTCCAAACACTACCAGCAGGTCTCCAAGCAGATCGAGACCCGGCTCGACCGCGGCGCGACCGTCCTTGACGGCAGCGGCAGCTATACGGGCCAGCCGCGGCCGGTCCTCATGTCGGCCGTGCGTCAGCGCGAGCTGCCCGAGCTCAAGACCATCGTCCGCGAGATCGACCCCGACGCGTTCGTCATCCTCCTGCCGGCCCATCAGGTGCTGGGCGAGGGCTTCCGCCGCGCGGGCGACGAGCTGTAAGGAGGGACCGGCTTGAAACGAAGACTCCTGACCGTCCTTTTCGCCCTGCTTCTGCTCCTTCTGTGCGGCTGCGCCGCGCTGGTGCCGTCGGAATACACCCTCGTCACCCCGCACAACCCCGGGACCAAGACCGAGCAGCAGAGCGACGTGCTGACGGTCAGCAACTACAAGATGCTCAAAAACGCCCTGCGCACGCTTGTCCAGAACGGCGTGGAGCACGGCGTTATCCATACGAGCCAGTACGAGGCGGATATCGAAGCGGATCTGCCGCAGGCCGTCTATGAGATCGCCCGCGAGGATCCGATCGGCGCCTACGCCATCGACTATATCACGCACGACTGCACCCTGATCGTCGCTTATTACGAGATCAAGGTCGACATCACGTTCCGGGACGTCCTGACGCCGCTGGACGAGATCGAATACGTCGGCGGCGAGACCGAGGCCGGGCGTCTTATCAGCCGGGCGCTGGAGAGCTACGACGACCATCTGACCCTCTACGCGACCTATCCCGGCCGGCCGGACTATGCCGCCCTTGTGCAGAACTACTGCGACAGCCACCTGCGCGAGCATGCGGCCGAGCCGGAGCTGACCGTCACCGAATACCCCGCCGACGCCCGCAACCGGATCGTGGAGCTGGTCTTTTCCTATCCCGCCTCCCGGCGGGAGCTGCAGGAGATGCAGCAGGACGTGCGCGAGAGTCTGACCGCCGCGGAGGTCTACGTCCGCTACTGTACGAGCGAGACGGAGAAGGCCGCGTTGCTGTTCACCTATCTGGCCGAGCGCTTCCCGTATCAGCAGGGCGACAGCCGCACGCCGGTCTATTCCGCGCTCTGCCAGGGCGTGGCGAACAGCAAGAGCATGGCGCAGAGCTGGCAGCTGCTGTGTGACGAGGCGGGGCTCAGATGCAGGACCGTCAGCGGTCTGCGCGGCGGCGAGGCGTACTGGTGGAACATCGTGACGCTCGACGGCGTGTCCTGCCACGTGGACGTGCTGCGCGATCTGCTGGACGGCAGCACGCTGCGGCTGCGGTATGACGAGGATATGGCGGGCGGCTATTACTGGGACACCGAAGACGTCCCGGCCTGCCCCGCACCCGCCCCCGAGGAAGAAGAACCGGAAGCCCCCGCCCCCACCGAAGACCAGCCTGCCTCTGAGGACCCCGCGGAGGATCCTGCCGAGACCCCGGAGGCGCAACCCACCGAGCCCGAGACCCCCTAAGGCCCCCCTCCCAGGGGCCGATTCCCCCTATCAGGGGGAAATGTCCCGAAGGGACAAAAGGGGTAGGGATGCTGGCGCGTAGCGCCTGAGAGGTTGCTGCGGATTTGTATAGAAAAACCCAAACCGCAAATTTAGTTTGCGGTTTGGGCAACCGGCAGGCGCAAATTTGCAAGAGTCAATCCCTCAGTCTCGGCTGCGCCGAGCCAGCTCCCTTTACACAAGGGAGCCTTTTCTTTATTTCTCGCCGAAGAGGCGGGATTTGAGGGCTTGCAGGAGCTCGAGGGAGCGGAATTTGACGGTGTAGGCGGGGTCGGCCTGGGTCAGGAGGCGGATCTCGCCGGTGGAGAAGCCGCCGGCGGCGGCCGCCTCGGCGAAGCCGTCTGCCGTGGCCGGGACGCAGAGCGACGGGAAGATGACGCACCACCAGTTGTGCCCCTCCCCCTGCCCGATCGTCACGCGCAGCGAATCATACACGCCCGCGGGCAGCGAAAAGGTATCATATTCCCGCGTCGGGAACAGCTCGCGGCGGAAGCTCACGCGGGCCAGGTCTTCGCTCCCCTGCCGCTGCAGCTCCGCGTTCGCCGCGGCCTCCAGCGCGGGCAGCTGCGCCGCGACGGCCTGCTTCGGATCCTCCGCCCCGTCCAGCACGCGCCCCGTCTCGCGCAGCACTGCGTCGCGCACGGCGAGCTTGACGGCCTGATCGGCGCTTGTATCGGAATTTGCCACCACATGCAGGCGGATGATCTTGTCCGCCATGTGCTGGCTCTGGGCCTGCAGCACGGCGCAGAGCGTCACGGTCAGGGCGCTGGCGGCCAGAAGGATGAGGGATACGACTCGCTTTTTCATAAAAAACACCGTCCAAACTGGTTTTACAGACAGTTTGGACGGTATTTCGTTGGTTTAAACCGTTTTTGCCAGGAAGATCTCGCTGTATTTGTCCTTGAGCATCGTACAGGCGACGGTCGCGTACTCAAACGAGTCGTAGATGCCGAACACGGCGGAGCCGGAGCCGGTCATCTGCGCGCCGTAGGCGCCGTAGGTGTACATCATGGAGCGGATATAGTTGATATCGAAATGCTCCTGCATGACGATCGGCTCGAACACGTTGCACAGGCTCCCGCCGATGCCGAGCAGCTCGCCCTTCTGCAGGTTCAGCTGCATGGACTTGTGGTCCGGCCGCTTCTCGATGAAGGTCTCGTCGAGCTTGCGGTAGAGCTCCGGCGTGGAGACGGAGAAATCCGGCTTGCAGATGACGAGGAAGAACTCGGGCGCGGGCGGCAGCTTCGTCAGCAGCTCGCCGCGGCCCTCCACGATGGCCGTGCCGCCCATTACGCAGAACGGCACGTCGGAGCCGACCTGCGCGCCAAGCTCGCACAGCGCGGGGATGGACAGCGGGGCGTCATACGCGCGGTTGAGCGCCCGCAGGACGGCTGCCGCGTCGGCGCTGCCGCCGCCGAGACCGGCCTGCATCGGGATGCGCTTGCTGATGAAGATCTCCAGCCCCTCCCTGGGAAGGCCGGTGCGGGCGTAGAACGCCTCGGCCGCCTTCCAGGCGAGATTGTCGCGGTCCTGCGGCAGGCCGCAGGTCACGAGCTCGGGCGTGGTATTCTCGTCCGCGTCGGGCGGAAGCAGCTCGCGGTAGCAGTGGACCTGCCAGCCCTCGCCGCCGAGGTCGACCAGCACGTCGTCATGCAGGGAAACGGTCTGCATGATGGACTTGATATCATGGTAGCCGTCGGCGCGCCGGTCCAGCACGTCGAGCGTCAGATTGAGCTTTGCGAAAGCCCCTTCGGTGATGCGCTTCATTATGCCTTGATCTTTCTGCCTTCCAGATAGTACCGCTTTTCACGGCTGTGGCCCATGGAGAAGGTCTTCCGGGGCAGGACGCCGTCGGCGATGACGCCGCGGAACAGCTGGCTCTTTTCCATGGCGGGCAGCAGGAAGCCGATGGCGTTTTCCTGCTTGGCAAAGCTGATGAGCGCGTCGTCGTCGTGGATGTAGTCGATCTCGCCCGGATTGGACTTCAGATATTCATCGAGGAAATGCTGCAGGATGCCAACGGCCAGCTCGCCCTTGTTCTTGTCGAGGACGATGGTGCCGGATTCTTCGCCGATGTACCACTTGACCGGGAAGCCTTCAGTGCCGCCGCAGGCGTCTTCGAGGGCCTTGAGGAGCTTCTTCGGCTCGGTCTTGAAGATGACGCGGTGGATGGGCTCGAAGACCTGCGCGGGGTCGTGGATGTTCTCGAGCTCGACAAGGGCATAGCGCGCCGGATGGTTCGAGAGGTCGACGCCGGGGTTGTTCTTCTTGAGCTCTTCATAGCAGCTCTTGGCGGTAGCGAGGGAGTGGTTGCCGTCGCCGACAGCGAAGACCATCGGAGTGCCCTTGAGGCCGGTGTACTTCTCGCCGACAGTGGCGGAATACTCGGTCAGGGCCTTGTTGAAGTCTTCGACGTCCTTGCCCTCGACGAGCCAGCCGGTGATGTGGCCGCCGTCTTCCATGAGGTCAAAGTCGTAGATTTTCTTGAGGGAGTCCTTCTTGGCGGCGATCGGCTCGATGAGCTTCTTGTCGTGGTCGTCGCAGAGCATCAGCACGTGCGGCAGCTCGATGGGCGCGTCGCGGCGGACACGCTGGCGGGGCGGGATGCGCTCCGGCACGGTGCGCTCGGTGGCGCGGATGGCGGACGTTGCGCCGGGGGTGTAGTCATACGCGTCCAGGTCGACCATACCGACGAGGCCCTCGCGGATGGAGCCGTTCTCGAGCGTACGCTCAACGTAGACGTAGCTGTTGGGATAGACCGTGAACACGCCGTCTTCCATGTACTTTTTCATGGTGGCGTTGATCTCGGCGGTGTGCTCCGCTTCCTTCTCGGTGCCGAGCTCGGCCTCGGGGAGGATGAGGTTGATGGTGGACACGGCACCCTCGGCGTTCTTGCGCACGCGGTCCCAGTACGCCTGGTCGGACGTGAACTGGTCGCAGGCGATGACGGCCCATTTCTCCATATGATCGGTCTTGGGCATCAGGATATCAGCGGGTAAAAATGCGTTCATCTTGAATCACCTTTCACATTGTTTTTTTCGTATTATCAAGCCATAGCGGCTTTGATTCCGTTGAGAAGCTCGTCGTAGGTCTCGAAGGCGGGCAGCTGGGGGTAGTCGGCCTTGATCTTGTCCGTCGAGCGGAAGAGGAAGCCGGCCTTGCTGGCGAGGATCATCTCCAGATCGTTGTAGCTGTCGCCGGAGGCGATGGTCTCGTAGCCGATGGACTGCAGGGCGCGGACGGTGGTGAGCTTGGAGTGCTCGCAGCGCATCTTGATGCCGGTAAGCATGCCGTCGCGGTCGATCTTGAGCGAGTTGCAGAGGATGGTCGGCCAGCCGAGCTTTTTCATGAGCGGCTGCGCGAATTCTTCAAACGTGTCGCTGACGATGACAGCCTGCGTCGTCGCGCGCAGCTCGTCCAAAAATTCCTTCGCGCCGGGCAGCGGGTCGATCTGCGCGATGACGTCCTGGATCTGCCGCAGGCCCAGGCCGTGCTGCCGCAGGATGTCCATGCGCCAGCGCATGAGCTTTTCATAGTCCGGCTCGTCGCGCGTGGTACGGCGCAGCTCCGGAATGCCGCTGACTTCGGAAAAAGCGATCCAGATCTCGGGCACCAGCACGCCCTCAAGGTCCAGGCAGGTAATATACATAGGGCAGTCCTCAACTAAAAAAATTTGTTGAAGCCTAAAAAAATAACAGGCTCTGTGTTCATTATACAAAATCCTGCCGCAAAAGCAACAGGTATTTGAAGATTTTTGCCGCGGACGCATGAAGTGGGAACATGGGGGCCATACTAGCTTTGATTCAAGCTTGATTTTATGCAAGGAGATGGAATTATGGACACACTTTGTCTGATCCTCGCCACCATCGGGGCGATCAACTGGGGCCTGGTCGGCTTCGCGCGGTTCGATCTGGTCGCGTGGATCTTCGGCGGGCAGACCGCCGGGGTCAGCCGCGTGATCTACGCCGTCGTCGGCATCGCCGGACTGTGGTGCATCACGATGCTGTTCCGCAAAAAAGGCCGCCAGGAGGCATAAAAAGAGGCTCCCTTGTCACGAGGGAGCTTCTTTTTTTCATACGCAGCCCGCCAAGGCTCCCCTGGGAGGGGAGCCTTTTCTTTAGTGGAGGTTGCAGCGGACGATGCATTGGTAGCTGATGCCGTTGTAGGTGGTGGAGACGTAGGCGGTGCCGCTGCCTTCGGCTTTGACGACGCCGGTGCCGTCGACCGAGCAGATGGACAGGTCGCTCGAGACCCACAGCAGCCCCGTGATCTTATTGCCGTTCGCGTCGCGCAGAGAGATCTGGAACGTCTCGCCCTTGACGCCCATGGTGACGTCGCTGTTGCTGATGGTACAATCGCCGGACTCGGCCGCGCCGTCTTCAAAGTTGCAGCGGACAATGCACGTCATCGCGGGGTTATCGTCCACGGTGACAGAGACGGTCGTGGTGCCGCTGCCCTTCGCGGTCAGAACACCGGAAGAAGAGACCGTGGCGATGGATTCGTCGCTCGAGACGTAGGTGATCTTCGCGCCCTCCGGCGCGCCGGTGACGGAGAGGGTGTACTGCTCGCCGGCATTGAAGAATGTCAGATCGTCCTTGCTGAGGGCAAGCGGGACGCTCCCCTCCTCCGTCGTCTCCGCGCCGACGTAGGCAAAGTCGCAGGTCACGAGGCACTGGGCCGTCTGCTCGCCGCAGGCGGCGGTGATGACGGCAGAGCCGGCGTTGACGGCGACGATCTTGCCCTGCTCGGAGACCGTGGCGACGTTTTCGTCGCTGGAGGTGAAGGTGACGGGCTCGGTGCACTCGGCGGGCTTGCGGGTGAAGGTGATGTTGAAGAAGCGGCCCGCGTCCTCGAACGTCACGGTCGGGGCCGAGAGCGTCAGGCTGGTGCAGGCGGCGCTTTCGGGCTGCTGGGACGTTTCTTCGGTCTGGACGGGCTTCTGATCCTCCTCGTTGCGGTAGCGGTTTTCATCCGCGGCGGGGTCGGCTTCGGCCTCTGCGGGCTGCGCAGGCTGCACGGGTTCGGGCTGCGTTGTCTCAGGCTGGGTGTCGGCGGTCTGCGCGGGGGCTTCGAGCGTCGTCTCGCGGTAGAGCGGCGACCAGCCGAGGCGGCTGAACGCCAGCAGCGCCCCGCCGAGCACAGCGAGGCCGAGAATGACGCAGATCGTGGCCATCATCCACTTCGGGATGGCGTAGACATTGCCGCCCTTTGGGGCCTCAGGCGTGTCGGAGCCGTCCTGCGCCGGGACAGCCGCGCCGGTACGCAGGCGCTTGCCGGTATAGCCGCGGGCGGCGCGGGCGCCGCCGACTTCGGTTCCTGGCAGAACTGGCTGGTCGCC
>ENA-UOOC01001624-UOOC01001624.1-human-gut-metagenome-genome-assembly--contig:-C48old-NODE-1624-length-18677-cov-5.221888_pt1 | contig 18677 bp, 13 predicted proteins | sample MGYA00242469_ERZ724016 | MGnify/ENA metagenome assembly ERZ724016 | reverse complement strand
CGAAGAGAGCCGCTTATGCATTCACTAAAAAATTATGAAAAACAAACGCTGTTTTGCTGTTAATTGATTTTATATTCCAAAGTTAAGTGGTTCTTTAAACAGAAGAAAAGGAAATCGACAAAGAGCGAAGATTTGTCTATTAAATATAGTGATATTATAATAATTAAGGTGGATATCAGGACTGAAAAAGGAAAATATGAACATAAACAGTCGATATATGGATAGTCCCATTTTGTCGCAACCCATTAAATTTGTGCCTGAATATAGAGCGATTATTATGAAAAGACTATTGTTCATTTTTACCTTTTTTTGCCTCCTTGCCATTCATGGAGGCGCACAGAATATTCTGACTCTGGAGAACTGCCTTCGTATAGGGATTGAGAACAATCTCTCTTTACAGGGAAAACGAAAAGCGATGCAGAAAAGTAAGTATGGCATTTCGGAGAATCGGGTGAAGCTGTTGCCGCAAATCAATGGCTTTGCCAACTTTAATGATAATATCGATCCGCCTGTCTCAGTAACTGACGGTTCTTCCTATGGAGTACCTTATAATATTACCCGAACGTTGCAATATAGTGCCAATGCCGGGATAGAATTGCAGATGCCACTTTATAATCAGACTCTCTATACTTCGATTTCCATAGCAGAGATTGTGGATGAGATGAGCCGGCTTTCGTATGAAAAGGCACGGGAAGATCTGATCTTGCAGATCAGTAAAATGTACTATCTGGGCCAGGTTACTGCGGAACAGATTGCATTGATAAAAGCCAATATCACCCGATTGGAAGAACTGAGAGATATCACACAGGCTTTCTTTGATAATGGAATGGCAATGGAAGTTGACTTGAAGCGGGTGAATATCAATCTGGAAAATCTGAAAGTACAGTATGACAATGCGCAGGCGATGATGACGCAGCAGCTTAATATGCTGAAGTACATCATGGATTATCCGGCAGAAAAAGAAATCGGCCTGTTGCCGGTCAATACGGATAGTATCGCTACGGTTGCTTTGACCGGACTGTCGGAAAACCTCTATGAGCTTCAGTTGCTCCAATCACAGGTGCAGCTGGCAGAGCGACAGAAACGATTGATCAGTAATGGCTATATTCCTTCTCTCAATCTGACGGGAAACTGGAGGTTTGCCGCTTATACTGATGAGGCTTATCATTGGTTTCATTCCGGTCCGTCCAATCATTGGTTCCGTTCTTATGGAGTGGGACTGACTTTGCGTATTCCTATTTTTGATGGCTTGGATAAGAAGTATAAGATCCGGAAAGCAATGATCGATATCGAAACCATGAAACTTTCACGGTTGGATACACGGAAGAATCTGCAAACACAGTATTTGAATGCTGTAAATGACTTGATGAATAACCAGCGGAACTTTAAAAAACAGAAAGACAATTATCTGCTTGCCGAAGAAGTGTATACGGTTACTACCGACCGCTATCGGGAAGGAATCACTTCAATGACTGAAGTTCTGCAGGATGAAATGCGGATGAGCGAGGCACAGAACAACTACATTAGTGCACATTATAATTATCGGGTGACCAACCTGATGTTACTGAAACTAACCGGACAGATCTCATCCTTGTTCAAATAACAGATAACTAATTGAATCATTCATATGGAAATAATGGAAAATAATACAGTCTCCAGTACGCATCAGGAGAAAGCTAAGAAAATGAGAAAATTACGCCGCTGGCAGATTATAGTAAGTCTGTTTGGAGTTGTTGTGATTTTTTGGTGAGTAATTGAAATTGTTTTTCTCTTTCTGGGCTATAAGCAGACGGAAACCAGTAATGATGCGCAGATAGAGCAATATGTGTCGCCTGTCAATCTGCGTGCATCGGGCTATATTAATAAGATTTATTTTACGGAACATCAGCAGGTACGCAAAGGTGATACCTTGCTGGTGCTGGACGACCGCGAATATAAAATCCGGGTGATGGAAGCTGAGGCTGCATTGAAGGATGCGCAGGCAGGCGCCACTGTGATAAATGCTACCTTGCAGACTACACAAACGACTGCATCTGTGTATGATGCGTCTATAGCTGAAATAGAAATCCGGCTAGCAAAACTGGAGAAAGACCGTCAGCGGTATGAAAATTTGGTCAAACGAAATGCGGCGACACCTATCCAGTTGGAACAGATTACAACAGAGTATGAAGCTACCTTTAAGAAGCTGGAAGCAACCAGGCGCCAGCGGGAGGCGGCTCTTTCGGGAGTGAATGAAGTATCTCACCGTCGTGAGAATACGGAAGCTGCCATCCAGCGTGCTACGGCTGCGCTTGAAATGGCACGGCTGAATCTTTCGTATACGGTTGTACTGGCTCCTTGCGATGGCAAGTTAGGCAGACGTTCTCTGGAAGAAGGGCAGTTCATTACAGCAGGGCAATGCATTACATATATTCTGCCCGATACACAAAAATGGATTATTGCTAATTATAAAGAAACGCAGATAGAGAATCTCCGCATCGGGCAGGAGGTGGCTATCACGGTAGATGCTATCAGTAAGAAAGAGTTTACAGGCAAAGTGACTGCTATTTCCGGAGCGACAGGTTCTAAATATTCGTTGGTGCCGACTGACAATTCTGCCGGAAACTTTGTGAAAATACAGCAGCGTATCCCTGTCCGTATTGATTTTACGGATTTATCGAAGGAAGATAATGATAAGCTGGCGGCGGGTATGATGGTAGTAGTAAAAGCTAAACTCTGATAGCCATGCCTTCGTGTCCTAGAAATTATCCTTTTTACAATTGGGTGCCCAAACCGATAGGTATTATTATTCTGCTGTTCTTTTTCCTGCCGATTCTTTCGGTGGGCGGGGTATACTCCGTGAACAGTACCGAGATGATGAGCGGCTTGGGTATTATTTCCGAGCATATTCAGTTTGCCAATTTTGTGACTTCCATCGGTATGGCGGCATTTGCTCCCTTCTTGTATGAACTGGTTTGTATACGACGGGAGAAACTGATGTGTATCGCAGGTTTTGCACTGATGTATGTATTCAGCTATGTATGTGCCAAAACCGACAGTATCTTTTTGCTGGCACTCTGCAGCCTGCTGACAGGGTTCCTGCGTATGGTACTGATGATGGTCAATCTGTTTACGCTGATCAAATATGCTTTTGGCATGGAGGCAACGCGTAATATTACTCCCGGCATGGAACCGAAAGACGCGACGGGATGGAATAAACTGGATATCGAAAAATGTATCAGCCAGCCGGTAGTTTATCTGTTTTTTATGATCCTGGGGCAAATGGGTACGGCGCTAACGGCTTGGCTGGCTTTCGAATACGAATGGAAATATGTATATTATTTTATGATGGATATTCTGCTGCTGTCCATTCTGATACTGTTCATTACGATGCCTAATCATGGTTTTGCCGGACGTTTCCCTATCAACTTCCGCAAATTCGGCAATGTGACCGCATTTTGCATATCATTGACGTGCATCACTTATGTGCTGGTTTATGGTAAGGTGCTGGATTGGTATGATGATCCATCTATTTGCTGGGCAACGGCGATCAGTATCCTTTTTGCCGGGATTTTTCTTTATATGGATGTTACCCGGCGGTCTTCCTACTTTATTTTGGGGGCGTTGAGGCTGCGTACCATTCGTATGGGGGCTTTGCTTTATTTATTGCTGATGATCATCAATTCCAGCGCGATGTTTGTCAATGTGTATGCAGGAGTCGGGATGCATCTGGATAATTTGCAGAATGCATCGCTGGCAAACTGGTGTATGGTCGGTTATTTTATCGGTGCCTTGATTTCCATTGTATTGGGGTCTAAAGGGGTGCATCTGAAATATCTTTTTGCTCTTGGCTTTTTCTTTCTGGCATTGTCGGCAGGATTCATGTACTTCGAAGTGCAGACAGCCGGACTTTACGAACGAATGAAGTATCCCGTAATTATTCGTACCATCGGAATGATGATTTTATATGCATTGACGGCAGCATATGCCAATCAGCGAATGCCTTTCAAATATCTTTCGACCTGGATTTGCATCATGCTTACCGTCCGTATGGTACTGGGACCGGGTATCGGAGGGGCTATTTATTCAAATGTACTGCAGGAGCGCCAGCAACATTATATTACCCGTTATGCACAAAATGTTGATCTGGTAAACCCCGAAGCTTCTGCTTCGTATACCAATACCGTGCAGGGAATGCAATATCAGGGAAAGAGTGAAACGGAAGCGCATAACATGGCTGCCATGTCCGTCAAGGGGCGGATACAGGTGCAGGCTACGCTCTCTGCTGTGAAAGAAATGGCAGGGTGGACTATTTATGCAGGCGTTATTTGTATGATTTTTGTGCTCGTAGTGCCTTATCCCAAACGAAAATTGCTAACTTAGTATCGTTTTTCAATAGTAATTTATCAGTGAGTCAGTGTTATGGATACTCAGCAGGAACGTTTATTACAGCTTGACCGCGATCTGAAAAGCGGGAAGAATATATGCAGTTCGGGAGGTGTGCTCAGTTGTTTTCCATCTTCTTTAAAAGAACCTTTTCTGATGCAGGGGCTTGGTTTGATTGTCTGTCGGCAAGGTAGTTTCCAGTTTTCTCTTGATAATAAGTGCGCTTCTGCCAAGGCGGGTGAGACTTTGTTTATCCATGAGGAGTCTTGGTTTCAAGTGTTTCAAGAGACCGAAGATATGGAAATTCTTATTCTTGCCTATCAGATAGAACCGATACGTGACATTATCGGCAACTCCGTGGTTTCCATGTATATGTATTCGAAACTTACTCCGGAACTCTCTTGTGTATGGAATACCGGCGAGGAAGATGAGATTATGAAGTATATGTCTTTGATAGACAGTGTGCTGGAAATGGAGGAGAGTGTGTTTAGCCTTTATGAGCAGAAACTCCTTCTGCTGGCACTGACCTATCGTATTTGTTCGGTCTATAACCGTAAATTGATTAGTGCCGGACAGGAAACGGGCGGGCGGAAAAATGAGATATTTGTCCGTCTCATCCAGTTGATAGAGCAATATTATATGCAGGAAAGGAGTGTGGAATTCTATGCGGATAAACTCTGTTTGTCTCCGAAATACCTTTCGGCTCTTTCCAAAAGCATCTGTGGGTATACGGTGCAGGAACTTGTATTCAAGGCGATTATCCGTAAGTGTATCTCTTTGTTGAAGAATACGCAAAAAAATATTCAGGAGATTTCCAATGAATTCGGCTTCCCCAATGCTTCTTATTTTGGCACATTCTTCAAGAAGCAAATGGGGATGTCGCCGCAGCAATATCGAAGGAATCTTTAATCGATATTACTCTTTTTCTCCATAAGCCAGATCGCCTGCGTCGCCCAGCCCCGGTACAATATAGGAATGTTCATTGATTTCAGGATCGATGGCAGCACACCAAATGGTTGTTTTGTCTTCGGGAAATACGCTCTTGATATGATCGATTGCATGTTGGCTGGCAATGATCGAAGCTACGTGAATTTCGGCGGGATGCCCTTTGGTAAGCATGGCCTGATAACTCAGTTCCATACTGCCGCCTGTAGCCAGCATCGGATCGGTGATAATCAGCGTTTTGTCGTCAATACGCGGAGATGCGATATATTCTATATGTATATCAAATTTCAGGGTATCTTTATATTTTCGATAGGCGGACACAAATGCATTTTCTGCTCCGTCGAAATAGCTTAGGAAGCCTTGGTGAAAAGGAAGGCCGGCGCGGAGAATGGTGCTGATGACAAGCTGGTTGTCCGGTGTGCTGACGGGAGCAATGCCCAGTGGTGTCCGGATGTTTTTTACTGAATATCGGAACTCTTTGCTCATTTCGTAAGCCATGATTTCTCCGATCCGTTCAATGTTACGGCGGAAACGTAGGCGGTCATTCTGAACTTCTACATTTCTGATTTCGGATATGTACTGGTTTAGAATCGAATTTGTTTGGCTAAAATCAATTACTTTCATATTATAGTTTAATCATAATTTAATCTCATTTTCATCGTATTGAGAACGTTCTGGCTTGCAAAGTAAACGATAATCTTTCAAATTGCAATATTCAGTTTGCAGATATTGTTAGGAATTTATAAAAGAGTTTCAATTAGGGAAAAATTTCTCTAATACCTTCTTCCTTTCCAAAGAAAGTATTACTTTTGTACCCGGATTTACAAGGAGGCACCCAAAGCTCCTCATGTTCAGGTGAAAAGAGATAATAAAACGAAATACCAATTTTAATTAATTCAAAAAAAATGGCAAATTTAGATTTAAGCAAGTACGGTATCACAGGTGTGACCGAGATTGTGCACAATCCGTCTTATGACGTTTTGTTCGCTGAAGAAACAAAACCAGGTTTGGAAGGTTTTGAAAAAGGCCAGGTAACTAACATGGGCGCTGTAAACGTAATGACTGGCGTTTATACAGGACGTTCTCCTAAAGATAAATTCTTCGTAAAAGACGAAACCAGCGAAAATACAGTATGGTGGACTTCTGAAGAATACAAAAACGACAACAAACCAGTTGACGCTAAATGTTGGGCAGCTGTGAAAGATTTGGCAACTAAAGAACTTTCTAACAAAAGACTGTTCGTTGTTGACGCTTTCTGCGGAGCTAACGAAAACTCTCGCTTGAAACTGCGCTTCATCATGGAAGTGGCATGGCAAGCTCACTTCGTAACAAACATGTTCATCCGTCCGACAGCTGAAGAACTGGCTAACTTCGGTGAACCTGATTTCGTTATCATGAACGCTTCTAAAGCTAAAGTTGAAAACTACAAAGAACTGGGCTTGAACTCGGAAACTGCAGTTGTATTCAACTTGACTGAAAAGATCCAGGTTATCCTGAATACTTGGTACGGTGGTGAAATGAAGAAAGGTATGTTCTCTTACATGAACTACTTATTGCCTTTGAACGGTATGGCTTCTATGCACTGCTCTGCTAACACTGATAAAGAAGGCAAGAGCTCAGCTATCTTCTTCGGTCTGTCAGGTACAGGTAAGACTACTTTGTCTACTGACCCGAAACGTTTGTTGATCGGTGATGACGAACACGGATGGGATGACGAAGGTGTATTCAACTTCGAAGGTGGTTGCTACGCTAAAGTTATCAACTTGGATAAAGAAAGCGAACCGGACATCTGGAATGCTATCAAACGCGATGCTTTGTTGGAAAACTGTACAGTTAACGCTGAAGGCGAAATCAACTTCGCTGACAAGTCAGTAACTGAAAACACTCGTGTTTCTTATCCTATCTATCACATCGAAAACATCGTTAAACCGGTGTCTAAAGGTCCTCATGCTAAACAAGTTATCTTCTTGTCAGCTGACGCATTCGGTGTATTGCCTCCGGTATCTATCCTGAACGCAGAACAAACTAAATATTACTTCTTGTCTGGTTTTACAGCTAAATTGGCTGGTACAGAACGTGGTATCACTGAACCGACTCCGACATTCTCGGCTTGTTTCGGTGCTGCTTTCTTGTCACTGCACCCAACTAAATACGGTGAAGAACTGGTGAAGAAGATGGAAAAAACTGGTGCTAAGGCATACTTGGTTAACACTGGTTGGAATGGTACTGGCAAACGTATCTCTATCAAAGATACTCGTGGTATCATCGACGCTATCCTTGACGGTTCTATCGACAAAGCTCCTACTAAGGTTATTCCTTTCTTCGACTTTGTTGTTCCTACAGAACTTCCGGGTGTTGATCCGAAGATCCTTGACCCACGCGACACTTACGAATGTGCTTGCCAATGGGAAGAAAAAGCAAAAGATTTGGCTGGACGTTTCATCAAGAACTTCGCTAAATTTACAGGTAACGAAGCTGGTAAGGCTTTAGTTGCTGCTGGTCCGAAACTCTAAGCCTTTTAGGCAATAGATATGTAATGCAAAATGTGGGCGGTTCCGAAAGGAGCCGCCTTTTTTTGTTTATATGAAGGTGATTTTGTATCTTTGTTAATCTGAATTATGTTCGATAAAACGCTGACAAATACATGATTATTACTTATTTGAAACTCTTTTGTACATTCGCAAAAATCGGCATGTTTACCATTGGCGGAGGATATGCCATGATTCCCTTGATAGAGCGGGAAATAGTCAAGAGAAAATGGATGAGCAAGGAAGAATTTATGGAAATGTTTGCCTTGACTCAATCGTTGCCCGGAGTTTTTGCGGTAAATATATCCATTTTCGTGGGATATAAACTTCATAAGGTCAGCGGAAGTCTGGTTTGTGCGTTGGCGACTATTCTCCCTTCATTCGTCATTATGATGTTGATTGCCATGTTCTTTGCCCGTTTTCAGGACAATGAGGTGATGATTCGTATCTTTAACGGGATACGTCCGGCTGTAGTGGCGCTGATTTTGTTTCCTTGTATATCTGCGGTCAGAGCTTTGCATTTGAAGTCTGTGCAACTGATAGCTCCTGTGATTGCCACAGTACTGATCTGGCAATTCGGGCTTTCTCCTATTTATGTGGTATTGGCGGGGATTTCCGGTGGATTAGTGTATACTCTGTGGTTGAAAAATAAGATTAAAGATATAAAGGCATGATATATTTACAGTTACTTTGGGTGTATCTGAAGATAGGTACGTTTGGTTTCGGAGGTGGTTATGCGATGCTTTCGTTGATTCAGCATGAAATTGTAGATCTCCACCATTGGCTGACTCCCCAACAATTTACGGATGTGGTGGCAATTTCGCAGATGACTCCGGGGCCGATTGGAATTAATAGTGCTACTTATGTGGGCTATGCAGTGACACACAGTGTATGGGGAGCGGTACTTGCTACCGTAGCGGTGTGTCTGCCCTCTTTTATTCTCGTATTGCTCATTTCCTATTTCTTTGCGAAATGCAAGGATAATAAATACATAAAAGCAGCGATGTCCGGCTTGCTTCCCATGTCAGTGGCATTGATTGCCTCGGCTGCCTTGTTGATGATGAACAGGGAGAATTTTATTGATTATAAAAGTATAGGAATCTTTGCTGGGGCATTCCTTATCACCTGGAAATGGGATTTGCATCCTATTCTGCTGATTTGTCTGGCAGGTCTGGTGGGGGTGATCTTGTATTAAAAAAACTTTTTATAAAGCTAGGGTTGGCTACTGGATCGTAAAGAAGTTGCTTAATATGCATGAACTGGAAATAGAAAAAGCCCGCTAAATAAAATCCGGCGGGCTTTCTGCATTATCTCGGGCTATTGCTTATGATTTGTTCGCGCGTTTACGCTCGATTTCGTCCAGAATGACTTTGCGCATACGCATTGCTTTCGGAGTTACCTCTACGTATTCATCTTCTTTGATGTATTCCAATGCCTCTTCGAGTGAGAACTGAACAGGCGGAATCAGACGAACTTTGTCATCAGATCCGGAAGCACGCATGTTGGTAAGCTTTTTGGATTTTGTAACATTGATAACCAGATCGTTGTCATGGGAGTGTTCTCCTACTACCTGGCCTGCATATACTTCGTCCTGCGGGAAGATGAAGAACTTACCGCGATCCTGCAATTTATCGATGGCATAGGCAAAAGCAGTTCCGCTTTCCATTGCGATCATGGAACCATTGGTACGGCGTTCGATTTCTCCCTTGTGCGGCTGATATTCTTTAAAACGGTGTGCCATGATAGCTTCACCGGCAGAAGCAGTCAGTACGTTGGTACGAAGACCGATGATACCACGTGAAGGCATGTCGAATTCAAGGTTGATACGTTCGCCCGTATTTTCCATCTTTACCATTTCACCTTTGCGGCGGGTAACCATATCGATAATCTTGCTTGAATATTCTTCCGGTACGTTGATTGTCAGTTCTTCGATCGGTTCGCACTTGACGCCGTCGATTTCTTTAAAGATAACCTGTGGCTGACCTACCTGCAGTTCGTATCCTTCACGACGCATGGTCTCGATCAATACAGAAAGGTGAAGTACGCCACGGCCGGAAACAATCCATTTGCCGTCTTCCTCACTCTTTCTTACACGGAGTGCTAGATTCTTATCAAGTTCTTTCATCAGACGGTCGTGGATGTGGCGTGAAGTCACGAACTTACCGTCTTTTCCGAAGAACGGAGAGTCATTGATGGCAAATAGCATGCTCATCGTCGGCTCGTCGATAGCGATTGGCGGTAATGCTTCTGGATTTTCGAAATCGCAGACCGTATCTCCGATCTCAAAACCCTCGATACCTACCAATGCACAGATATCTCCTGATGAAACTTCGTTTGTTTTTACACGTCCCAAACCTTCAAATACATGAAGCTCTTTAATTTTAGATTTGAACATATCGCCATTACGTTTTACCAGCGTGATGTTCATTCCTTCTTTCAAGGTACCGCGATGTACGCGACCTACGGCAATACGACCGGTATAAGAAGAATAATCCAGAGAAGTAATCAGCATCTGCGGAGTACCTTCCAGTTGTTCGGGAGCAGGAATATTTTCAATAATACAATCCAGTAGCGGGGTAATGGTATCTGTCGGCTTTTGCCAGTCTGTGCTCATCCAGTTATTTTTGGCGGAACCGTAAATAACGGGGAAGTCCAGTTGGTCTTCTGTTGCGTTGAGGCTGAACATCAGGTCGAAAACCATTTCGTAAACTTCTTCAGGGCGGCAGTTAGGCTTATCTACCTTATTTACTACCACGATTGGTTTCAAACCGATTTCCAGTGCCTTCTGAAGTACGAAACGTGTTTGGGGCATCGGACCTTCGAAAGCGTCGACTAACAGAATGCAGCCATCTGCCATATTCAATACGCGTTCTACTTCACCACCGAAGTCGCTGTGTCCCGGAGTATCAATGATGTTAATTTTAGTACCGTTGTAATTGATGGATACATTTTTAGAAAGGATCGTTATACCACGTTCACGTTCCAGGTCGTTGTTATCCAGGATAAGTTCACCACTATTTTGATTGCTGCGGAATAGATTTCCGGCCAGCAACATCTTGTCAACCAGCGTTGTTTTCCCATGGTCAACATGGGCAATGATTGCAATGTTTCGAATATTTTGCATATAATACCTATTATTTGGCTGCAAAGGTACGAAAATAGGATTAGAAATAAATGCAATAGCCCCATTTTTTTCTTGTAAAACGTTGTGAGATATAAAGATAATGTCTATCTTTGCACGCTCAAAAGAATAATTTACTATATCAAAATTCTAAAAATTATGTATTTAGACGCAGCTGAAAAGCAAGAAATCTTTGGAAAGTACGGGAAGTCTAACTCTGATACTGGCTCAACTGAAGCGCAGATAGCTTTGTTTTCCTACCGTATTTCTCACCTGACTGAGCACATGAAGCTCAACAGAAAAGATTATAGTACAGAGAGAGCTTTAACAATGTTGGTAGCTAAACGTCGCCGTTTGCTGAATTACCTGAAGGACAAAGATATCACAAGATATCGTTCTATTGTTAAAGAACTTGGTTTGCGTAAGTAATCTACTTGCCGCGAAAAGATTAAAAACCGTTTCTCACATTGAGAACGGTTTTTTTATTGGCTTTCAATGAAGGATTAGTATTTTATGCTGTGCACATTGATTGCAGCCGGCTGTCCGTTGTATAGTGCTTCACAACTAATTGTCAGGAATGTAGACGAGTTCGCATTATTACAGCGAATGATGGCTACTCCATTTTCGTCGGTGGTAACTTTAGGGTTCCAATAGATTGTACGGCGGTGGTCATTGCCTTGTCCTTTACTGATATCCGGGTAATAGGGTGAATAAAATTCAATGGGTTGGGAGTAACCTTGGATCTGTGTGTTTCGGATACCACGTGATTGGTACTTCTTTTCCGGGTCCCAATTGTCGATGGTAGTGATATAGCAAATTGCAAATTGATTTCCCGGTTGATTATTGGGAGTTGTGTTGTTCAGATAACTTTTGAGAGCTTTTTCTTCAAAGGGAGAGAGTCTGGAAGTTTCCATGTGATTTTTTAGACTTTCGTCGCTCAGGTGATAAGCGCTGTCGTCATCAATTCCGGCACTTGCTGTCGTGCCGTCGCAAATCATAACAGATTTTATCGCATCGATATTTTTATCTATAAAAAGCTCCCGATCAAATGTTGAGTAAAGAACTCCATTTATGACGCATAGTATATAATGATTCTTGTATTTCATGGTTATAAATGGTGGATCTCCCTTCCACTTAGACTTCACTTGAATATTGGGATTTAATGTGGTCATTAGCCAAGGGAAATAGTCCATGAATTTTCCTTCATCGCGCATTCGATCCAGTTCCTTAGGGATATCATAATAAGCTCTTACAGATTGCTCGAAAGCTAGAATTTTTTTGTATTTCGTACGTTTGGCTTTAATCGTTACCTGATTCAACAAATGAGTGTCGTGTCCCATAATTGAATCTAGATAAAGAGAGTCGGAGAGACTGCTCCACCAACTGAGTCCGCTAATATCTTCCCATTTAGGATGTAGCTCTTCGTAAGCGTATTTGCGTAGTTCGGGTGTAAAGTTACGGAAAAGTGATATGTTTGTTTTCCGGTTCAGCTTTTTTCCTTTACGGCGAGTTTGAATAGCCGCACTCATGGAACCATTGAAGGCATCCATTGGAATGTGGAAGAATCCCAAAGAGTCTGTGACCGTAGTACCTGCTGCTGATATCGTATCTCTCCGGGCAATGACGCTTACAGAGATATCTTTTTGCTCTTTGTTTCTCAGAAAAGATGTTACCTGCCCATGCAGAGTCAGTCTCGTTTCCGGCAGATAGATTGGTATTTCTGGAGTGGCACTGATGGCTTGGCTTATATCATATTTTCTCCATCCGTGAATCATCAACAGATTATCTAATGCCACTCTTCGTCTGGGAGAATTGTTTGCGAAATAATATCCAGGTTGATGAATGTATCCTTTCAGATCTGATGTAAGTAAAAGGTCTGTGTAAATTGTCTGATCGAACCGTTGGAAGTCTGATTTTGAAGCATCCCGGACCGCTACGGAGAAATGTCCTTGTATTGGTTGACCTGTATGGTTTTTCATTGAGATATGATACTCAATTGGTTCAAAAGGATAGTATAATGCATTGGTGGATGTGGCTGTTAATTGTAAAGATGGAGAAGGCATTACATAGCAAAAGCGCTCGCATAACGTTGCCCCATTGCTATTCATTAAAGAGAGTTGTATGACTCCTCTCGGCAATCCCTGAGTGGATAACGGGAGATGATATACTGTTTGATCTTTAAAATCAATGGTCTGATACATGAGCGGACGTCCTTGATGTGATATGAATAAAGCCAGTGTATCTTTGAGACTTGTCGAATTTCTGAGAACTTTGATGACTAATGCTTTTTCTTTAGACGCCACATTTAGCACATATCCATGGGGTAAAGCCTTCGGTAGCTGAAATGAGTATTTTTTATCTTGATAGGTCACTACAGCTTTGGCTTGTTTGTCTGTAGGGGTGTATGTAAAGCATCCCATACCGTCGTGGAGAGTTGTAAATTGTGTAAGTTCTACATCATCTGGCCCATAAACAGTTCCTGAAATGCCTACTGTACCTTCTTCTTTACTTGTCGCTTCGAATGCAACGACTGAAGGTACTCCCTCTACTAATTGTCCACCTTCCGGGAAGAATCGAATCATGAAATCTTTTTCTTTTGAACGCGGACGTTGCTTCATAGATTCATCCATTCGGTAAGTGATGATGCTCCGGTTTTCGTCTACTTCGCTTCTCCGTTTTCTATATACAGGGATCGTACGCGAGAAATATTGCTTTTCACTGAATGCCAACATCCACTTCGTATAGGCCCTAATCTCATAAAAACCGGAGAATAAGGCTTTGGTCAGTATGAATTGCCCTTCTCCTTCTCCATCCCGCAACTGTATGATTTGTCGGTCGCTAGTATTTCCCAGTTGGTCTAATAGTTCTACATAAAGGGGGGTACTGATTGGGCTAGGCTGGTTTTGCTCGGCCGTTACTACGTATGCCTTATACCATATCGTGTCTCCGATGTAGTAACTGGTGTTGTCCAAGTGCAGATAGGCTTTCTCGCGTAGATATGCATCGGCGTAGGCTTGAGAACGGGCAAAGTAAGTTGCGAATATAGAATCCGCAACTTGCTGGCTATGGATTTGCACGGCTATACTTGATAGGAGGCAGAAAGTGATGATTATGGAGCGTATTCTCATTACATTTTGAATGATCAGTAACTTGAAGGTTGGGGAACGTCAAGTGTTAGCATAACTATACTTGTTTGATCACTAACTGTTGCGAAATGAACAGTTGAGCCATCGTAATGACTGGAGTTGGAATAATTTGTGCGATAAGCAAATGATACTTCATCTCCTTTTGTATCATAAGAAAAGTATCCCCATTGAATAGGGGAGTCTTTATTCCAAGGATCATAGACTGCAGAGACCGTAATGGGTTCCCAATAACCACTGCCTGTAATGAGTACATCGCATGCCATAGGGAAAGGTATATCGGGTGGAAAACGAAAACAAATAGAACCATACATTGAATTAACTTTAGAGAAAGTGTACTCTTGCTTATCAAAATCATATCCGACGAAGTTTGCATAGGGATTCCATGGGCCTTTATCAGGATATGGTCGATCATACACTAACTCTGAGCAGGTAGCACGAACCGCAATATATCCTCCTCCTTCGGGAAGTTGTAGATCGGTTACAGGTATTTGGATTGTTTCATAGGTTCCTTCTTGAACCAAAACTTCACGGACAGGAAAGAAGGAATATTCAACTGGATTAGGATCAAAATCACGACTTGCTCCTAATTGAATCTGATCATATTTCCCTTGACCTTGTCGTATCTGAATATTTAGCAAAGGTGGAAATGGAATATATTGACTCCATTCTATTTTAATAATCTGAGGTAATTTTGCATGCTCAAAATACTCGTCCTGGCTCGTTCTTGTTGTTACCACTTTACTGGTCGCTTCTATACTAACAGGGCTGTCTTCCTTCGTACAACTGCAAAAAATGATTGAGAGGAATAATACTAATAGTAAATGGATTCTTTCCTTACTACTTGTGAATTGATTGTGTGTGTTCATAAGCTATATATTTTAGAGGCTTAACAATAACTACTTATGATCTATGATTATGCAAGAAAGGAAAAAATAATGATAATATGAAAATTCCGAGTTTAATTAGTGTTAATCTCCAGTCTATATATTACTTAATCCATTTTCAAGGCAGGTAGGTGAAAAGAGATATATTATGGGAGATATTTTAGGATTATAATTGTGTTCATCTAAAGATTTTGCTATTTTTGCAACCTAATTATTCTAATTTATCACCTTTGCTAACTAAAAAACTTTCAATATGGATACGAGTAAGATTGTTGGAGAGAAAATTAAAGCGCTCCGGGAAGATAAATCAATAAGTATAGAGGAATTGGCACAGCGTTCGGGTTTGGCTATCGAGCAGATCGAACGAATTGAAAATAACATCGATATACCGTCTCTTGCACCGCTGATTAAAATAGCGCGTGTGCTGGGGGTACGTCTGGGCACTTTCCTGGATGATCAGGATGAAATCGGGCCTGTGGTATGCCGTAAAAAAGAGGCTAAAGATGCCATCAGCTTTTCCAATAATGCGATTCATTCACGCAAGCACATGGAATATCATTCATTGTCTAAATCGAAAGCGGATCGTCACATGGAGCCGTTTATCATTGACGTGATGCCGACAGAGGACAGCGACTTTGTGCTTTCTTCGCATGAAGGAGAAGAGTTTATCATGGTTATGGAAGGGGTTATGGAAATCAGCTATGGTAAGAATACCTATTTGCTGGAAGAAGGTGATAGTATTTACTATGACTCCATCGTTCCTCATCATGTACATGCTTACGAAGGGCAGGCTGCTAAAATATTGGCTGTAGTCTACACTCCGATTTAATAAAATCTGATACCAAATATTAAGAATAATCGCATGCAATTATTTGAACGTACTCTTGGGCAATGGCTGGAACATTGGGCTGAAGAGACTCCCGATAAGGAATATATCGTTTATTCCGACCGTAATCTTCGTTTTACATGGAGCCAGCTTAACCAGCGTGTGGATGATATGGCGAAAGGACTGATCGCTGTTGGTGTGGAACGTGGTACTCATGTCGGTATTTGGGCGGCGAACGTGCCCGATTGGCTGACATTGCTGTATGCTTGTGCCAAGATTGGTGCGGTATACGTCACGGTGAATACGAATTATAAGCAGGCCGAGCTGGAGTATCTCTGCCAGAATTCCGATATGCATACACTTTGTATCGTCAATGGTGAAAAGGACAGTGATTTTGTGCAAATGACGTATACGATGCTTCCTGAACTGAAAACCTGCGAACGCGGTCATTTGAAGAGTGAACGCTTTCCGTATATGAAGAATGTGATATACGTCGGTCAGGAGAAACATCGGGGAATGTATAATACTGCGGAAATCTTGCTGCTGGGGAATAATGTGGAAGATGACCGCCTGACTGAACTTAAAAGTAAAGTGGACTGTCATGATGTGGTAAATATGCAATATACATCAGGAACTACCGGTTTCCCGAAAGGAGTGATGCTGACTCATTATAATATTGCCAACAACGGTTTTCTGACCGGCGAACACATGAAGTTTACGGCGGATGACAAACTCTGTTGTTGTGTGCCGCTATTCCATTGTTTTGGAGTGGTGTTGGCTACGATGAACTGTCTGACTCATGGGTGTACACAGGTGATGGTAGAGCGGTTTGATCCGTTGGTCGTGTTGGCTTCCATTCATAAAGAACGCTGTACGGCTCTTTACGGAGTGCCTACGATGTTTATTGCCGAGTTGCATCATCCGATGTTCGACTTGTTTGATATGTCTTGTCTGCGTACCGGTATAATGGCAGGTTCGTTGTGTCCGGTTGAACTGATGAAACAGGTAGAAGAAAAGATGTACATGAAGGTTACCAGTGTATACGGACTGACTGAAGCCGCTCCCGGTATGACCGCTACCCGCATCGATGATTCGTTTGATGTACGTTGTAATACGGTAGGACGCGACTTTGAATTTACAGAAGTCAGAGTGATTGATCCTGAAACCGGCGAAGAATGTCCGGTAGGCGTACAAGGCGAAATGTGCAATCGTGGATATAATACGATGAAAGGGTATTATAAGAATCCGGAAGCTACGGCTGAAGTGATTGATAAAGATAACTTCCTGCATTCGGGCGACTTAGGCATTAAAGATGAGGACGGAAATTACCGGATCACAGGACGTATCAAGGATATGATTATTCGTGGTGGTGAAAATATCTATCCACGTGAAATCGAAGAATTCCTTTATAAACTTGATGGAGTAAAGGATGTTCAGGTAGCAGGGATTCCCTCTAAGAAATATGGTGAAGCGGTTGGTGCTTTTATCATCTTGCAGGAAGGGGTGAAAATACATGAATCGGACGTTCGTGACTTCTGTAAGAATAAGATTTCCCGTTATAAGATACCGAAATATGTCTTCTTTGTGAAGGAGTTTCCGATGACAGGCAGTGGTAAAATTCAGAAATTCAGACTGAAAGATCTTGGATTGCAGCTTTGTAAGGAGCAGGGGATAGAAATTATTTAAATAAAGAATTAAAAAAGAAGAATGAAGAATTAGCTGCGCTGTATGCTGCATAGCAATTCTTCATTCTTCTTTTTTAGTTCTTCATTCTTAAATGAAATCGTCTCCCAGTTGCATCTGGGCATCATTCACGTATTTGCGGATAGAATGTTCTTCGTCTTTACGGCAGATTAGCAGGACATTGTCCGATTCGGCTATCAGATAGCCTTCCAAGCCATCGATCACGGCGAGCTTTCCTTTGGGGAGTACGATCATATTATCTTTTCCATTATAGATCAAAGAATGACTTTTTAAGGTCACATTGCCTTCCCGGTCTCTTTCTGATAAGTCGTAGAGTGATCCCCATGTGCCCAGGTCAGACCAGCCAAAATCGCCTAAAGATACATATACATTGTCCGCTTTTTCCATGATACCGAAGTCAATGGATACATTGGGACATGCGGGAAAGTTTTCTTCAATGAATGCTTTCTCTTTATCTGTAGCATAGATATTTTTTCCCGGTGCCAGTTTGGATGCTAATTCGGGAAGCAGGATTTCTGCAGCTTTAATAATGGTATTGACGTTCCACATAAATAATCCGGAGTTCCAGTAGAATTCACCGCTTTCTACGAATACTTTGGCTAATTCCAGTTCCGGTTTCTCGGTAAATGTCTTTACTTTGTAGAAGCCATCACTGGTTGGTTCGTCAATTTGTATATAGCCATATCCGGTCTCAGGACGGTTGGGCTTGATGCCTAGTGTCAGTAACTTTTCAGAGTGAGAAACGAATTCCAGTCCTTTAATGATTGCCGCACGGAATTCTTCTTCTTTCAAAATCAGATGATCTGAGGGAGCAACGACGATATTCGCATTCGGGTTTAAAGCGCGGATGTGATAGGCAGCCCATGCGATGCATGGAGCGGTATTTCTTCTTGCGGGTTCCAATAAAATCTGTTTCTCATCCAATTCGGGAAGTTGTTCCTTCACCAGATCGGCGTACATTGCATTGGTGACAATAAGAATATTTTCGGTTGGGATTACCTTTTGAAAGCGGTCGAAGGTCTGTTGTAGGAGTGAACGACCGGTTCCGAAGAAGTCAAGAAATTGTTTGGGCAATGTTTTGCGGCTAAACGGCCAGAAGCGGCTACCGATACCACCACCCATAATCACGCAATAATTATCCATGTTTGTCATGATAGT
>ENA-UOOC01001616-UOOC01001616.1-human-gut-metagenome-genome-assembly--contig:-C48old-NODE-1616-length-18735-cov-4.923287_pt1 | contig 18735 bp, 13 predicted proteins | sample MGYA00242469_ERZ724016 | MGnify/ENA metagenome assembly ERZ724016 | reverse complement strand
CCTTTCTCGAGAAGGCAATAAGTATCGCTATCGCGAAACTTTGGCAGGGTCTTGGGGCGGCGCCCTCCTCTCAAACAAAAGTTGGGCGTTTCCGTCCGATTATTGCAGACAAAAGAGCGGTATATGCAGACACTTGCCCGCCATTTAAGTGAAATATTAACGGCATAGGAAACGCGATGTGCGGCGGCAAATAAAAGTACGACGATTACAAATGATATGCCGCCGTCTCTCCGCAGAGCGCGAAATCCCCAGCGCAAGCGAAACGCAGGACGGGGAGAAAAAACAGTCCAGTGGACTGTTTTTTCGTGGGGAGACGGTAGGCGAAGCCTAACGATTCCCTCAGTCGGGGGTCTCCCTATGGGCGCACGGAGTGCGTCCATGACTGCACAAAGTAATATCTATAACAAACTATAAAATACCAATCAAATTTACCTATAACTAATCACTCAATTCCAAAATACCGTGCAGCATTGTTGTAAGAGATATCGCTGACAATCTCACCGAGCGCCTTCTCATCAAACGGATACTCGCCTTCCTCAACCCATTTGCCGATTATATTGCAAAGGATTCTGCGGAAATATTCGTGACGGGTGTATGAAAGGAAGCTTCTTGAATCAGTGAGCATACCTATAAAGTTGCCTAAAATCGAAAGGCTTGCCAGAGAGCGGAGCTGCGCTTCCATTCCGATCTGCGAATCGGAGAACCACCAAGCCGAGCCGTGCTGAATCTTGCCCGGAACCTCAACGCCCTGGAAGCTGCCTATGATGGTGTCTAACGCCTCGTTGTCGTTGGGGTTGAGCGAATAAAGAATGGTCTTGGGCAGGGCGTTGTCCTTTTCTAAAGCGTTTAAAAAGCCGGTCATCTCAATGGCACAGTCGCGGGTGGCAATGCAGTCGTAGCCGGTGTCGGCACCCAATGCCTTAAAGGTACGCTCGTTGACGTTTCGCTGCGCGCCGTAGTGAATCTGCATAACGATTCCGCGCTTTGCATACTCCTTGCCGAGATGAACAAGGATTGCGGTTTTGTACTTGTCTCCCTCCTCGCGGGTGACAGCCTCGCCGCTTATGGCTTTTTTGAAGATGGCGTTTACCTCGTCCTCCGAAGCTGGGGAGTAAACCATGTAGTCAAGTCCGTGGTCGGTGGCAAGACAGCCGTTTTCGCAGAAGAATGCAAGACGCTTTGTCAGAGCCGCCTTAACGTCGTCCGCCGACTCAATCGGCATATCCGCAGCCTTTGAAAGAGCAGCTATGTAGTCGGCAAAGCCTGCCTTGTCAATGTTTACCGCCTTGTCGGGACGGAAGGAGGGGCAAACACGGGTTTTGAAGGATTTGTCTGCCGCAAGCTTGATATGCCACTCCAGCGAATCTATAGGGTCGTCGGTGGTGCCTATCATCTTTACGTTTGAGGCGTTTATGATACCTCTTGCGCTCATTTCGGGCTCGCGGAGCTTTTTGTTGCAAAGCTCGTAGACCTCCTCGGCGGTGTCGGCGTTTAAAATGCCGTCGTAGCCGAAGTATCTTTTAAGCTCGAGATGTGTCCAGTGATACATCGGGTTGCCGATGGACTTTGAAAGAGCCTCGGCAAAGCGAATGAATTTGGTCTTGGGGTCTGCATTTCCTGTGATTTCCTCTTCAGAAACGCCGTTTGAGCGGATAAGTCTCCACTTGTAGTGGTCGCCGCCAAGCCAGAGCTCGGTAATGCTGTCAAAGCGCTTGTCCTCGTAAATCTCGCGGGGGCTTATGTGGCAGTGATAGTCCACAATCGGCATGTCCTTGGCATACTTGTTGTAAAGAAGTTTTGCCGTTTCGTTTTTCAGCATGAAATTGTCGTTGATAAATGACATGATCGTTCTTCCTCCTATTGACATTATCGTGATGTTAATGTATTATTAATTGTGTGTAGCCCTGAATAAGCGGGTGTATCGTATTGGCTCAATGCTATTATAACACATTTCAAGGAAGTTTCAAGATATTATAAGATAATATTTCGCAAAACATCCGGAATTTTTTTTGAAAGGAAAACACGCAATGGATAAACACAAGAAAAGGCTTAAAGAATACTTTTTAAACGAGGATACAAGCTTTATAAGCGATCGCCGGCTTCTCAGCGGTATTCTTTCCTTTTCGGACACGGTAAAAGCTCCTGAAGCTCTTGCCGACCTTCTGCTTAAGAAATATCAGCATATGGATAATATTATGGGTATTACCACTGCTGAGCTGATAAATGATGCGGATATCGACGATGACACGACGTTTCTTATAAGGCTGATAATCGAAATCTCCACAAGACGGCTGGTTCAGTCTGGAATAGGAAGGGTTTTAAGCTCGCCTGCGGAGGCGTGCGAATTTTTTAATGAGACCTATAAAGGAATGAATGTGGAGGAATTGAGGATTGTATGCCTCAACTCTGACCTTAAAGTAATTGATTACGCAATAATCGCAAGGGGAGATCAGAAAATCGTCACGTTCAATAAGGACGAGCTTTTGAGAAAGGTGGTTAATTCGGGATGTAAGCTCTGCATAATCGCACATAACCATCCCGGAGCGCCGAGTACGCCGTCCGACGCCGACTTTAGGGTGACAAACAAGCTCTGTAAATATCTTGATGAGCTTGGAATAACGCTTATCGAGCATGTTATCATTGGCGAAGACGGTGCGAAAAGTATGCTTGCCGAAAATATGATATCCCGTATGTTATGATATCGCAAGAAAATTTTTTTTAAAAACGGTTGATTTATTTTCAGAGTTGTGATATAATCACCTATATATTATATTAAACGCTGTGACGAAGAGAGTACGTGGAGCATTAATGCTTAGCATAAATGCCGGCGGCATTAAGGTTCCCTTAATGCCGTGTTAGGTTCCCTTAATGTTGTTTAGGTTCCATAAACGCTGTGTTAGGTTCACTTAATGTTGCGTTGAGGTTCCATTGACACCGCGTTAGGTTCCTTTTATGTTATTGAGGTTCCATAAACGCTGCGTCGGGTTCCCTTAATGTTGTGTTGAGGTTCCATTAATGCCGTGTTAGGGTACAATAATATTAAGCATTAATCAGTATTAAGGGTACTTATTCAGGCGGATTTTAGAGAGAAAAGCATTTTGCTGCAAGCTTTTCATTCTGCCAACACCGAAGTTCACTTCCGAGCGGTTCCGCTGAAGCCGTGTTTTGCGCGGTTGTAGGTGGAAACGGTAACCTCACGTTAAGGGGTTAAGAAGTGGAAATAACTTCGTTATCAGCTTCCGAAAAAATGGGTGGTTTGCAAGGTTAGTCTTGTCCCGTTTGGGGCAGGGCTGTTTTTTATTGGAAATTTTATTATGACTGATTACAACATTTTGATTATCGGCGCAGGACCAGCAGGTTCAACTCTTGCTCGGCTTGCCCCTTTGGGGCTTAAAATTGCGGTGATGGATAAATCGGGACTTGAGGGTGAGCGCCCTAAGCCCTGCGGCGGTCTTCTGTCGCCCGACGCGCAAAAGTTTTTAGCCCGCTCTGAGCTTACTCTGCCAAAGGAAATTTTAGTCACACCGCAGATTTTTGCTGTGAAGACTATCGACCTTTCACTTGGAAAAATTCGCCTCTATCAGCGCTCATATCTCAATATGGACAGGGAGAAGTTCGACGAGTGGCTGCGCTCACTGATTCCCGAAAGGGTGACAAAAATCAACGCACGCTGCACGGCTGTCAAGCGCATAGACGGCGGCTTTGAAGCTAAATATCGCGAAAACGGCGAGGATAAATCCGTAACCGCCGAATATATAGTCGGGGCAGACGGCGCAAATTCGATTGTGCGAAGAACCTTCTTCCCGAATGTGAAAATCCGGCGGTATGTGGCTATTCAGCAGTGGTTTTCGGGCAGAGAAATCGCGCCGTTTTATTCCTGCGTTTTCGACAGGGCAACCTCCGACTGCTGCTCGTGGTCGATCTCGAAAGACGATTATATGATCTACGGCGGGGCGTTCGCGCCGAAAGGCTGCCGCGATAATTTCAACGCTCAGCTGAAATCCGCCCAAAAACACGGCTTTGAGTTCGGAGATAAGCTTATGGACGAAGCCTGCATGGTCTGCCGTCCTCAACGCCCGCGGGAGATAATTTCGGGCGGAAACGGCGTGCTTCTTTTAGGAGAAGCGGGCGGATTCATCAGCCCAAGCTCGCTTGAAGGAATAAGCTGGGCTATGCGCTGCGGCGAGTATGCAGCGATGGCGTTTGAGGTGCGCGACCCCTGCGCTGAGTATCGCGCAAAGACTCAAAAGCTGCGATTTAAGCTGTTTTTGAAAATGCTTAAATGCCCGTTTATGTATAACCCGATTTTGCGCAGAGCCGTTTTGCAAAGCGGCGTAAAATCGTTAAAGCATATATAATATAATTCAATAATGAAAGGAAATGAAGAAATGAAGCAGCAACTTCAGAATATCGAGCTCGCGGCAAAGCAGGAGCTTGAAAAAATTCATGACAGCGCCGAGCTTGAAAGCTTAAGAGTTAAGTTCTTAGGCAAAAAAGGTGAGCTTACCGCAATACTAAAGCAGATGTCAACCCTTTCCGCCGAGGAACGCCCCGTAATCGGTCAGCTTGCAAACAAGATAAGGGCGGATATCGAGGAGGCTATCTCCGCACGCTCTGCCGAGCTTAAGGCAGCATTGGCAGCTCGCAGACTTAAGGAGGAGAAGCTCGACGTAACTCTGCCAGGCAAGCCGCTTAAGGTGGGCAAGCTCCATCCCTACAATGCCGTTTTAAACGAAATCGAAGAAATCTTTCTGGGCATGGGCTTTGACATAGCCGAGGGTCCCGAGGTCGAGTACGACTATTACAACTTTGAGGCTTTAAACCTCCCGCCGGATCACCCCGCAAGGGACACTCAGGATACATTCTACATCTCGGACAACGTTCTTTTAAGAACTCAGACCTCCTCAATTCAGGTGCATGTTATGGAGAATCAAAAGCCCCCGATAAGAATAATCGCCCCCGGCAGAGTTTACCGCTCCGACGCGGTAGACGCCACCCACTCTCCCATCTTCCACCAGATGGAAGCGCTTGTTGTCGACAAGGGCATAACCATGGCTGACCTTAACGGCACCCTTGAAATGCTTATGAAGCGTTTATACGGCGAGGACTGCAAGATAAGGCTTCGCCCGCACCACTTTCCGTTCACCGAGCCGTCGGCAGAGGTTGATATAACCTGCTTCAATTGCGGCGGCAAGGGCTGCTCGATGTGCAAAAATGAGGGATATGTTGAGCTTTTGGGCGCGGGAATGGTTCACCCCAAGGTTCTGCGTCAGTGCGGAATCGACCCTGAGGTTTATTCCGGTTTCGCATTCGGTTTGGGTCTTGAAAGAATCGTCATGGCTAAATACGGCATAAACGATATGAGACTTTTATACGAAAACGACCTGCGCTTCTTAAATCAGTTCTAATGATAAGGAGGTAAGACTAATTATGGATTTATCAATGAAATGGCTCAACGACTATGTTGAAATAGACGAGCCTATAAAGCAGTTCTGCTATGATATGACTATGACCGGCTCCAAGGTTGAAGGCTACGAAGCCGAGGGAGCAAAGGTAACAAACACCGTTGTGGGCAAAATCCTTTCAAAGGGCAAGCACGAAAACGCCGACGCGCTGTTTGTCTGCTCGGTGGATATAGGCAAGGACGAGCCGGTGCAGATAGTAACCAACGCCAAAAACGTTAAAGAGGGCGACCTTGTTCCGGTTGCATTGGACGGCGCAAGTCTGCCCGAAGGCAAAATCAAAAAGGGCAAGATCCGCGGAGTTGAAAGCTATGGCATGTTCTGCGGACTGGACACTCTGGGTCTCACTCTTCACGATTTTCCCTACGCCGACCCCGAGGGAGTGTTCGTAATAGAGGAGGACTGCAAGCCTGGCGACGATATCCACGCGGCACTTGGCTTTGACGATACAACCGTCGAGTTTGAAATAACCTCCAACCGCGCCGACTGCTTAAGCGTTCTGGGACTTGCAAGAGAGGCTGCGGCAACCTTCAACAAGCCGATGAAATACAAATATCCCGAATATAAGGGCATAAACGAGGATACAAATAAGTATCTGAGCATTGAAATCAGCAACACCGAGCTTTGCCCCAGATATATCGGCGGCATTGTTAAAAATGTCAAGATTGCTCCTTCTCCCAGATGGATGCGCGAAAGGCTTCGCGCAAGCGGCGTAAGACCTATTAACAACCTTGTTGATATAACAAACTGGGTTATGCTGGAATACGGTCAGCCTATGCACGCCTTTGATATAAGGCATCTTTCAGGCGGACATATCAACGTTCGCAACGCTCACGACGGCGAAACCATAACCACTCTCGACGGCGTAGAGCGCAAGCTCTCCGGCGAAATGCTCGTCATTGCAGACGCCGAAAAGCCGGTTGCCGTTGCGGGAGTAATGGGCGGCGAATTTTCGGGAATTATGGACGATACCACAACCGTTGTGTTTGAATCCGCCTGCTTCAACGGTGCTTCGGTGCGCAGAACCGCAAAGAAGCTCGGCATGAGAACCGACGCTTCGGCTCGCTTTGAAAAGGGTCTGGACGCTCACGGCTGCATGCCCGCGATCCTTCGTGCATTCGAGCTTTGCGAGCTGCTTGGCTGCGGCGAACCGCTTGATGCCGTCATCGACAGGGACTACAACACCAAGCCTCAGGTAACCGTTCCGTTCGAGCCTGATTGGACTAATAAGTTCTTGGGAACAAACATCCCCGCTGAGAAGATGGTAGAATATCTTGAAAAGATAGACTTTGAGGTAAAAGACGGCATTGTTTACTCGCCTTCGTTCAGAATAGATATCGAATCCAAGGCGGATATTGCCGAGGAAATAGCAAGATTCTATGGCTACAACAACATCCCGGGCACCATAATCACCGGAATCGCAAACGCCAAGCTTACCGACAAGCAAAAGCTTGAAAGAAGGGTAGAGCAGGCGTGCATAGCAATGGGTCTGAACCAGATAAACACCTTCTCGTTCATATCTCCCAAGTACTATGACAAAATCTGTCTTCCTACAGACAGCAAGCTTCGCGACGGCGTTGTTATAACCAACCCGCTGGGCGAGGACACTTCTGTTATGAGAACCACCATCCTTCCGTCTATGTGCGAGGTTATTGCAAGAAACTACAATCTCAGAAACCCCGAAGCGGCACTGTTTGAGATAGGAACCGAGTACATCCCCACCGAGCCGGGCAAGATCCCCAACGAGCCTGTAAGACTCTGCATAGGAATGTACGGCGAGGGCGACGATTTCTACAGCGTCAAGGGCGCGGTCGAGGGTCTGTTTGAGGCTATAGGAATAGCGGATTACGAGGTTGAGGCGGCTTCTGATGACTGCGGCTTCGGCGAGGTAGCTTCATTCCACCCCGGAAGAGTGGCAATAGCCAAGATAGGCGACAAGCCAATAGCCATTTTTGGCGAGCTTCACCCTCAGGTTCTGGAAAACTACGGCATATCCGTCCGCGCATACGCCGCAAAGGTGCTTATCACCGAGCTTTTGGATATAAACATCCCCGAAAAGGTCTACAAGCCGCTTCCAAAGTACCCCGCCACCACAAGAGACATTGCTTTTGTCTGCGACGACGAGATACCTGTGGCGTCGCTTGAAAAGCTTATAAAGGGTGCTGTTGGCGCAACTCTTGAAAAAATCAAGCTGTTCGACGTTTACAAGGGCGCGCAGATCAGTGCGGGCAAAAAGTCGGTTGCGTTCTCGATAGTAATGCGCTCGCACGAAGGAACCCTCACCGACGAGCAGGCAGACGCCGCTATGAAGCGAGTAGTAAAGGCTCTGAAAGCTATAGACGCAGATGTGAGATAAATCTCGGGCGGATGATCCCGAAAAAAATCCCGAAAAATTCTCGAAAAAATGTTCTTTTGCTATTGCTATTTTTGTCGGATGGGGTTATAATAGTAAGTGTATTTTAAATATAAAAAGGAGAGGAACCAATATGCATGATCAGACAATGACATTTTCTGTCAAGCAGGACAGAAAAGAAGAAATTAAAAAGACGTTAAATATTGTGTATGCGGCTCTTCTTGAAAAAGGCTACAATCCGATCAACCAGATAGTAGGCTACATTCTTTCCGAGGATCCGACTTATATCACAACCTACAACAACGCCAGAAGCCTTATTCGGCACGTCGACAGAGATGAACTGCTCCAGGAAATGGTTAAGACTTATCTTGATCAGCCGTGATTGTAAGGGGCTTTGGTTTGTGACGTTACAAAATTATCTCCGCATGCTTTTTGGGTGTGCGGAGATTTTTATTTGGCGGGATAGTTATGCTTATATATCGGGGCATAGTTGAAGTTATTACTGAGTGCAGTCATGGACGTGCTCCGCACGCCCATCGGGAGACCCCCGACGAGGGTCTCCCACGGCAAAACAGTCCACCGGACTGTTTTGCCTCCCATCCTGCGTTTCGCTTACGCAAGGGATTTCGCTCCCTGCGGGGAGCGACTCGGGGCGCCGCCCCGAGACCCTGCCAGCCTTTCGAGAAAGGCTGGATCTAAAGCTTTTTTAATTTTGCTTTTGATAGTTTGATAAAATATTTACCTTATTGTAACCTCTTTGTAATTGCAAAATCAACGTAAATCGGTTATACTATAATTGTCGGAAAAAGTCGGATTTCTTCGGCTTTTATCACAAATACAATAACTACCGTTTATATTTTCATCTCCCCTGCACATATTATTCTTGCACAGCAATGCGGCTGTCGGCAAATGTCTATGGTAAGCGTTATGTGCAGGCGTGAAAAATTAAACGGTATTCCGATTCACGCTTTTACCATCCGCTTTTATAGCGGCAGCAGAGAGGAATACTATCATGATTAATAAAAAAGTAACCATCGCAATAGCGGCAGCTCTGGCGGCTGTCAGTCTGATGGGATGCTCTAATATCGAAAACGGCGTTTACAACGACGGCAAGCCCGCCCAAACGTCGCAATCGGCACCGCAGAGCCAGGCGGTCACCACAACCGAAATTATCACACAGCCCACCGAACCTATCACCACGGTGACAGAGGCAACCGTCCCTGAGACAGAGGCTTCATCACCGCAGGCGAACAATGTGGTTATAGAGCCTTTGGATTATGTTTCGGAGTGGGATTACACTGCGCTCTCAACCGAATCAAACGGCTACGGTCAGGGAACTCATTACGACGACCTCAACCGCCCGCGCGGTGCTTTAAGGTTCAACGAGGGATATTCAAAATTCAGAGCCAAGGCGATAAACGATACCGAGGAAAAGGTGATAATGCTCACCTTCGACCAAGGCTACGAAAACGGCTTCACCGGCAAAATTCTTGACACCTTAAAGGAAAAAGGCGTTAAAGCCACCTTCTTTGTTGTTCAGGACTACGCCGAGCGTCAGCCCGAGCTTGTTCAAAGAATGATAGACGAGGGTCACACCGTCGGAAGTCATTCATGGCACCACTATTCCATGCCGGAGCTTTCTGTTGAAGAAGCCACCGAGGAAATAATGGAGCTTCATGACTATATGCTTGAAAATTTTGGCATATGCATGAACAAATTCCGTCCCCCAAAGGGAGAATATTCGGAATTAAGCCTTGCAATAACCGGCGATTTAGGCTATGAAACGGTTTTATGGAGCTTTGCTTACGCCGACTGGGACCCTGATAAGCAGCCCGACCAAGCGGCTTCGCTTCAGAAGCTGATAGAAAGGGCGCATCCCGGCGCGATATATCTTCTGCACTCGGTCTCCGAGACAAATGCAGCCATTTTAGGCGATTTTATCGACGAAATGATTGCGCAGGGCTATAGTTTTGCGGCGTGATGAATTAGATATCTTCGAGAATATAATAAAGCCGTCTGCTGTTTTAGCGGACGGCTTTTTGCGGGTGGCGCCGCAAAAGATATGCTGCGCCTATAGGCGCAAGTGATAAGTGATGCACTCGCGTTGCTCGTAGTGATGCACGCCTGACGGCGCGATGAGGTATCGCCTTACGGCGATGGATTTTTAAATCGGCGGCGAAGCGATATCACTTGCGGCGCCAGCCGCGTTTCACCGCAAGGTGAAACGCTTGCATCACCTGCGCCCTTCGGGCGCACCTCCCAGTCTTTCATCAATCCGAAATGCCTTCATCTCGGCGTAGCCATACTTGCGCATTGTCATAATTATCGAATAGACTGCGGCAAGCACGGGTGCAACCCAAGTAAGATTCGGCTTGAACAATATTGCTAAAATCAGCATTGCCAGAAGCAGGATAAGCACAGCTATCTTCTCCGCCCTATGTTCCTTATCCCACTTTTTGATAAAGAAATTCAGCCGCTCACGGTAGGAGAATGGGCTGTCCTCGATATCCGATATCGCGGATTTTAAATTTTCCTCCGCTTTTTCGCGGTAGCCGCTTTCATCCAGCCGCTGACCGGCTATTATTTCGTTGATGGTAACGCCGTATTTGCGGCTTAAAAGCTCTAACATTTCAACCGGCGGCATATAGTTGCCGCACTCCCACCGCGAAACGGTTTTGTTTGTAGTTCCAAGCTCCTCGGCAAGCTGCTCCTGAGTTAATCCCGCCTCCTGACGAAGCGAAGCCAGAAATTTTCCCATTTTTATAGCGTCCATACAAAGACCTCCTGTGATTTTCATGCCAATATTATAGCACCAAGTCAGAAAAAAGTCTTCCCCACAAACAGCGAACAGCCTTGACAAGCCAAAAAAGTACGGCGAAGCCGTTCTCTTAATATTCATCGCCGAAAGGTGATTCCACATCTCTTCTCCTTTCTCTCTTCTCTCTTATCTGAAAGCGCCGTCAGCAGAAACTATCCGATAATCTCATAGTGCTGCGGGGCGCTTTCCTTTGTCGCGTATTCCGAAACCGAAAGCACCTTAGCCTTCAGCGGGGTTTGACCCAGCTTAATTTCAAGCACGTCTCCCACCTTAACGTCGTAAGAAGCTCGTGCAGGCTTGCCGTTTACAAAGATACGTCCGGCGTCGCAGGCTTCGTTTGCAACGGTGCGGCGCTTTATAAGGCGGGTCACCTTTAAATACTTATCCAGTCTCATAAATAAGAACATTCCTTTCACAATATATATGATCAAAAGTCGGGTTTAGCCGATAATAAAAAACCCGACCGGTTTTGAATCCGGTCGGGAAGCGGGTTATTACTTGTCAACGCTGTCCTTAAGAGCCTTGCCAGCCTTGAAGGTGGGAACCTTTCTTGCTGCAATCTTAATCTTCTTGCCGGTTCTGGGGTTAACGCCTTCCTTGGCAGCGCGCTCCTTAACCTCGAAGGTGCCGAATCCGATAAGGCTTACCTTGTCGCCAGCCTGCAAAGCCTCGGTAACTGATTCGATAACTGCGGTAAGAGCCTTTTCAGCGTCCTTTTTGGTGCTGCCGCACTTGTCAGCAATCTTAGAAACTAATTCAACTTTTGTCATTTTGATTTTCCTCCGTAATATAATAAAATTGCGTTTTTTTGCATCGACTGCAAGCCTCTATTTGCAAGTCGATAATACGCTCTTATTTTATACTTTTTTCAGCAAAAATGCAAGCATATCAGTCGAAAATTTGCGTAGAAAGTTCATTTTTGGTGGATATGTCCAACAGAACAAGCGTCAGTATGTAGATAATCACAGCAAATATTACAGAAATACATAGTGAAATCAGCAAGGACAGCCTTTGCGAAAGATAATTGTAGGCATATTTTGCTCCGCCGACGCTCAGAACCGAGCATACTGCGGGGATGATAACCGAAAAAACAAGCCTCGGCTTTGTGTCGGTTATCCTGTAAAGCGCCGCAATCGACCACACGCAAATTATAAAATAGCTTATAACGGTGGATGCCGCCGCACCCGAAAGTCCCGACTGATTAAGCGGTATCAGCACAGTATTAAGTATAAGCTTGATGACCGCTCCCACAAGGGTTATCTTAACCGGCAGGTCGGCTCTGCCTATCGCCTGAAGCATGGTGTAGCAGCTGACCGACACCGCTAAAAACGCCGTGCTGAGGGCGAGTATTGTAAGCGGCTGGCTGGAAACCTCTATCTCGGCATAACGCGACGAGAATAAAAGCCCGAGTATCTGCCGCGAAAACGCCGCTATTCCGAGTCCGGCAGGTAGGGATATATAAATTGAAAGACATACTGCGCGGCGAATCTCGCGGCTGGCTTCGCATACGTCGCGCTTGGCGTAGCACTCCGAAATCTTCGGAAACGCACTTTTAGAGAACACCGCGCACAGCGAGGGCGCAAGGGTGAACACAGCCATTGAAAGTCCTGTAAACGAGCCGTAGAGGAAGTTGGGAAGCTCTTTAAGGGTAACTCCGCTTGATATCACCGCGGCATAGCGCTCGGCGTAAAGCTCGGGATGGCGGCGCAGGGATAGCTTTATCATAAGGATAATAGTGGAGAGGTCGATGGTGCTTAAAAGGCTTGACACCAGCGAGGCAAGGGCGATTGGCATGATCATCCTTAAAAGCTCTTTTAAGATGCCGCTGTCGAACATACCGTCGCGCGAAGATGTGCGTTCCTCTTTGTGGAGACGGCTGTAGAGAATCAGGTAAAGCATTGCGGCTAAATCTGCCAACGCTGTACCCAAAACCGCCGCCGCGGCAACATAGGGCAGGGAAGCCGCCGACGCTTCGTATTCGTTTAAGCAGATTTTCCCGAACACCGGCTCGGCGTTCATGTAAAGGCGGTTTGCGTAGATCTCAACGGCATAGGCAAGTCCCAGACCGGAAACAAGCTTGACGAGTGCGTCAGCCATCTGAGATACTGCCGTGGGGGTCATGTTTTTAAGACCCTCATAGTAGCCACGGTATATTGCCGTGACCGTTCCGAAAAATATGCAGGGGGATATCGCCATAACCGAAAGCTTGGCTTCGGGATTGCCTATTATCCGCGCCGATATAAAGTCCGCAAAGACAAGAGGAACAAGCGACACCGCAAGGCTAACCGCGCTGAAAAATATCAGCGCAGAGCGCTTGGTTTTAGCTATTCTTGAGTTGTTGCAGAAGGCGGCGCTTTCCGAAACGCTCTGGGCGATAGCGGGCGGGAGGCTTCCCGCACATAGGGCGTAAAGCGGCATGAAGACCGCGTATGCGCTGGAATAGTAGCCCATACCGGTGCCGCCAAGCATATTTGCGAGCGGGATTTTAAGAATAAGCCCTGCCACCCGCGAGACTATCACCGAAAGCATTAAGAGAAAGGAGCCATATAGAACGCTTTGCTTTTTCATTTTGTTACCAAGTCCTTTGTAATAAATATCAGTATATATTTATTTGGACAAGGTGGAAATTATGCGGCTTGCGCCGCAGATAAGAGATAAGAGAGAAAAGAGAAGAGCGAAAAGATGAGGTATCGGCTTCGCCGATGGATTTTTACCGGCTTCGCCGTGCTATGCTTTTATTTTCTTCCGGATTGATTTTGGAAATATCGGGTAGTGTGGTTCAGACCGGCGCGCAGGCGACGGCATCAACTTTGTAATCGCCCAACTATTGTTTGCCGTCGCGCATTGCGTTTCCTCCGTCGTCAGCATAAGCTATGATGCGTGGGAAAGGCTCTGCATATATATTACTGCCGCTTGCAATTGCAGGACGGAAACGCCCGACTTTTGTTTAGTTTCTCTTGCTCTACCTGGTTAGTTGTGCTCTCCCGGCGCGCCCTATGGGTTGGTGTTCTATCGCAGTTCCGTCGGGAGCCGTACAGAGTGCGGGGCGGAGGTCCGGACGCAAGCGTCCGGTTGGCTTTGCCAACCACGCGCCACGGGCGCGCAGACCTCCGCCGTCACCGCAGTAGAGTGGGGCGCCTCCCGCCGAGCAATTACGACATCCGCATAATTTCTACACTTGCATTTTCCAAAAAATCGTGATATAATAACTACATATTGCGTAAAATCAGCGAAAGGATATGGCTATATGGCTGCAAAAACTTCTTCCAAAAAAGAATACGGCAACGAAGCGATACGCTCCCTCAAAGGCGCGGACAGGGTAAGAAAACGCCCTGCGGTTATCTTCGGCTCGGACGGGCTGGAGGGCTGCAAGCACTCGGTGTTTGAAATAATCTCCAATTCAATTGATGAAGCGCGCGAGGGCTACGGCACAAAAATCAGCGTTACAAGATATAACGATAATTCCATAGAGGTCGAGGACATGGGCAGAGGCTGTCCGGTCGACTTCAACAAGGCGGAAAACCGCTACAACTGGGAGCTTGTCTATTGCGAGCTCTACGCCGGCGGCAAATACGACAACGTATCCGGCGACAACTACGAATACTCACTTGGCTTAAACGGCTTGGGCGCGTGTGCAACCCAGTATTCCTCCGAATATATGGACGTTGAGGTCAATCGCGACGGCTTTTTGTACAATCTCCACTTTGAAAGGGGCGAGAACATAGGCGGTCTTTCAAAGGAGCCCTCAAAGCGCCGTCAGACCGGCACAAAAACCCGCTGGAAGCCGGATTTAGAGGTATTTACCGACATAGTCATAGATAAGGAGTATTTCTGCGACGTTCTTAAAAAGCAGTCGATAGTCAACCCGGGAATCACCTTTGTTTTGAAGTATCAGAACGATGACGGCAGCTTTGAAAGCTTTGAATATCTGTATGAGAACGGAATTTTAGACTACGTTCAGGAGATAGCGGGGGATTCTTCCTTGACCCAGCCGAGGCTGTGGACTGCCGAGCGCAAGGGCAAGGACCGCGAGGATATGAACGAGTACAAGGTTAAGTACAACTTTGCTTTCTGCTTCTCAAAAACAGTAAAGCTGGCAGAGTACTTCCACAATTCCAGCTTCCTTGAATACGGCGGCTCGACCGAAAAGGCGGTGCGTCAGGCGTTCACATCCTACCTCGACAGCTACATGAAGCAAAACAACAAGTATCTAAAAAACGAAGCCAAGCTTCAGTTTGTCGACGTTGAGGACTGTCTTATCATGGTTTCAAGCTCGTTTTCCACACAGACATCCTACGAAAACCAGACCAAAAAGGCAATCAACAACAAGTTCATCTACGAAGCCGCTGTCGAGTTCTTGAAGCACCAGTTAGAGGTCTACTTTATCGAAAATCCCGAGGACGCGAATAAAATCTGCGATCAGGTGCTTATCAACAAGCGCTCACGCGAGTCTGCCGAAAAGACCCGCGTAAACACCAAAAAGCTGTATGCCGAAAAGCTGGATATGGCAAATATGGTTAAAAAGTTTGTAGACTGCCGCACAAAGGACGTATCCATGAGAGAGCTTTACATCGTGGAGGGCGATTCGGCTTTAGGCTCGGTAAAGCTGGCAAGAAATGCCGAATTTCAGGCGGTTATACCTGTAAGAGGAAAGATTTTAAACTGCCTTAAAGCAAGCTACAACAAGATTTTTGAGAGCGAGATCATCACCGACCTTATGAAGGTACTTGGTTGCGGAGTCGAGGTTAAAAGTTCAAAGAACAAAGAGCTGTCCTCATTTAATCTCAACGCCCTGCGCTGGAACAAGGTGGTAATCTGCACCGATGCCGACTACGACGGCTTTCAGATAAGAACTCTTATTTTAACGATGCTCTACACCCTTGCGCCCACGCTTATCGAAAAGGGGTATGTGTACATTGCGGAATCTCCGCTTTACGAGATAAACACCAAGGACAGAACCTATTTTGCCTACGATGAGAACGAGCGGATTGAGATAATGAAGATGGTCGGCAATTCCAAGTTCACCATCCAGCGTTCAAAGGGACTTGGTGAAAACGAGCCCGACATGATGAGCCTTACCACCATGAACCCAGAAACCCGCCGCCTGATACAGGTAACTCCCGACGAGGCGGAGCACACTAAGTTTATGTTTGACATGCTTTTGGGAGACAATCTTTCTGCGCGCAAGGAGTTTATTAATAACAACGGTCATGATTATCTGGAGATGGCGGATATTAGTTGATTTGATTGTGCTTGAAAGAGCGGAAAAATAGATTAAAAAATTGATTATATATCTGGGCTTTGTTTGTGCTCAGGCGAGTGCAGTCATGGACGTGCTTCGCACGCCCATAGGAGGACCCCCGACGAGGGTCTCCCCACTGAAAAACAGTCCACTGGACTGTTTCAGCCCGTCGAAAAAGCCAGCAACTCGCTGGCTTTTTCCAAGCATTTATTTCGGGCATCAGACCGAAATTAATGCTTCTCCCCATCCTGCGTTTCGCTTACGCTGGGGATTTCGCGCTCTGCGGAGCGCGACTCGGGGCGCCGCCCCGAGACCCTGCCAGCCTTTCGAGAAAGGCCGGCTCTAAAGCTTTTGATTTTTTGCTATTGATACTTTGATTTAACCATAAATCTGAAAGGAACAGTCGTATTTATGCCAAAGAAAAAGAAAACCGATGAAAAGCCGCGCAAGCTATCCGACCGGCAGTCGCAGGCCTACATTAACGGCGCGGGAACGGTAGTCGGCGAGCCTATAACCGTAACTCTTGAAAAAAACTACATGCCCTATGCCATGAGTGTAATAGTCTCGCGAGCGTTTCCCGAAATCGACGGCTTTAAGCCCTCCCACCGCAAGCTGCTTTACACCATGTACAAGATGGGTCTTTTAACCGGTCCGAAGACGAAATCTGCCAACATCGTGGGTCAGACCATGAAGCTCAACCCACACGGCGATCAGGCAATTTATGAAACCATGGTGCGTTTGGCGCGCGGCAATGAGGCGCTTTTACATCCGTATATCGACTCAAAGGGCAACTTCGGCAAGGCGTATTCAAGCGACATGGCATACGCCGCCTCGCGTTACACCGAAGCCAAGCTTGACCCCATCTGCAACGAGCTTTTCGGGGACATCGACAAGGATACCGTAAACTTTGTTCCCAACTACGACAACACCATGATGGAGCCGGAGCTTCTGCCGGTTACATTTCCGTCAATTCTTGTAAATTCAAACGTCGGAATAGGCGTTTCTATGGCTTCTGCGGTCTGCCCGTTTAATCTCAAAGAGCTCTGCGAGGCGACAATATCCATCATCCGCGACCCTGAATTTGACGCGCTCGAGACCATGAAGGGTCCCGATTTCCCAGGCGGCGGATATATGATTCACGATGCCGACAAGCTCCGCCAGATTTTCGATACCGGACGCGGTGCCGTAAAAATCAGGGCGAAATACTCCTACGACAAGGAAGCCAACTGCATAGAAATAACCGAAATTCCGCCTACGACCACCGTCGAAGCCATCATTGAAAAGATTATCGAGCTTGCCAAGGGCGGCATGAAGGAAGTTGCATACATCCGCGACGAAACCGATTTGAGCGGTCTTAAAATCGCGATAGATTTAAAGCGGGGAGTGAACCCCGATGCTTTGATGCGCAAGCTTTACCAGCTAACCCCCTTGCAGGACAGCTTTTCGGCGAACTTCAACATCCTTGTCCACGGCTACCCCAAGGTTTTGGGCGTAAATGCCATCATCCGCGAATGGATTGATTTCAGAATGGACTGCGTCCGCCGCAGAACCCGCTTCGACCTTAAAAAGAAGGAAGAGCGTCTGCACCTGTTGGAGGGTCTTGAAAAGATACTTTTAGACATAGACAAGGCAATAAAAATCGTCCGCGAGACCGACGAGGAGTCCGAGGTTGTGCCGAACCTTATGATAGGCTTCTCGATTGACGAGATTCAGGCGGAATATGTCGCCGAAATCAAGTTAAGGCACTTAAACCGCGAGTTTATTTTAAACAGAATTGCGGACATAGAGCAGCTTGAAAAGGACATCGCCGAAATGCGGGATATACTTGGCAGCGACCGCAAAATCAAGCTTATCATCATCGACGAGCTTAAAAAGGTCGCCGAAAAGTACGGTCAGCCCAGAAAAACCGAGGTAATATATCTCGACGACGAGCCGGAGGACAAGATTGTAAAGGAAGTTCCGGACTACCCCTGCAAGCTGTTCCTTACTAAGGGCGGCTACTTTAAGAAGATAACAATGCAGTCGCTGAGGATGTCCGGCGAGCAGAAGGTCAAGGAGAACGACGTAATCAGCACCGAGCTTGAATCCAACAACCGTGCAGATCTTTTGTTCTTCACCGACAGGGCGAATGTCTATAAAGCCAAGGCTTCGTCATTCGCTGATTCAAAGGCAAGCCTGCTGGGCGATTATATTCCGGTAACGCTGAAATTTGAAGAGGGCGAAAACGTCGTCGCGATGGTTGCGACCGTGGATTACTCCGGCTGCCTGATGTTTGTCTATAAAAACGGCAAGGCTGCAAAGGTTCCGCTAAGTTCTTACGAGACCAAAACCAACCGCAAAATGCTTAATAAGGCATACTCGGTAAAGTCCGAGCTTGTTGAAATTCTGGATATAAAGGAAGGCGCAAACATCATGCTCCGCTCGACAAACGGCAGGGCGATAATCTTCAATACCGGCATGATACTTCCCAAGGCGGCAAGGGATACCCAGGGCGTTCAGGCGATGACCTTAAAGGCGAAATCCGAGGTTGAGTCGGCGCATATAATTTCCGAGGAGAAGGCGGCAGAGCTTTCAAAGTACCGCACAAAGACGCTTCCCGCGGCAGGACCGTTTGCAAAGGACTTGGAAAATCCCGATCAGTTCAGTTTGCTGTAAAAGCGGCATAATAGTATAATAATCTGGCGTGAGACGTTATTTTGAGGTCTTGCGCCGGAATTTTAATTGCTATAGGATAGTTTGTGGGCGTGGAAGGTGCGTGCAGTCATGGACGTGCTTCGCACGTCCATCGGGAGACCCCCGACGAGGGTCTCCCACGGCAAAACAGTCCACCGGACTGTTTTGCCTCCCATCCTGCGTTTCG
>ENA-UOOC01001593-UOOC01001593.1-human-gut-metagenome-genome-assembly--contig:-C48old-NODE-1593-length-18903-cov-7.000902_pt1 | contig 18903 bp, 17 predicted proteins | sample MGYA00242469_ERZ724016 | MGnify/ENA metagenome assembly ERZ724016 | reverse complement strand
TGCAGTATGTTCTGATGGATACCCCCGGCATCCATGCGGCCCGCAACATGCTGGACGCCCGTATGACCCAGACCGCCGCCGCCAGCCTGAAAGATGTCGATGTGACGATGATGCTGTTTGAGCCGGCAGGGGAGTTCACCGACGCCGAGCTGACGATGGTGAAGGCCTTGCAAAAGGGCGGGCCTGCCATTGCGGTCATCAACAAGGTGGACCTGCTCGACAATTTTGCCGCGCTGGAAGCCCGCAAAAAGCAAATGGAAGATTTCGGCTGCTTTGATCATATTGTCACGATCTCAGCCAAGGACGGTACCGGCTGTGACGATCTGTTTGCCATGCTCAAGCCCTACGGCAACGAAGGCCCGCACTATTTCGACGATGACGCCTTCACCGATATGCCGGAGAAGGAACTCGTCGCCGAACTCGTGCGCGAGAAGGCCCTGCTCTTCCTGCGGGAGGAGGTCCCCCACGGCATTGCCGTTGTGGTCGAGCGCTTTAAGGAGCGCCCCGACAAGGACCTCATCGACATTGATGTGGACATCTACTGCGAGCGCAAGAGCCACAAGGGCATGATCATCGGCAAGGGCGGCCAGATGCTCAAAAAAATCGCCTCTGCCGCCCGGATGGATATTGAGGAGCTGCTCGGCGTCAAGGTCAACCTGCAGTGCTGGGTCAAGGTCCGCGAGGATTGGCGCGACAACGAATTGCAGCTGAACTCGCTGGGGTTCGCCAAGCCGTAACGGATATTTGCCCATGCCCTTTATTCCGCCAACATCCCCGCCGCGCCTGTGCTATCCTGTTGCCATGGGGGTGACGACATGGACAACGCGGCGGACGGCTGGCAGCGATTTGCGCAGACCGGCAGCATTTATGACTACCTAACGTATAAAACACAGCAGAACGCAGCACGGGAGGACGTATATGCAAATTGCAACAACGGGTCTGGTGCTGCGCCAGGTCAAGGTGGGGGAGGCCGACCGGATCCTGACGATCCTGACGCCTGACCTGGGGGTCATATCGGCCTCGGCCCGGGGCAGTCTGCGGATGAAAAGCCCGCTGTTCAGTGCCACGGGCCTGTTCTGCTACTCTGAATTTTCCCTGTCCAGCGGCCGCAGCCACTTTTTTGTGGACGCGGCGCAAATCAAAAAAGTGTTTCATGGCGTATCTGCCACGGTCGAGGGCATGGCCCTGGCCAGCTATATGGCGGAGATCGCCATGGAGCTTTCCCCTACACCGGCGGAAGGTGAGGCCGACGCCCAGCTGCGTCTGCTGCTGAACTGCCTGTACCTGATCGGTGAGCGCCGCTACCCATGGCGGCAGCTGAAAGCCGTCTACGAACTGCGTGCTCTGTCCAAAGCGGGCTATATGCCGGATCTGCGTATGTGCGCGGGCTGCGGCAAATACGAAGGGGGAGAGTTCTACCTGGACGCGGTGGGCGGGCTGCTGCTCTGCGCTGACTGTGCCGAGCGGCAGCGCCATATCCCGAACCTGGACGCAGGGGCCTTGTATGCCATGCGCCATATCTTCTGGACGGTCGAGGATAAAAAAGTATTCGGCTTCAAGATTTCACCCGAGAGCCTGAAAGATCTTTCCCGCGTCAGCGAGCAGTACACGCTGGCGAACCTGGAACATGGGCTGAAAACGCTGGACTTTTTAAAAACTGTACTTGAGTAAGGAGACCAAAACCCTGTATGGATACCGCCTATAAAACAACACTGGAACTGGACAAGGTCCTTGCCCGGGCTGTGCAGCTGTGCGCCTGCCAGGAAACCAAGGAGATGATGCAGGCCCTGGAACCCGCCCCCACCATTGAGGACGAGCGCTACGACCTGGCTCAGACCAACGCCATCAACGCGCTGCTCATCAAAAACGGCAGCCCCCGCTTCGGCAGCGTGCGCGAGGTGCGCCGCATCGTCGCCCACGCCCGCAAGGGCGGCATCCTCTCGATGGGCGAACTGCTGGAAATTGCCGCGACGCTGCGCAACTTTTCGGGCCTGAGCCAGTGGTACGGCCTGAGCGAGCACGAAATGCTTCCCACCGACGATTTGTTTTTCTCGCTGGCCCCGCAGCCGGTGCTGGAAAAACAGATCAGCGAGAGCATTCTTTCCCCAGAGGAAATGGCCGATACCGCCAGCGTAACGCTGCACGATCTGCGCCGCAAAATCCGCCAGACCGAGGATTCCATCCGCACCAAACTCGATAACATCATCCGCAACTCCACCACCAACAAATTCCTGCAGGATGCCGTTGTTTCGCTGCGCAATGGCCGCTATGTTGTGCCGGTCCGCGCCGAGTACCGCGGTGAGGTGGGCGGCGTTATCCATGACGTTTCCTCTACCGGCGCGACGGTGTTCGTTGAGCCGACGGCGGTTGTCGAGGCCAATGCCCGCATTATGCAGCTGCGCGCCCAGGAGCAGGAGGAAATCACCCGTATCCTGACGTCCTTCTCCACACAGGTCGGCTCACTGGAGCCACAGTTCACGTATAGCTACGATGCTATGCTGAAAATCGACCTGCTGCTGGCAAAAGCACGGCTGGCCGTCGAGCAGAACGCCTTTATGCCCGCTGTCAGCGACAAGGTCTATTTCAAGCTGAACAAGGCCCGCCACCCGCTCATCGACAAGAAAAAAGTCGTGCCGGTGGATATCGAGCTGGGCAGTGACTACGACACGCTTGTCATCACCGGCCCCAACACCGGCGGCAAGACGGTGTCCTTAAAAACCGCAGGCCTGCTCAACGCCATGGCCCAGTACGGTTTTCTGATTCCCGCCCATGAGAGCAGCATCGTCTGCCACTTTGAGGAATACCTCGTGGATATCGGCGACGAACAGAGCATCGAGCAGAGCCTGTCCACCTTCTCCGGCCACATGAAGCGCATCAGCGGCATTCTGGATCTGGCAGGCCACGCTACCCTGACCCTGCTGGACGAGCTGGGTGCGGGCACCGACCCCGCCGAGGGCGCAGCGCTGGCTGTCAGCATTCTGGAACGGCTGCGCCGCCAGGGCAGCTTGCTGATGGCGACGACCCACTACGCAGAACTGAAAGTCTACGCGCTGGAAACTCCCGGCGTCGTCAATGCCAGCTGCGAATTTAACGTGGAGACGCTGATGCCCACCTATAAACTCAGTGTCGGCGTGCCGGGCAAATCCAACGCGTTCCTCATCAGCTCCAAGCTCGGCATCCCGGAAGAAATCATTGATGCCGCGCGCAATCATATGTCCAACGATGACAAGCGGCTGGACAGCGTGCTTTCCCAGCTGGACGATCTGAAAGTCCAGCTGAAAGAGGCCCAGGCCGAGGCCGAACAGGCCAAGTACGACGCCGAGCACGCCCTCGAAAGCGCCGAGAAGAAGCGCGACGCCTTAATTAAAAAAGGTGAGGAAGAACTCGAAAACGCCCGCCGCCAGGCCCATGACCTGATGCAGCAGGTGCAGAACGAGGCGTACAGCCTGACCGATGAATTGCGCCGCATCCAGAAGGACGAAAAGACCAGCGCCGCCCAGCGTGCCGTGCGTGCCCGGGAAATTGCCCGCAAGGACACCGAGACATTGCTCAAAAAGACCGACGCCAAGCCGAAGCCGGTCAAAGAGTTCGTCCCACTCAAAGAAGTGCAGATCGGCCAGGAGGTCGTCATTGCGGATCTTGGCCAGACGGCCACCGTCACGGCCCGCCCCGACCGCAACAATATGGTCGAGGTCCGCGCCGGCATCATGAAAACGAAGGTGCCGCTCTCCAACCTGCGTGCACCGGACAAGATGGAGAAGCGCAAGCCCGCCGAACCCCACCGCTCCACCCGCGTGCAGCTGGATAAATCCCGCAAGGCCAGTATGGAAATCAACCTGCTTGGCTACACGGTGGACGAGGCCTTGAACGAGGTGGACAAGTTCCTGGACAGCGGTATGCTGCGCGGGCAGACGACGCTCTACATCATCCACGGCAACGGCACCGGCGCACTGCGCACGGCCATCCAAAAGCACCTGCGCACCCACAAGGCGGTCAAGAGTTTCCGCCCCGGCCGCTATGGCGAGGGCGAAAACGGCGTAACTGTGGTGGAATTAAAGTAAAAATTCAAAACAATCCTGCATTTTTGTCTATGGCAATCATTCGCCACATCTGCTATGCTGAAGGTAGCATGATGGGTGTCTGAACATTAAATCAACAAGAAAGCGAGCGAACGCTTTGGCAATGGATTATAACAGCACGCGCAGCTTTACGATGACGCTGGCGCACCGCGCGGTGGGGGATATCCGCCGCGGGGGCTTCCGGCAGCTGCGCAACTATGTGGATATGTGCGCCACACTGGCAAAAAAGCCGCAGCAGAAAGACTTCTTTGCCTACGCGCAAAAGGCTTTGCAGCGCACGGACAGCTGCTATTACAGCATGATCCACCGTCTGCTGGACTCGGTGGAGGAGGACCGCATCTGCACCGTCGGCGTTAATATGGGCTTCGGCGGGCTGATCTACGGTGCCAGCGAAATGAAAAAGCAGGCGGACGTGGACGGCAAGCCCATCGCCTGGATCACGGCGGCCCGCTGCGGCGACGAACGCCTGGCAGATATGGTACCCAAGGCGGTAAAAAAAGGCAGCTTCGTCTGGCTGCTGGACGCCACAGCCAACGACCCTGTGCAGGCCGTATCGCTTGCTAAGGCCAACCCGCAGAGTGCTTTCGGCCTGTTGGCCGACCCCGCCGCGCTGGATGATGCCTGCGTCAACGCATTGACGGCCTGCCGCAACCTCGTCGTCATGCCGCTATTGCAGACGCCGGAACTGACGGCGGAGGCCTGCCGCGCCGCCCGTCGCCTAAAAGCGCAAAAAATGTTCTATGCTCTGACGGTGCTTGTGGACGATGACACCGTTGATGAGGTCACACAGGACGATTGGCTCGAGAGCATTGCTCAGGAAACACTTTTCTGTATGTGCGCCCGCAAGCCCGGTATTTCGGCGGAAAGCTCCCACAAGCTGCGCCGCAGCATCGTGGATGGCCGCATGGAGACCGGCAAGCCGGTTCTGCTGCTGGACTGGGACGGCGATGTCAAATACCTGAACAACCGCATTTCCGAGCATATGACCTTCGGCTCCGTGCTGGCAGAAGGGGAGACCTTCCCGCTGCAGTTGGGCTGAAAAGTTCGCATACTTCAACAAAAAGCGACCCTGTACCGATGGTAAAATCGGGTACAGGGTCGCTTTGCTTATTGTGTTTCGCCGCGCAGCAGGCTTTGCATGATCTCGTGGTTAAACAGCGGAATGGACAAATCGGATACCGCCGCCAGGGTGTTGCTCTTCATCCCGCCGAACACCCAGGGAATCAGCACGCCCATCATCGCGCCGGAAAAGAACTGGCCGATTTTTGCTGCCTCCTCGGCAGGAATATCCGCTTTCAGCTCCCGCGCATTCTGCGCAAAGATGGAGCAGAGATAATCGAACATATATTGCTGCAAGCTGTTCTGTCCGTTGTAGGCCAAGGCGTTGCAGTAGAACACTTTGTTTTCCAGGAAATAGGCTTTCAGTGCTGTTAGCAGGGAATCCCAGCTGGAATAGGCGCTGCGCTCTACCAAAAACTGGGTGATGCCACTCTGGAAATACCAGTTCACTAAGTCGTATTTATCCTCAAAATGGTAGTAGAAGGTGTTGCGGCCCACCCCTGCGTGGTCAACGATATCATTGACCGAGATCTTTTCCAGCGGGGTCGTAGCCATCAATTCCTGCAGGCTCTGGGCCAGCAGATGTTTTGTCTGATTGGAACGCGGCATAGCAATTCTCCTGCTTTATCGGTGGTAAAATTACGTATAATCATTATAGCACATTTCCGACAAAAAGTCCAAATATTTCACTGCCACGCCGCAAAAACTGCGGCGGGTTTTGTATGACAATTCAGCCAGAATGTTTGGTTTTGCCCATAGCGGCGCGGTTTGCGGGCTTTAAATTGAACACTCCCCGGCTTTTGTCTATGTACACAACGCCGCGAAAAAGCATAAAATAAGGCCATAAAACGGAGAAAGAAAAGGAGAGCAATCTATCATGCCGATGAATAAAGTGGTTCATGCCGCCCAGCGTGCAGCGTTCAGCGCTGCCATTGATGCCGCCATCAACGCAGTGCGCGGCAAAGGCCCTGAAAATATGGCCGCGCAGGCTGTCAAGCTCGTCAACCTGGCGCAGCCCCTGCTTGCCCACCGCTACCCCGATGCCGACTGGGACAAGGTCCGCTCCTTCGTGTCCGACCCCAACAGCAAGTGGATGGAGTACGCCTACAAGGCCATCAATGAGATCGACCCCCATATCCTGAAGATGAACACCCTGAACCTCGTGTACGAGGGTATGTTCGCAGGCTACAACTACGTCATGGAGCTGCGCAAGAAGTACGACTGCAACATGCCGTGGATTTTGCTGTTCGACCCGACTTCCGCCTGCAACCTGCACTGCAAGGGCTGCTGGGCTGCTGAGTACGGCAACCGCCTGAACCTGAGTTTTGAGGATATGGATCGCATCGTTACCGAGGGTGAGGAACTGGGCATCCACTGGTATATGTGTACCGGCGGTGAGCCGACCTGCCGCAAGGAGGACCTGTTCAAGCTGGCCGCCAAGCACCAGAACTCGGTGTTCCACCTCTTCACCAACGGCACGCTGATTGACCAGGCCTTCTGTGACCGCGTCAAGGAAGTCGGCAACATGGCCTTCTTCATCTCCATCGAGGGCATCGGCGATGCCACCGACGATCGCCGCGGCGAGGGCGTCTATGACCGCGTCATGCACGCCATGGATCTGATGAAGGAGAACGGCCTGCTGTTCGGTACCTCCATCTGCTACACCAGCGCTAACTACAAGGCCGTCACCAGCGATGAGTTCATGGATATGCTCATCAGCCATGGCGTGCGCTTCAACTGGTACTTCCACTATATGCCCATCGGCGACGGTGCCAATGTTGACCTGATGCTGAACGCTGAGCAGCGCGAGTATATGATCCACCGTGTCCGTGAGATCCGCGGCTACACCGGCGGCAAGCCTATCTTCTGCATCGACTTCCAGAACGACGGCGAGTACATCGACGGCTGCATTGCCGGCGGCCGTCAGTATGCCCATATCAACCCGGCCGGTGATGTGGAGCCCTGCGTGTTCATCCACTACTCCAACGCCAACATCCACGACAAGAGCCTGCTCGAGTGCCTGCAGCAGCCGTTGTTCAAGGAATACCACAAGGGCCAGCCCTTCAACCACAACCACCTGCGCCCCTGCCCGATGCTCGAAAACCCCGAGCTGCTGGGTGAGATGGTCAAGCGCAGCGGTGCCCACAGCACCGATATGCAGCAGCCGGAATCTACGGATGATGTGTTCCGCCGCTGCCGCCCCTATGCCGACCAGTGGACTCCCTCCGCTGACCGCATCTGGGCCGAGGAGCACCCCGACTGTGCCTCCTGCGCCAGCTGCTCCGCCTGCGCATCCAAGTAAAATAGCATAAGCTCCTGCGCCCCGCTGTATTTTGCAGCGGGGCGTTTTTGCGTTGAAAGGCATCCTCCTTGGGGGAGGCACCGGGCTTGTCATGTTTTCGGACATTTCACCGTTCCCGGATTTTCTCACCCGGCCGCGCATATAGTGGTAACAGAGCCAATGCAGGGGAGGTGGGCCTATCAAAACGGTAGTGTATCTGGATGTGCTGCTGCTGACGAATTTCCTCATGGCCTATTTCCTGTTGCTGGCGGCAGGGGCGCTCAGCGGGCAGCGGGGAGGGTTCGTGCGGATGCTGGCGGGCAGTGGGCTGGCGGCGATGTCGTCGCTTATTTTGTTTGCGCCGCCCCAGCCCTACCTGGTGCAGGTCGTCTACAAAATCACCACGGCACTGGCCATCACGGCGGCGGCTTTCGGCTGGCGCAGCAAACGGCGGCTGGTCACGGCGGCCTGCTGGTATGCAGCGCTAAATATCGCCCTGGCGGGGGCGGTGCTGCTGGCCGTTCTGCGCACCGGCACGCGGGCAGCGGATACGGCCAACCTGACGGTGTATCTGCGCGTTTCGCCGCTGCTTTTATTGGCGCTGTCGGGCGTCTGCTGCGGCGCAGTGGATCTTGGCCTGCGGCTGCTGATGCGGCGGGACGCCCCGATAAAAACTGTCGGGCTGGAATTTGAGCTCTGCGGCCAGCCCATCCGGCTGCGGGCGGCACCGGACACCGGCTGCCACCTGCGCGACCCCATCACCTGTCTGCCGGTGCTCGTCGTCAGCTACCCGGATGCCAAGGCGCGGCTGCCCGGGCCAGCGGTGGATTTTTTGGAGCAATGGTTCGCCGGAGCCACCCAGGCAGATCCGCCGCCCGGCGCACGGCTGCGGCTGGTGCCCTGCGGCACGGCGGCAGACAGAACCCTGCTGCCCGGCTTTGCGGTGCCGGGTATTGGCCTTATCACCGAGAAAGGTGTGCTGGGCCTGGGCCGCAGCGCCGTGGTGTTTGCACCGCGCAGCTTTGGCAGCACCGCCTACGAAGCGCTGTACGGCAATGATTTTTTGTGACAAAGGGGGAGAACATCATGCTCAAAGAACTGTACCTGCTGTGGCTGCGGCTGGCCGCCCCGCAGGAGCTGCACTACATCAACGGAGCGGACACATTACCGCCGCCGCTGCCGCCCGATGAGGAACGCGCCGCCCTGGCCGCACTGGCAGCGGGCCGGCCCCAAGCGCGGGATCTGCTCATTACACATAATCTGCGGCTTGTCGTGTACATTGCCAAAAAGTTTGAGACACCGTCGGCTGGCATTGAGGATATGATCTCGATAGGCACGATTGGCCTTATCAAGGCGGTCAACACCTTTGAACCTACGAAAAACATCAAGCTGGCGACCTACGCCAGCCGATGTATCGAGAATGAAATTTTGATGTACCTGCGGAAAAGTTCCAACCGGCGGCAGGATGCCAGCATTGACGAGCCGCTGAACACCGACACCGACGGCAACGAACTTTTGCTGATGGATGTGCTGACCAGCGACGACCCCCAGGTGGGCGAGGAACTGGAACGCAATGCCGAACGTGCGGCCCTGCGCGGCGCAGTGCAGCGGCTTTCCCACCGGGAACGGCGTATCATGGAGCTGCGCTTCGGCTTGAACCACGAGGAAGAACACACCCAGAAAGAAGTCGCCGACACGTTGGGCATATCCCAGAGCTATATCTCGCGGCTGGAAAAGAGCAATATACGCAGATTACGCCGTTAGTTGGAGGCAGTGGGCTAAAAAATCTGCAGCTTCGTAGGGGCCGGGCATGCCCGGCCCGCGGCCTGCCCGTCAGCAGGAGTCCCCGGAAAGCCGCGGGCCGCACATGTGCGGCCCCTACAGGGCAATGCCTTCTACACCACCGGCTCTGCCCGCGTATTCGTCACAAACTCCACGGCCAGCCCGACGACCATGTTCATTTCGGGCTGCATTGAATACAGCAGATACTCGTACCCATCCCGCGCCCAGCTGATGCCGGTGATACGCCCGGCGTTCTGCCGCTGTGTGACCGTGATGCCGTCGATCTCATACTGCTGCACATCCTCAAACGCCAGGTCAAAGAACCCGGCGGGGTATAACATCTGCCCCTGCTTCGCGGTGCGCAGGCTCATCCGCCGCCCAGGTACAATGTTGTAATCGATTTCCGAGACGCATCCCTCGATGAGCCAGTAGCGGTAGGGAATGATGATTTCGTTGTTGGGCGTGGACGCGACCCGGAACCCACCCGTCTGCCCATAGTTGGGCTGCAAATACTCGGTGCGGGTCTCGCGGCCGTCGCGCAGTTCCTCCCGCCGCAAAACCAGCACCAGGACCAGCGCCACCGACACGACGGCCAGCAGTACCAGCACAATGACAAACCACAGGGAATCCATCATAAAAACCCCCTCCTTTTTCGTATGCTATGCGCCGCCGCAGCCCAATGTGCAAAATTTACCGGTTTGCCGCGGCGCATACCGGCCCATACTCCCGGTAAATAAAAACTGGGGGTCAACAGGATGTATGCTGGAAAAGTAGAACTCTGCGGCGTGGATACCGCCCGCCTACCGGTGCTGAGCGAAGCCGAAAAAGCCCGCCTTATCAAGGCGGCCCGCGCGGGTGACCGCCAGGCCCGGCAGGAGATGGTGCAGGGCAACCTGCGGCTGGTGCTCAGCGTCGTGCAGAAATTCGCAAGCCGCGGCGAGAATATGGACGACCTGTTCCAGGTGGGCTGCATCGGGCTTATCAAAGCCATCGATAACTTTGACCCGGCGCAGAATGTGCGGTTTTCCACCTACGGTGTGCCGATGATCGTGGGCGAGGTCAAGCGCTACCTGCGGGACAACAACGCCGTGCGGGTCAGCCGCTCCATCCGTGATTTGGCCTACCACTCGATGCAGGCGCGGGAGGAACTGCAAAAGCAGAATGGCCGCGAGCCGAAAATATCCGAGATCGCCGCCAAGGTGGGCCAAAGCCCCGAAAACGTCGCCATGGCGCTGGAATCCGCCGTCACGCCCGCCAGTCTGTACGAGCCGGTCTACTCCGACGGTGAGGACAGCTTTGCCCTAGTGGATCAGCTGCGGGACAACGCAGGCGAGGAAAACTGGATCAGCGATATGATGTTCCGTGACACGGTCAAGGCCCTGACACCCCGGGAACGGCGCATCATCGCGCTGCGGTATCTCCGCGGCCAGACCCAGACCCAGGTGGCGCAGGAAATCGGCATCAGTCAGGCCCAGGTCAGCCGCCTGGAAAAGGCCGCCCTGAAGCATATTAAAGAGCAAATCTGCGCGGACTAAGCAAAACAAAACCCGCGGCATCCAAATCGGACGCCGCGGGTCATTTATGCTTTACTCAATCTCGATCCCGCACGCTCCCAGCGCACGGGTGAAGGACTTCGGGTTCTTATACAAAATACCGGTGATGCCCAGGTTGTACGCGGCCTGGGCATTTGCCTTGTTGTCGTCCACAAAAATCGACTCATCGTAGGCCAGGCGACAGGTCTGCATCAGCGTTGTAAAAATCTCCGGCTCGGGCTTGCACAGGTGTACGTCGCAGGACGCAATCCCGCCGTCGAACAGTGAGAACCACTCCCGCTGGCGCAGCTCGTCCATGATGTCGGTGGGAATGTTCGTCAGGTAGTACAGCCGGTAGCCTGCGGCTTTCAGCTTGCGCATGATCTGCACGGTCGTCTTTTTTGTGCGCAGCATCGTGGCCCACTCGTCAATGCAGGTCTGCACCTCAAATATGCGGCCTGCCTCGGCGGCGTGCTCTAACATCTGCTTGTTGGCGGCCTCGCGGGTGATGGTGCCCCGGTCCAGATCCTGCCACTCCTGGCTGCCGAAAACCAGCTCGTAGGTTTCCTCCTCAGCGCGGCGGTTCATGAAATGGTCCATCAAGAAATCCTTGGGGGCAAAATCCACCACAACGCCGCCAAAATCGAAAATAATATTTTTATACATAAAAACCTCCGCAAGGTGCATAGCATATTTTCTACTATTATACACGCAATTTGCATAGGATACAAGAGAAAGGGGGCTATCTCATGACATTGCGTGATTTGAGCAACAAGGATGTCATCCAGCTGAAAACCGGCGAAAACCTTGGCCGCATCGACGATATCGTCTTTGACGAGCGGGGGGCGCGGCTGCAATCGGTCATCCTGCGCGGGCGGGCGCACTGCTTTGGTCTGCTGGGCTGCGATGATGACCTGATCCTCCCGTGGGAGAGCATCAAGACCATCGGCACCGATGCTATTATGGTCGACGCCGAGCCGCTGCCCGGTACCCGCCGCCGCTAAGGCAAGAAAATCGTATATTTTGTGTAAAATTCCGCAAAAGCGGATGCTTTTTTTAGAGCAATGTGCTATAATTAAAATTCAACAGGAAATGGGGGACACGGCCATGCAGACAACCCGGAAACTCGCAGCGCTGACGGCTGCCGCAGCGGCGTTGATTATCCTGGGGTCGCTGTTCCTCATCGCGCCTGTGTGGCAGCCGCAAAGCCCCGCAGCTGTGTATATCCCGGCGGCTGTGGCAGCGCCGACGCCGACCCCCGCCCCGGCAATCATCAACATCAACACCGCTACTGCCGAGGAGCTGACCACCCTGCCGGGCCTTGGCCCCGAGAAAGCCGCCGCCCTTGTCGCATACCGCACCGCCCACGGCGCATTTGCGTCGCTGGCTGACGCAGCCAACGTCAAGGGGATATCCCTGCGCATGACAGAAAGCTGGGCGGGCCTTGCCGCCGTACAATAAATGGAGGAGATCAACTTGGAAAAAAAGCCGGAAAGTATCTTCATCAACCGTGAACTCAGCTGGCTCGACTTTGACAGCCGCGTGCTGGCCCTGGCAAAGGAAAAGACCGTGCCTTTGGGCGAGCGCATCAAGTTTGCCGCCATCTTTGGCAGCAACATGGACGAGTTCTTTATGGTGCGCGTCGGTTCGCTCTACGACCAAACGCTCTTGAAAAACAACAAGACCGACAACGTCACCCACATGACCGCCGCCGAGCAGATTGCCGCCATCACGCCCCGCGTGGCGGAATTGCAGGCCAAGTGCGATAAATATTTCCAGCACCTTGTCACGGCACTGGCCGCCGAGGGCTACAGGAAAGTCGATTTCGCCAAGCTGTCCAAGCCGCAGGAGCATTTCTGGAAAACCTACTTCCAGCGCGAACTGTTCCCGCTGCTCAGCCCCCAAATTGTCGATTCCCGCCATCCGTTCCCGTTTTTGAACAACAAGGATATCTACTACATCGCCCAGCTGCACACGAAAAACGAGGGCGTCAGCTACGGCATCGTGCCGGTCAGCAGCCAGTTTGAGCGCGTACTCTTCGTCAAGGACGGCGAGACGGCCTGCTTCGCCTTTGTGGAAGAGCTCATCGCCCATTACGCCGCCACGATTTTCAGCGCCAGCACCGTGACCAAGCAGTGCCTTTTCCGCGTGACCCGCAATGCCGATATCACGGTCGACGAAGGCATGATGGACCACGACGTTGACTTCCGCGACGTCATGAGCGAGTTGCTGAAAAAGCGCCGCAAGCTCGCTGCCGTGCGCCTGCAATTCTGGCCCGACGCCCCGCAGGAAATCGTCAAGTTCCTGCGGGACAAGCTCGTCGTCCCGGCGGACCGCTGCTATACCCAGACTTCGCCGCTCGACTCTGGCGCACTGTTCAAGCTGGCCGGGCGTATCTCCGGCGACGGCGGCCACACGGAGCTGTTCTATCCCACCGCCAGGCCGATGCAGGCCCCGGCAGGGTACGACCTCTACACCGAGGTGCGCAAGCATGATGTGCTGCTGGCTTACCCGTACCAGAGTATCCGCCCGTTTATTAAAATGCTGCTGCGCGCGGGCGCGGACCCGGACGTTGTATCGATAAAAATGACGCTCTACCGCATGGCAAGCGATTCCCAGATCGTCAACGCCCTGATTGCCGCCGCCGAGAACGGCAAGGAAGTCGTCGCCATGGTCGAGCTGCGCGCCCGCTTTGACGAGCAGAACAACATCGACTGGTCGAAGCAGCTCGAGGATGCCGGCTGCACGGTTTTCTACGGTTTCGATGACTATAAAGTACATTCCAAGTTGACCCTTATAACCAGCCGCGTCAACGGCCAATATAAATACTTGACGCAGATCGGCACCGGCAACTATAATGAAAAGACGAGCGAGCTGTACACCGACCTGTCCTTCATCACGACCCGGCAGGAGATCGGCGAGGAAGCCAGCGCCGTGTTCAACAATATGGCCCTGCAGCGCCTGACCAGTGAGGCCGACACGATGCTCGTCGCGCCGCTGCGATTCAAGAGCGTATTGCTCGAGGAAATGGACCGCCAGATCGCCCTTGCCATGCAGGGAAAGCCCGCGTCGATTATCCTCAAAAACAACTCCATCAACGACCCGCAGATTATTGATAAGATCAGCGAGGCCAGCTGCGCGGGCGTGCGCGTGGATATGATCGTGCGCGGCATCTGCTGCGTGCGGGCAGGCGTGCCGGGCCGCACCGAGAACGTGCATATCCGCAGCCTGGTCGGGCGGTATTTGGAGCATTCCCGCATCTACTGCTTCGGCAGCGGCGAGAATATGCGCATTTATATCGCCTCCGGCGACTTCCTGACCCGCAACACCGAGCGCCGCGTCGAGGTCGGCGTCCGGGTGGACGACCCGGCTATCGCCAAAAAGCTGCGCGGTATTCTCGATTTGCAGCTGCGCGACACCGTGAACGCCCGCGAGATGCAGCCGGACGGCACCTACACCAAGGTGCGCCCCGCCGAGGGCCAGCCCCCGGTGGACAGCCAGATGGCAATGTTCGGCTATTTCCAGTACGGCTTTGAGATGGCCCCCGAGAAGCCCAAAGCCAAGCCAAAGCCCAAAACAGCGGCCGCCAAGGCCACTGCAAAACCTGTGACCCGCCAGCACGCAGCGCTGCGCCCCAAACGCGCCAGCCTTTTGCAAAACCTGTTTGGCCGCGGGAAAAAATAAGGAGAACCAAAACCATGAAAAGCTGTGTAGTGACCGCAAATTACGCCTGTGACCCCAACAAGGTCTGGCTCTACCTGACCAAGCCCACCCTGAACAACTGGCGCAAGGACGTCAGCGGGTACGAGGAAAGCGACGACGGCATGAAAGCCACCGAGAAGAACACCGACGGCGGCGAGACCCAAATCGTCTTTACCCGCAAGGAAAAGCCCCGCTGCCTGAGCTGCAACTTCCAGAAAGGAAAGATCAGCGGTACCTTTACGGCGCTGCTGCTGGGCGGCGGCGACTCCACCAGTGTGGAGTGTACGCTGGATGTGAACGGCCTGGGCCTGTTCACCAAGCCCGCCAAGCTGATGAACGAGCGCCTGGAAATGCTGCGCCAGACGCTGGGCGCGTAAAGAGCCTTCCCCCGATGGGGGAAGGTGGCCGAGCGTGCGAGGCCGGATGAGGGGCGGGCTTGCCGAAGCCTGACCTGTAAGGAAAGCGACCTCCTGCGGAAAAGCCGTGGCCGTGTGCCGTTATAACCAATCTTCCATCCGCCTTTCGGGGCGGATATTTTTTTCCCCTCCCGCATACTGTTGTAAAAAACAGGGGAGGTGTACGCCATGTGGGAAGATGCAGCCCCGATGCAGGAGCGCGAGCCGCCCGGACCGCCCGCACGTCCGCGCAGTGAGGAAGATTTGGTCCTGTGGGCGCAGATTTTGCTGTGCCTGGCCGCCGTCGGCTTTGTGCTGGCGGCCAAACTGCTGGGCTGGCCCGCGTATCCGGTGCTGCGCCGTGCCTTTGCCGCCGCCACACAGCCAGAACAATCGCTGCTGCTGGGGGAGGAACGCGGCCTTTTGAAATTCACTGAGCAGACTGCCGAGGAACTGGCAAACTCCGCCCGCAGTATGTGGGACGACTTCACCGCCGCGCCCGAGACAGCCCGCACGCCCCACGGCCAGCCGACACCGCCCGCCTACGCCAGCGAGGACAGCTACACCCCGGACTTTGCGCTCTGCTTCCCGCTGCCGGGGCACTTTGCCCGCAAAACCTCCGGCTATGGCTGGCGCACCGACCCCATGGGCGGCCTGGGCGACGATTTCCACATTGGCAACGACCTGGCAGCGGCCCGGGGCACGGCGGTACTGGCCGCCGCAGACGGCGTGGTGCGCACGGCGGGCAGCCATAAAAGCTATGGCAACTATGTCCGCATCCTGCACGCCGACGGCGACGAGACGCTGTACGCACATATGCAATACCTGTTTGTCCGCGCGGGGGAGCGCGTGACCGCCGGGCAGACGCTGGGCACGGTGGGGCAGACCGGCAACGCCACCGGCCCGCACCTGCATTTTGAGATACTGCACAAGGGCCTGCGGTACGACCCGGCCCAGGCTTTACAGGATGCAGCGTAGGCCCAAAATCACCTGGCGCAGGCCGCTGGCGGTGCTGTTTGGCCTGACCGTGCTGCTGGCGCTGGACGGCAGCGGCCTTGTGCGGGTGGGGCTGGGCTGTGCGATTCTGCACGAGAGCGGCCACGCGCTGGCCTACCGCGCTTTGTGGGGGCACTGGCCGGAACTGGAAGTGTCGCCGTTTGGTATCTGCCTGCGGCTGCGCGGCCTGCCCATGACCGCCCGGCAGGAGCTTCTACTGGCTGCCGCCGGGCCGCTGGCCAACCTGCTGGCCTGCGCGGCGGTGCTGCTGTTCATGCGCGGGGCAGGGTACAGCTACGGCGGGTATTGGTTTGCCTGCTGTAACCTGCTGGTGGGCGGCAGTAACCTTCTGCCCCTGCCCGGCCTGGATGGCTGGCGCATTGCGGGGGCACTTCACGGCATAGGGAGAACGTAGGGGCGGGGCTTTGCTCCGCCCGCAGCCGTTGCCACAAAATGCAAAACCCCGGGGACGCACGGTCTCCGGGGTTTGTTTTAATTTGGATTATTTGGATTTACGGCGCTTTTGCAGCACGCAGAGGGCGGTGATACTGCCCAGCGTCAGAATGCTGAACAGGGCGGGGGAAGAGCTGTCACCCGTCTGGGGGATAACACCGGAAGCCTGCGCGGTGGGCGCGGGTGTGGCGGTCACAGTGGGCTGTGCCGTGGGCGCCGGGGTGGCGGGGGCAGCCGGTGCGGTGTTGTCGGCAGGTGCTGTTGTAGGCGCAGCCGTGGGGGCTACGGTAGGGGCTGTTGTGGGGGCGGCGGGGCCCCCCGGGGCGGGGTGGGCGGCCGGGGCTGTTGCCGCCCCCGCCGGGGGGCCACCGGGCGGGGCGGTGGGGGGGGCGGCGGTGGGTGCTGCTGTGGGGGTAGGTGCGGCAGTCGGTTCCGCTGGCTTCGGCGAAGGAGTAGGTGCATTTATACCATGTGCCGCTTTCAGCGCCGCGCCCCGGGGAAGATCGGTGACGGTATTGTTTTTGGCGGTTGCTGGCTTCCAACGATTTTCTTCGCCAGCGTAATCGTGATACCAGTCGTCAATGATGCAATCGTCATCGTCCAAAACGCTCCACTTTGCGCCGGGAACAAGCTGCGTGATGGTGAAACTGTTGCCTTCCACATCACTGTTGTAAAGGTCGTCACCGGATTCTTTCGCGTGGTTGTTATAGACTTTGGCAGAAGAAGAAAGCGAAACGCTGCCATATTCGTTGTAAATGCCACCACCGTTATCAACATAATGTCCGTATCCTTTGCCGTCAAGGAAGGGGAACGCAGGCATTTGTTTGGTGTTGAAGTTCTCTGTAATGACACCAGAATTTAAAATAAGGGTGGCAGGTTCGCCGATGTGCTTCGGGTCGGAGTTGCCGTTTTTAATACCACGTCCGCAGTTGTTTGAAACAACAAAGTCAGCACCCGCGTCAACGGTTGTAGTTGCAAGAGGATAGTTATCGAGTCCACCATCAAAATTTTCGCGTAGATAGACGTGCGCACCGGAACGGACATTCAGGTTGTAAGCATTTGCCAAACCATAGTTTGCGTTGTGAATAGAGGAAAGGATTGCGCCACTTTCGACGGTAAGTGTACCACCCATGAAGCCCTGACCCACATCACGGTATACTCTGACACCGACACCCCAGTTATCGTTGGTAGTTACCTTTGCGCCGGAATGCAGAACAGCAGTGCCAGCAATGGCAAGGCCAGTGCCATCCCAGTTGTCAAAATTCCAAGGCTCACCGTAATGGTAAAAAGAGCCATTGTTGGAGGCGACAATTTCCGAAGTCCCATCGACATCCAAGTCTTGTACGAAGATGCCGAAACCCCAAGCAGTGTTGCCGGTAGAAACAACAGACGAGTTATCAGCCACAGTCAATTTGCCAAAATAGCAGCCGAGACCGCCTTTGCCATCGCTTTCATCGGTATTGTTATCACAGGTTTTTATTGTGGAAGAACCTGTGACGGTAATATTTACTGGGTTGGCGGTGATGCCATTATGATAACACTCTGTGGCTGTCAGGGAAGAATTGCCAGAAACAACAATTTGCCCCATGATTTTTTTGTAATTTTCATTTACCCCTATATCAGAATCAATATAGATGCCGCTGCAACCGCCCTTTCCCTCTTCACCAGGGTTTACCGGAGTCCCGTTCATAAACCCGCTGACAGTGAAGTGCGTATTATTCTGAATGTACAAGTCACCGCCGTTGTAGATGCACAGACCGCTGCCGCCTTTCGTGTTAGGCTCTAGGTTCGTGATGTTCACGGCTCCGCAGTTGTTCAGAATCAGTGTGCCGGGGCAAAAGAATACCGCAGAAATATTGGCGCTAGAGCCATTGGTGTCGCCGGGGTTCGTTCCCGCATTGACAGTCAGCTCGCGGCAGTTCTCGATGGTCACTTCGCAGCGGGTCGCATAGATGCCCTTCTGGTTCAGCGTTAAGCTGTGGTTGTCGGCATTCAGCGTGATTTTCTTCCACGGGACATTAGAATCATCCGAACCGATAAACCGCAAGCCCTCGTTATTCAACTCCAAATCCCTTTGCAGCGTAATGGTAGCATCGCTGCTTGTGAGGCGTGCAGCGTCGATCGCATCTTGCAGCGTTGCATATTCGACACCGCCAAACTTAGCCACCCCAGAGTTGGCAACACTGGGGCTTGTCTGTCCCTCACCGCTATAGCTTTCCCCATTGGGCAAAGCATCATTACTGCCGCTGGGCGGCGCATCTTTCTTCGCATTCCCGTCAGAATTCCCGTCAGAATTCCCGTCAGAATTCCCGTCAGAATTCCCGTTAGAATTCCCGTTAGGATTCCCGTTAGAATTCCCATCAGACTGCACGGATGCCTCGCTGCCGATCGTTGGCCCATCCGTAAGGTTTGGTTCCCCTGCAAAGGCAGGGGTCGCAAAAGCAGAAAGCGCAAAGCAGGTTGCAGCCGCAAATAGGAACAACCGTTTTCTCACAAGTACCACTCCTAAAACTGTATTATACCCTGTACGTATCCCTGACAAATTCCGCCGAAAAATACACGTACAAATGTAACCATAAATATATGACAGTGATATTAGCACGTTTAAAACCACCTGTCAACAC
>ENA-UOOC01001590-UOOC01001590.1-human-gut-metagenome-genome-assembly--contig:-C48old-NODE-1590-length-18927-cov-4.485322_pt1 | contig 18927 bp, 17 predicted proteins | sample MGYA00242469_ERZ724016 | MGnify/ENA metagenome assembly ERZ724016 | reverse complement strand
CAATCGCGAGATTTGTGTCTGCGCGCACTTGACACAAACTCGGCATGCGCAAAAAACGTGCGCAGAAATGAGGAGGAGAAAAATGAAAATGAAAAAATTACTGACAAGCGTATTGGCAGTAGCCATGGTTGCTTCTCTGGCAGCATGTGGTTCTTCTGCATCCACAGAGACAACAGTACAGGCAACAGAGACTGCAGCAGAAAGCACTGCGGCAGAGACAGCAGCTGCAGAGACCGATGAAGCAGCCTCCACAGAAGCAGAAAGCACAGATGCCGCTGCTTTTGATCTGGCTGGCAAGAAGATCGGTGTTCAGCTCGGTACAACAGGTGATCAGCTGGCAACGGAATATGAACAGAACGACGGTTCTACTGTAGAACGTTTCAACAAGGGCGCAGATGCAATTCAGGCATTAAAGCAGGGCAAGATCGATTGCGTAGTGATCGACTACAATCCCGCAAAGGCTTTTGTGGAAAAGAATGATGATTTACAGATTCTGGACGAAGAGCTTTCTTCTGAAGAATATGCACTGTGTGTCAACAAAGACAACAGCGAGCTGACTGCAAAGATTAACGAAGCGCTTACTCAGTTAAAGGAAGACGGTACGCTGGATGCTATCGTTTCCAACTACATCGGTGATGAGGCAGGACAGCATCCTTATACCTCTCCGGAAGGTGTAGACCGTTCCAACGGCACACTGGTTATGGCAACCAATGCAACATTTGAGCCTTATGAGTATTATGAGGATCAGAAGGTTGTCGGCATCGATCCTGATATCGCGCAGGCTGTCTGTGACGTGCTTGGTTATGATTTAAAGATCGAGGACATGGAATTTGATGCAATCGTCAATGCAGTTGTTTCCGGCAAGGCTGATTTCGGTGCAGCAGGCATGACGGTAACAGATGAGCGTAAGCTGAGCGTAGACTTCACAGATACCTATGCAACAGCAAGCCAGGTGATCATTGTAACAAAGTAATTACAAGAGATAATCGGAAAGCAATTATAATATGGAAGATTTTAAACTCAAATTTATTGCAAACTTTATAACCGATAATCGGTGGAAATACTTCACCAACGGATTGGGAACAACTTATGTTGTTTCCTTTTTCGCTGTTATTCTGGGCGTTGTCATCGGCGTGCTGATCGCAGTGGTGCGGTCGTCTGCAGATAAGCTGGACCGTCCTCCACTGGTGGTTAAAATTCTGAATGTGATCTGTAAGCTGTATCTGACGGTTATCCGCGGAACCCCTGCAATGATCCAGCTGCTGATCATGTATTACATCGTGTTCGGTTCTGTGGATGTCAGCAAGCGGCTGGTTGCGATTCTGACCTTCGGAATCAACTCCGGCGCATACGTAGCGGAGATCATCCGTTCCGGTATCATGTCCGTGGATCAGGGGCAGTTTGAAGCAGGCAGAAGCCTGGGACTGACCTATGTGCAGACGATGTGGTATATTATTATCCCCCAGGCATTTAAAAATGTCCTGCCTGCCCTGGGCAACGAGTTCATTACCCTGTTAAAGGAGACGTCTATCTGCGGTTACATTGCACTGACGGATGTTACGCACGGTGCGAATACCGTCAGAAGTCAGACCTATGAGCCTTATATGCCGTTGTTTGCGGCAGCTCTGATTTATCTGGTCAGTGTGAGTGTACTTTCAGCTCTGATCAGCAGACTGGAAAGGAGGATGCGTGTCAATGAGCGATAACGGACAGGAAAAACAGGTTCTGTTTGAAATCAAACAGCTCTGCAAGTCCTTTGGACCGACGAAGGTGCTGGATCATATTGATGCGACGATCCGCCAGGGTGAGGTAGTCGTTATTGTAGGTCCCTCCGGCTCCGGTAAATCGACCTTTCTGCGTTCCTTAAACCTTCTGGAAATGCCGACCTCGGGCGAGATTTTATTTGAAGGAAAAGAAATTACAGATCCGAAAAGCAATTTAAATCAATATCGTCAGAAAATCGGAATGGTGTTCCAGCATTTTAATCTGTTCGCAAATAAGACGATTCTGGAAAACATGACGCTGGCACCGATCAAGGTGTTAAAAAAGTCCAAAGCAGAAGCGGAAAAAGAAGCGATGGAGCTGCTGGCACGTGTCGGCCTTGCAGAAAAAGCAAACGCTTATCCGGCACAGCTGTCCGGCGGTCAGAAACAGCGAATCGCCATCGTTCGCTCTCTGTGCATGCATCCGGATGTCATGCTGTTGGATATTATCATGCCCAAACTGGATGGATTAAGCCTACCAGCGCACTTGATCCGGAGATGGTTGGCGAGGTTTTAAGTGTAATGCGGGATCTGGCCCACGAGGGTATGACAATGGTGGTCGTTACCCACGAGATGGGCTTTGCCCGGGAAGTCGGCACGAGAGTGCTGTTTGTGGATGAAGGCAGGATCAAAGAGGAAAACACGCCGGAAGAATTTTTCGATCATCCGAAAAACGCGAGACTGCAGGAGTTTCTGTCGAAGGTGATCTAAAGCAGATTTTCCGGAAAAATGACAGAAAAAGATTGATTTTGTAAAAATCATAAAAAATTGATATGAAATGGAAGAATTTCAACATGCCGGGGCAGTTGCAGTTCTTCCGTTTTTTTTGTTACAATAAAAAGGATAAACTGGTTATTTTATCCGCGTATTTAGAGAATGACTTTTGATCAGGAGGAGCAGGAAAATGGAAAATGTAACACAGAAACGGACACCGGGGGAATGGCGAGAGCTGTTTTCTTCGCAGGAATTTGAAGAAGCCTATGAATATGGGGGCGATGACCTTGGGGCGGTTTATCAGACGCAGGGGACAGACTTTGCACTCTGGGCCCCGACGGCAGAGCAGGCAGAGCTTTTGCTGTATCGGGCAGGAAGCGCAGAGGAGGGTGCAGCAGAGCCCTTTGACCGGACAGAAGCGGTACGCACAGAAAAAGGCGTTTTCCGTGTGCATAAAAGCGGAGATCTTTCAGGTGTTTATTATACCTGGCTGGTAACGGCGGACGGTCAGACACAGGAAACTGCAGATCCTTACGCAAAGGCCGCCGGAGTAAATGGACAGCGCAGTATGGTGATCGATCTGAAAAAAGCTGAGCCGGAGGGCTGGGACAAAGATCAGGAGAAGCTGCCAAAGGCTCCGGCACCCGTTGTCTGGGAAGTGCATGTAGGCGATTTTTCCCACGATCCCCAAAGTGGTGTTTCGGAAGAAAATCGAGGGAAATATAAAGCGTTCTCAGAAAAGGATACCTGTCTGGATGGAAATACAGGAAACCCGACGTGCATGAGCTGGCTGAAATGGCTGGGTGTCACTCATGTCCAGATATTACCGATGTATGATTATTGTTCGGTAGATGAAACCGGAAAGAAGCTCCAGTATAACTGGGGGTACGATCCGATGAACTATTTTGTACCGGAAGGCTCCTATGCGACCGATCCGTATCATGGAGAAGTACGGGTGCGGGAATGCCGTGAAATGATCCAGGCCTTGCATCGCGCGGGAATCCGGGTGATCATGGATGTGGTGTATAACCATACATTCAGCATAGACTCTGTTTTCCAGAAAACTGTTCCGTATTATTTTTACAGACAGGAGGCAGACGGCAGCTTTTCAGACGGCTCCGCATGCGGCAACGATACGGCAAGTGAGAGAAGGATGTATCGCAGATATATGATCGACTGTATTTGCTACTGGGTAAAGGAATATCATGTGGATGGATTCCGGTTCGATCTGATGGGACTGCATGATACGGAGACAATGAATGAGATCCGTGCGGCACTGGATTGCCTGCCGGGTGGAAAAGAAATTCTGATGTACGGCGAACCGTGGACGGCAGGCAAGACTGCGATTCAGCCAGGCTATGAGCAGGCGCTGAAATGCAACGCAGCCCTTTTGTCTGACCGAATCGGATTTTTCAATGATGATATTCGGGACAGCATTAAGGGCAGTGTTTTTGAAGTCAAGGAGACTGGCTTTGTCAACGGAGCAAAGGGACTGGAGACTCAGATTCGTTCCAGTGTGCTGGGATTCTGTGACGGAATGGGCGGTTATCAGCCATCGTCTGCACACCAGTCTGTTTCCTATGTCTCAGCCCATGACAATTATACGCTGTGGGACAAGCTGGTGCATACGCTGACGGACAGCATGGAGCCGGATTTTGGCGCATACAATGAAGTAGCTCTGGCGCAGAACCGTCTTGCCGCGGGAATTTATTTTACCTGCCTGGGGATTACGTTTTTACAGGCGGGAGAGGAAGCGGCGCGTACGAAATACGGTGACGACAACAGCTATCGCTCCGCGGCGAAGGTGAATCAGCTAGACTGGACCCGGATGCATGAATACCGGGATTTGGCGGAGTTTTACCGCGGTCTGATCCTGCTGCGAAAGAGTTTTCCGGCATGGAGGCAGAGAAGCCTGGAGGTGCTGGATCAGATCTCCTTTGTGGACGCACCGGAAGGCTGCGTAGCCTTTATCATCCGGACAGGGGCTGAGCCGGAGGCTGCAGCAGAAAGCGTCCTCACAGACAACGTTGCGCCCTGGCAGGAGCTGTTTATTATTTACAACGCGAATAAGGAAGCTGTGGAATTTCGACTTCCGGGCGGGAAAGGCTCTGATCCGGAACAGGAGCCTTCTGAAAATTATTTTGCCTTGGAGGGCAAGTGGCAGTTGCTTACAGATGGAACACGGTTTAAAATAAAAGAGGACACGAAATTAGAGCAGATAAAAGAGCTGGAAGGTTCTGTATGGGCAGAACCGGTGTCTATTACAATATTAGGAAGATAAGAGGGAACAGGTATGAGAACAAGCGGTGTGCTGCTTCCGGTATTCAGTCTTCCGTCTCCGCACGGGATCGGCTGCTTTTCCAAGGAAGCATATGAATGGGTGGATTTTTTGAAGCTGGCAGGACAGCAGTATTGGCAGATCCTGCCGCTGGGACCGACAAGCTATGGGGACTCCCCGTATCAGTCCTTTTCTACGTATGCGGGCAACCCGTATTTTATTGATCTGGAGGAGCTGGTGGAAGCCGGGTTTCTGACCAGAAAAGAGGTAGAAGCCTGCGATTGCGGCAAAGCGGCCAGAGATATTGATTATGGAAAACTGTATGAAAACAGAATGCCGCTCTTAAAGCTGGCATATGAGAGAAGCCTGGAGAAGCCTGACCCGAAGTTTACAGCATTCTGGACAGAAAATGCCTGGTGGCTGGATGACTATGGCCTGTTCATGGCAGTGAAGGATATTTTTGGCGGAAACAGCTGGGATCAGTGGGCAGAGGATATTCGCTATCGCTGGGATAATGCGATGTGGTATTACAAGACCAACTATTCTAAAGAGATCGGCTTTTATGTATGGCTTCAGTATCTGTTTTTTACACAGTGGCAGAAACTTAAAAAATATGCCAATGATAAGGGACTGAAGATCATTGGTGACATTCCGATCTATGTGGCATATGACAGCGCGGACGTCTGGGCACATCCTGAGATGTTCCAGCTGGATCAGGAGAGAAAACCCGCCGCAGTTGCAGGTTGTCCTCCCGATGGATTTTCTGCAGACGGACAGCTGTGGGGCAATCCGCTGTATCGCTGGGATCATCACAGAAATACCGGCTATGACTGGTGGGTAACACGAATCTCCTGGTGCTTTAGACTGTATGACGTTGTCAGAATCGACCATTTCAGAGGCTTTGATGAATATTTCTCCATCCCTGCAAAGGACAAAACCGCGGTGAATGGTCACTGGGAAAAAGGTCCTGGTATTGAGCTGTTTCAGGTGATTAAAGCACGTCTCGGTGAAAAACCTATTATCGCAGAGGATTTGGGTTATGTGACGGATACTGTCCGCAGAATGGTAAAGGAAAGCGGCTATCCGAATATGAAGGTTCTGGAATTTGCATTCGATTCCAGAGATTCCAGCGGCGCAGGTGATTATCTGCCGCATAATTATGAGCATAACTGCGTAGCTTATACTGGCACCCATGACAATGAGACGATCCTGGGCTGGCTGTCCAGCATTAAGCCGGAAGAGGTTCAGATGGTGCGGGCATACTTAAACCGTCCTACAGAGAGCAAACAGGTTTTGGCATCCGAGCTGGTTCGTACCACCATCGCTTCTGTGGCGGATACCTGTATCATTCCAATTCAGGACTATCTGGGGCTGGATAACAGCGCAAGAATCAATTTCCCGTCAACGCTCGGCACGAACTGGCGCTGGAGACTGATAAAGAGTGACCTGACAAAGGCGCTGGCAGATTCTATTCGCAAGCAGAATATTGTTTACGGCAGAGTGAAGTGGGAAGATCTGCAGGAGGATGAAAAGCCGAAGGATCCGGAAGAAGAAAAAGAGACAGAAACAGAACCCAAGCAGAAAAAAGACAGTTCTGTAAAGGAGGCAAAAGACTGATGGAATTCGGAAAATTATGCAGTTGGGAAAAGCAGGGCAATCGTGTTGTTTTTCAGTTTGAGAAACGAACGGGACGCGTGGAGATCCTCACACCGGAGATTTTTAATGTATTTTCGGGAGTGGTGAGTGAAGAGCATCGCTCTAAGGCCATTGAGGGAGACAAGTCTGTTGCAGTTGATTTTACGGCGGCAGAAGCAGACGGCGTCGTAGAAATTTCCACAGATGCAGTGACTGCACGAATTTACGATGATTTCAAGGTCGATTTTTATAAAGCGGACGGCACCGTTTTGTGCCGGGACTACCGGGGCAGCAGAAAGATCTGCGCCGGTCTGAGTGATGAACTGAAGGCATTAAAAGAAGCAGAGGGACACAGTGTAGAGGAGCAGCGCACGGAAGCGGTAGAGGTTGTCAAGCAGCTTGAGGGTGACGAAGCCTTTTACGGACTTGGTGATAAGACCGGCTTTATGGACAAGCGCGGCTATGAATATGTGATGTGGAATACGGATGATCCGGCTCCGCAGATGGACAATTTCAAGTCCCTCTACAAATCCATTCCGTTTTTTATTACCTTACATAAAAATGCAGTGTTTGGCCTGTTCTATGATAACACCTACAGATCCTGCTTTGATATGGGCAAGGAATCGGAGGAGTATTACTGGTATGGCGCTGCAGACGGCAATCTGGATTATTATCTGATCGCCGGCGAGAGTATGCCGGAGGTGCTTGGCAATTATACTTATCTGACAGGTACGGTTCCGGTTCCGCAGAAGTGGACCCTGGGCTATCATCAGTGCCGCTGGAGCTATATGTCTGAGGAAGAAATCCGGGATGTTGTTTCCCACATGAGAGAGTGCGGAATCCCCTGCGATGCCATTCATCTGGATATCGATTATATGGATCACTACAAGGTATTTACCTGGACACCGGATAAGGAACGTTATCCGGATCCGGAAAAGATGATCGCAGATCTGGCGAAGGACGGCATCAAGATCATAACCATCATTGATCCTGGTGTAAAGCTGGAAGAGGGATATTCTGTTTACGACAAAGGTGTGGAGAACGGCTATTTTGCAACGACGCCGGAGGGTGAGATCTATGTCAATGCAGTATGGCCGGGAGATGCGGTTTATCCGGATTTTGGTAAAAAAGAAGTGCGCGACTGGTGGGGCGAGAATCAGCAGTTCCTTGTAGATAAAGGCGTACGCGGCGTATGGAATGATATGAATGAGCCGGCAAGCTTCCGCGGGGAGCTGCCGCAGGACGTTGTGTTTACCGATGAGGACGAAAAGAGCGACCACGCGAGAATGCACAACGTTTATGGTCATAACATGGCAAAGGCAACCTACGAGGGCTTAAAGCAGCGGGACGGCAGACGTCCGTTTGTCATCACGAGAGCCTGCTATGCCGGCACGCAGAAATACAGCACAGCATGGACAGGCGACAATCACAGCATTTGGGCGCATCTGCAGATGGCGATCCCGCAGCTGTGCAACCTTGGTATGAGCGGAATGTCCTTTGTCGGTACAGACGTGGGCGGTTTCGGTTCGGATTGTACAAAAGAGCTGATGTGCCGTTGGGTAGAGGTTGGATGCTTCTCTCCGTTATTCCGGAATCATTCCGCAATCGGAACACGGTATCAGGAGCCCTGGAGATTCGATCAGGAAACCGTGGATATTTACCGGAAAGCAGCGCAGCTTCGATATCATCTGATCCCATATTATTATGACCTGTTCTTTACCGGAGAAAAGACCGGACTGCCGATCATGCGTTCCCTGGTGCTTCATTATGAAAAGGATGAAGTAGCAAAGGAGTGCAATACAGAATTTTTGGCAGGCCCGAATCTGCTTGCTGCGCCTGTTGTAACCCAGGGCGATCGCAAGAAGATGGTTTATCTGCCTGCAGGAACCTGGTATGATTACTGGACAGGTGAAAAGATTTCCGGCGATCAGGGACAGTGGATCCTGCGGGATGCTCCGCTGGATACCTGCCCGCTCTATGTAAAAGCAGGCGCAGTGCTGCCGGTATGGCCGGAGCAGAATTACGTGGGCGAGAAGGATACCAATCAGGTGCTGATGCTGGAAGTGTATCCCGGAGAAGGAAGCTGGGATCATTTCCAGGATGACGGCGAAAGCTTTGCATACCGCGATGGTGTATACAATCAGTATCACTGCGAACTCAAAGACGGAAAGCTGACCGTAGCCTGTGTTCATGATGGCTATGAAAAGCATTATCAGCGCGTACAGGTTCATTGCCTTGGAAAGACCTTTGAGGCTGAGCTGAAGGACGGCGCATGCTGTGTAGAACTGTAAAAAACGCTCTACAGGGTTCATAGAAAACAAAAAAGACCGCAGAACGTGCACATTGTTTGTACGGGTTCTGCGGTCTTTTTGGATTCATGACATTAGAATGCACACTTTACGGGAATTCTAATGCTTGTATAAACTTAGTGTGTTTTGTCGGAGCAGGCTTGGGGTTTAGTCAACCTTTACCGGGTTGGTAACGCTGACGGTATGATCGTACCATTTTCCCTTGGTTCCGATCAGGGCGAGGTCGAAGTCTTTATCCAGCGCTTTTACCGGAACGTCAAATCCATTTACTTCTTCGGTCGTGCCGTCATCGTAGGTTACGGTATCAGTGGTGGGCTGTAAAAGCTCTGCACCATCCTTTTTTGCGTCAGCAGCCTTGCCGACAAACAGGTTTACGATGTTTTTGGAGGTCAGGCTGATATGAATGGACATCTGTCCATCTTTTACAGTCAGGACACCTTTTCCGTCGTTTGCTTCATTTACATGGAACATGCCGCTGTCAGTTTTGAACTCTGCTTCATAGGTTCCATCTTCCAGGACAGCATCTGTAGTGTCAGAGCTGGATGCAGCCGATGTGCCGAGCTCTTCCATAGCAGCGTGTGTGTGGGAAACATATAAATCCTGGATGACAGGGATCTGTCCAAGACCGGCGATCTGGGTTTCAATGCTGTCAAATACGCCGGAGGCTTCGAACTGGCTCTTCCAGGAGTCATCATCGTCGCCAGCCATATCGTTGTTTGCATGGTCGCCGGCAACAACCATCAGAGGACGGAGAATTACTTTCTTGTAGCCTGCCTCCTGAATCTTTTCGATCACTGCTTCGCATGCAGTATCTTCAGGTTCACCCTCTACAGTGCCGATGAATACATTGTCATATCCGAGGGCATTCATCTGGTTCTGCATCTGGCTGTAACTGATTTTTGCGGTATGAGAGGTTCCGTGTCCCATGAATACGAAAGCAGTTCCGTCTTCCTTTGCAGCGTCAAGGCTTTCGTAGCCTGCAGTTTTTACTGCCTCTGCTGTAACTGCCTTTGCAACCGCTTCTTTATCACTGTTTACGGAATCGTCTGCAGAGCCCACTTCACCCAGAAGAGGCTCGGCGATGGATACGGATTCAAACTTGTCGCTGTAGCTTGCAACCGCTTCGCTCAGTTCGTCATATTCTGCACCGTGCATCAGATGAGTAGGCTGTACGATCAGATTCTTTACACCGTTATCAACAGCACGCTGCAGTGCCTGATCCATATTATCGATTTTTTCACCATCCCGTGCCTGCACATGGTTGATGATGATCTGCGCAGTAAATGCACGTCTTACGGACCAGTCGGGATATGCTTTCTGCAGTGCTTTTTCGATGCCGCCGATATCCTCTGCACGGCTGTCATTAAAGGAAGTACCAAAGCTTACAACAAGCAGTTCGTTTTCCCCGATCTCATCTGCGTTTAAGGGATCATCCTTGGAAGCGTCGCCGGTATCTCTTCCGAAATAATCGGGATCGGCGTTTTCGCCTTCTACCAGTTCTTTCTGAGCATCCGTCAGTGCATCCCATGCTGCCTTTGCTTCGGCACACTGCTCATCGGTGTTGTCGTTTCTTTCCTGAACATAGATTTGGTCGATCAGGGCAGCTACTTTGTCTGCGGCTTCCTGGTCAGATTCTGCGTCAGCGGTTTCCGCTTCCGTCGCAGTTTCCTGCACAGTTTCAGTTGCGGTGGATTCCACAGCGGTTTCAGCTGTAGAGCCACATCCGGAAACCAGCGCAGCAGTCATCGACATGGATAACATCAGTACGATCAGTTTCTTTTTCATAAGTTCCTCCTTGGGAATGGGTTCGGATTGCAGAAACGACGGGCGTCGGGCAATCCGGTATCAGAGGACAATAAAATTTTGTCCCAACAGTGTGTGGATATGGCGATAAATGAGTGATACGGGAAATTTTCGTTCAGATGCCGTTGAAAAAAGAGAAGAAAGGCGAAATGTGCAAAGTTGGATCGCTGAATCAACTCCATAGCGCGGAGCCATAGCTTCGAATCTCGGAGCGCAACAAAATAAAACCAGAAGTGTTTCTGATTTTGCAGATTTCGTACTGCCAGTTTCTCGTGGCATGAATTTTTATTGTTACTGTTCACTCGTAGCGTTTTGTAAGCAAAAATGAGCTGCGAAGCAGCGGAGAGCGTCGAAGACGCGGGTTTTGCGAATGGCGCGGGTGAACGGTAACTTTTCATTCCTGTACTGCGAAAGGCAGGTCTCCCGACTGAACGCTCTGACGCTTCGACTCCCTTCCCGGTCTCCCAGTGGTAATAAGCCGTCGCTTGCGAATCACGGTGACGAGTTCGCGCAGGATTTGCACCCGCTTCCCTTTTCACCAGACGCATATGGTCTGACACCTTACGCATTTATTCAATTATGCCTTATGCCAAATTATTCTAGCATTCCTATAGTTAGTTGTCAATGTAGGGGGAAGAACGAGATTTGTGTTTGCGTGCACTTGACGCAAACTCGGTATGCACAAAAAAGCGTGCGCAGAAATGAGAGGAAAGATGGAATATGATTTTCGGAACGTTGTTACTGATGGAAAATGCGAAAAATAAGCGGCTTCCGAATCCTCGAAAACCGCTTATTCACTGGCTTTTTAGAAGAGCGACAGACGGGGCTCGAACCCGCGACCTCCACCTTGGCAAGGTGGCGTACTACCAACTGTACTACTGTCGCATTTTATCTCTCGCCGATGTATCTCAGCGACGAAAGTTATAATAACACAGTTTCTTCTGCTTGGCAAGCTTTTTCGTAAAAAAATTCAAATTTATTTTGGGAGAAAATAGAATAGCAAAATTTTGGAAAAATATGCGCCTTTTTTTATTCATGACAATAGAATGCTCGTAGAGCGTGCATTCTATTGTATCTTTTCATCCGTAGCATTTCCGAAAATATCGAGCAGCGTTCCATAGCGGAAGAGCCAGACCATCTGCAGCTCGGTCTGATCGTATTCCTGCAGTGTTTTCATTACCTGCTCGGCGATTTCGGGCGTAACGATTCGGGCCGTTTCCGGGGAAGCAGGATTACAGAGCATGTGCCAGTATTCCGGATAGGCTTCTACCCATTTGACCAGCCGCTGCTGGCGCAGTTGGTTGTAGAGCTTTGAGAGGGCGAGAATGATCTGGGCAGCGTTATCTTTTTCCAGTTCTTTGTAAAGGTCTTTCAAATCCATAGTGCCTCCTAAAACGAATAATGGGGACGTATTCATCCCTATTATAAGCAAAACAGGAGAAAGATGCAAGGCAGGTATCAGGAAGATACGACGGAACAGGAAAGCAGGACTTGCAGATCAAAAATCGTCATGCTACACTACGATGAGAGCATGAAAAGTGTTCAAACGGGAATCACATGACGAGGCTACCGGTGTGGGAGCACGAATCGAAGCAAAAAGAAAAGGGGAACAAAAGAATCTATGATAACAGATCAATTCGGGAAAAAATGGTATAAGGGGAATCTCCATACCCATTCCACCAATTCTGACGGCCGTCTGTCGCCGGAAGAAGTTATCGGACTGTATCGGGAGGAAGGCTACGACTTTCTTGCCCTGACAGATCACTGGTTTATGGGAGAAGAGCGCCAGGAGGAAAATTTTCTGCTTTTGAGCGGGGCAGAATATGACGTTGGAAACAATGTCCGGGACGGCATTTATCATGTCGTCGGAATCGGTATGCAGAAGGAGCCGAAGCTGGAAAAAGGACCGGAATTGCAAGAAAAGCAGGCGCAGCTGATGATCGATCGGATTCATGAAGCCGGAGGCATTGCAATTCTGGCGCATCCGGCATGGTCGATGAACCGGGCGAGCGAGGTGCGCCTGTTAAAAGATCTGGACGGCTGCGAGATTTATAATACGACGTCGGGCGTGCCGTGGAACTGTAGACCCTATTCGGGCATCATCCTGGATGAATTGGCGGCGCAGGGATATGTGCTGCCCTGCATGGCAGCGGACGACGCGCATCAGTACACAGGCGACGAAACAAAATCTTACCTGATGGTGCAGGCGGATGAGCTGAGCCGCGATGCAATCCTGGAAGCGATTGCTCAGGGGCGTTTTTATGCATCCCAGGGGCCTCGTTTTTGGATTGAGAAAAAGGATAACAGTCTGATCGTGCACAGCACGCCGGTGAAGGAAATTGTCTTTTTCACGGATGCGGTATGGTCGGACGATCGCGCGACAGTCGGGGAATGCGTGGAAGAAGCCGTTTATGAGATCCAACCGCATGAAACGTTTGTGCGGGTAGAATTAAAGGATGCTGTAGGGAACCGGGCATGGTCGAACTTTTACCTGACCGGAAAGGCGGTTTTATAAGAATGGAAAATCTCCTTTTTTGTCTGAATGCGACGGTACCGATTTTTCTGACGATGATGCTGGGGTGTCTGTTTAAGAAAATCGGCTGGATAGACGAGCTTTTTACAAAACGCCTTAACAAATTTGTCTTTCAGGTGGCTTTGCCGGCGCTTCTGTTTGAAGATCTGGCGACAGTTGACCTTGCGGAAGTCTGGGATATGGGTTATGTTGCGTACTGTTTTGCTGCAACATTTCTCGGAATCGGGATCTGTTACCTGATTTCCCTCTTATTAAAAGATAAATCCATTCAGGGCGAGTTCGTGCAGGCGTCTTACCGGAGCAGCGCGGCGCTGATGGGAATCGCGATCATTCAGAACATTTATGGAAACGCCGGAATGGCGCCGCTGATGATTATCGGAACCGTGCCGCTTTACAATGTGATGGCAGTCGTTATTCTGTCGGTTTTAAAACCGGAGCGCGGAAAAGTGGACAAGGCGCTGCTTTTAAAGACAGGAAAGGGAATTGTAACAAACCCGATTATACTCGGTATTTTAGCCGGTATGATCTGGTCGGGACTGCGCCTTCCGATGCCGAAAATTCTGGACAAAACGGTTTCCAATGTCGGCGTTCTGGCGACCCCGCTTGGTTTGATGGCGCTGGGTGCTTCGTTCGATTTAAAGCAGGCTGCCGGAAAAATCAAACCGGCGATTGTTGCAACCTTTATCAAGCTGATCGGTCTGGCGGCAATTTTTCTTCCAATTGGCGTGATGCTCGGCTATACACATGAGCATCTGATTGCTTTGATCGTGATGCTCGGCTCTGCCAGCACGGTGAGCTGCTTTGTTATGGCGAAAAATATGGGACACGACGGCACGCTGACATCCAGCGTCGTTGTTTTGACAACATTGTTTTCTGCGTTGACGATGACTGGATGGCTGTTTATTTTCCGGACAATGGGACTGGTGTGATGGAGGATTAAAATGAAAAAGCTGGAAGCGGTAATTTTTGATATGGACGGCGTTCTGTTCGATACGGAGCGAATGAGCTGCGAATGCTGTTTTGAGGCGGCAAAGCAGCTGGGACTTACGCTGGCGGAGGAAGCAGTCTATGGCGGCTGCGGACGAAATGAAGCGTCACTTCGCAGACATATTATGGAGACGGAGGAGCCCTGGTATCCGAATGGAACCTTTCCTTATGAAAAATATCGGGAACGGTTTATGGCGTTGTTTCAGGAGCGTCTGGAACGGGAACTGCCGGTCAAAAAGGGCGTACGGGAGCTGCTGGAATATCTGAAGGAAAAGCAGATCAAAACGGCGATCGCATCGTCTACGAAAGGCCCGCTTGTCAGAAAGCATCTGGAGCGCACCGGCCTTAGCGGATATTTTCAGGAAATTGTTTCCGGTGATATGGTGGAAAAAAGTAAGCCGGAGCCGGATATTTATTTAAAAGCCTGTGAGGCAGTCGGCGTTTTGCCGGAAAATGCGATGGGAATCGAGGATTCCTTTAATGGAATCCGTGCGGTTGCGGCTGCGGGAATGACGGCGGTTATGGTGCCGGATATGGTACAGCCGGACGAGGAAATTCGTCAGATTTATGATTACTGTGTGCAGGATTTGCTGGAAGTGAAGGAACTGATCGAGCTGCTCGCGTAGTGCAGAGCCGTCCGGTGCAATGCAGCATGGAGGGTACAGTTCACCTGTAGCATTTGTAGTACAATAGAATACGCACTCCGCAAACATTCTATTGTCGCGAATCGCCTCTTCTTTTGCAGACGAAGCCATGAGTGAACGGAATCTCATTGACAAATCTCAGGAAAATGATTATACTGTAACCACCGTGCAGCCGGGGGAGCAGCGGCCCCCTGAACCTGAAATCCGCTATAGCAGGGGTGATGGTACGCCGAGGGCTTTTGGCTCATATTGCTGCCCTTTACAAGTGGCGATGAAGTTTGGGTCTTGCGCAACGGGTGTCTGTGAACCGTGTCAGGTTGGGAACAAAGCAGCACTAAACAGAAATTCCCGTGTGCCGCAAGGGTGCCTGGCGGAGTTAACTGTAAAGGTAACGGATATGGGTTTCGGTTCGAAGCGTGCCGCACGGTCTTTGAAAAAGAGAACAGTCTTTCGGGAGAAGCCCGGAAGAATATGGGCGTCCGGAGGAAGAGAATTTCTCCGGGCGTTTTTTAGTTATAGTTCACTCGTTTTTCATTCCCGGGAATGGAATTGTATCAAGACGAAGAGAAAGAGGAAATAAAACGTGGAAACGATCAAAAAGGATAACAGCGGGACGCTACCGTTGCCGGAAAATCTGGAAAAGCTGCTGACAGACTGCACACTCTGTCCGCGTAACTGCCACGTCAATCGTATGGCGGGGCAGATCGGCTACTGCCTGCAGACGGGGACGCTGCGGGCGGCAAGAGCAGCGCTGCACTACTGGGAAGAACCGTGCATCTCGGGCACGGCAGGTTCGGGTGCAGTGTTTTTTGGCGGCTGCTCGATGCGGTGCGTGTTTTGCCAGAACCATGATATTGCGGCAGGAGAAGCCGGACGGGAAATTTCGGTGGAACGGCTGAAAGAAATTTTTCTGGAACTGCAGGAAAAGGGCGCGAACAACATCAACCTCGTGACACCGACGCATTTTGTACCGCTGATTGTTCCGGCGCTGCGGGCGGCAAAGCGGGAAGGATTGCGGATCCCGATTGTATACAATACCTCCTCTTATGAAAAAGTCAGCACGCTGCAGCTGCTGGACGGGCTTGTGGATATTTATCTGCCCGATCTGAAATATGAATCTGCAGCGCTTTCCGGGCTGCTTTCGAATGCGCCGGATTATTTTGAAACAGCAACAGCGGCGATTGCAGAGATGGTCAGACAGGTCGGCGAGCCGGTTTTTGCAGCGCCGGATGGGACGCTGCTTTTAGCGGCGCAGATGAATGATGCATGTGAAGAAGCCGACGAGGACGCAGAATTTTTAATGAAAAAAGGCGTTATCGTGCGGCATCTCGCCCTGCCGGGACAGGAGGCAGATTCGAAGAGAGTGCTTTCCTATCTGTTAAAAACCTATGGGGAGCGGATTTATATCAGTCTGATGAATCAGTACACGCCGATTCCGTCTGTGCTGGAGAAGACGCTGCCAAAGCTTACGCAGAAGAAGTTGGCGGCGCCAGAGCCCTTGCGGGAGAAAAGCGCAGCGCAGCCTGAATCTGCACAAGCCTGCCTGACAGGTCTGCAGCGCCGTCTGACGGAGGACGAATACGAAGCTCTGATTGATTTCGCGATAGAAAACGGAATCGAAAACGGATTTATTCAGGATCAGGAAACGGCGCAGGAAAGCTTTATTCCTGCATTTGATGGCGAGGGCATCTGACGGAAAAAGAGGATTGTGCAATTTTACAGGGATTTATGGTGTTTTCTTGATTGTTCGGAGGCCTGTGTGAGTGTATTCTGAAAAAGAACAGATGCCTGAAAATATTCCTTTTTCAGGTACAACAACAGAGCAGGGAATTTATAAAAGGAGGAACTATCATTATGAACACAATGCCCAGACCGGAGCATCCGCTTCCTCAGTGGGAAAGAAGCACATGGAAAAACTTAAACGGAGAATGGGATTTTTCTTTCGACTTTGGTAAAAGCGGCGTAGACCGTTGTTTTTATGAAAAGAAGGATTGGGAGAAAAAGATCATCGTTCCGTTTTGCCCGGAAAGCGATCTGAGCGGAATCGGCTATAAGGATTACATGGATGCCGTATGGTATCATAAGACCGTAGAACTGACCGAAGTGGAGGTAAAAGGACGCGTTCTGCTGCATTTTGGCGCGGTGGATTATGATACGCGCGTATGGATCAACGGAACAGAGGTTGGACGGCATAAAGGCGGTTATACCTCTTTTACATTCGATATCACGGCTTATGTACAGGCCGGTGCAAACGATATCGCCGTATACGCAGAGGACGATTTGAGAAGCGGCAAACAGCCCCATGGCAAACAGAGTGGGCTCTACTATTCCCATGGCTGTGAATACACCAGAACTACCGGTATCTGGCAGACGGTTTGGCTTGAGTTCGTGCCGGAAAATTATGTGAAAAAAGCACGCTTCTTTCCGAACGTGGAAGCAGGCACGATTACGATCGAGGCGGTGACCGTCGGCGACGGATCGTTCTGCGCAGAAGCGTTTTATGAAGGAAGACGCTGTGGCCAGGCGGAAACCGCAACTGCTGGCGGAAATGTTGTTGTGACGCTGCCTCTTTCCGAAGTGCATCTGTGGGAGGCTGGAGCAGGCAGACTGTATGATTTGACAATTACTTTTGGGAAAGATACTGTTCACAGCTATTTCGGACTGCGCAATGTCACAATTTCCGGGGAAAAGGTGCTGATTAACGGAAAATCCGTGTTCCAGAGACTCGTTTTGGATCAGGGATTTTATCCGGACGGCATTTATACCGCATCTACCGATGAAGCGCTGGAAAACGATGTGAAGCTGTCGATGGCAGCAGGCTTCAACGGCGCGCGTCTGCATGAAAAAGTGTTCGAGCCCCGTTTCCTGTATCATTGCGATCGTCTGGGTTATCTTGTATGGGGCGAGCAGGGCAACTGGGGGATGGATCCGAGCGCATCGGATGGATTGAAAAACTTCCTGCCTGAATGGATGGAAGCGGTTGAAAGGGATTTCAATCATCCTGCGATCATCGGCTGGTGCCCGTTTAACGAGACATGGGATTATGAAGGGCGCAAGCAGGATGACGACCTTCTGGCAATTGTCTATCGGATGACGAAGCTCTACGATACGACCAGACCCTGCATCGATACCAGCGGCAATTTCCATGTTATTACTGATATTTACGATCTGCACGACTACGAGCAGAACCCGGAAGAGTTCGCAAGTCATTATGAGAGCTATGCAAAGGACGGCATCCTGGCATGGGATAACCATGCGCCGAGACAGAAACAGATTGTCGGTATTCCGGTATTTATCAGCGAGTATGGCGGCATCAAGTGGGATGTTGAGGGCGTGAATAAGGACAGCTGGGGCTACGGCGACGGACCCAGAACCGAGGAAGAGTTCCTTGCACGTTATAAGGGTCTGACGGATGTGCTTTTGGACAATCCGAAGATGTTCGGCTTCTGCTATACCCAGTTGTACGATGTAGAGCAGGAAATGAACGGTCTTTATACCTATGGCAGAAAGCCTAAGTTCGATATGGAAATTATCCGTAAGATCAACAGCCGCAAAGCTGCGATCGAGGAGGGAGAGGCATAACGTTTTCCTGTTTTGCATAGGCTGAAAGAAAAGCGGGTAACGCGATGCTGAATGCAATCTGGGCAGGAATGATTGTTCTTGGAATCTTATACGGAGCTTTTACCGGCAATCTGGAGGCGGTGTCCAACGCCGCCCTGGAAAGTGCCGGGGAAGCTGTGGATTTATGTATTACGATGTGCGGGATCATGGGACTTTGGACAGGTTTGATGAAAATCGCACAGCAGGCGGGGCTGATTGCTGCATTGACGCGCGGCATCAGCCCTTTTGTGTCGTTTTTATTTCCACGGATTCCGAAAAATCATCCGGCGCGGGAGTCAATTTCCACCAATATTGTTGCAAACGTCCTCGGACTTGGCTGGGCGGCAACTCCGGCGGGCTTAAAGGCGATGGAGGATCTTGCACAGCTGGAAGAAAAACGGAGACAGACGGGGTATCTGAAAAACGTTCCAAAAGATACGGCGAGCAATGAAATGTGTACGTTCCTGATTTTAAATATTTCGTCCCTGCAGCTGATTCCGGTCAACATGATCGCCTATCGCAGCCAGTACGGAAGCGCCAGTCCCGCCGCAGTGGTCGGTCCTGCGGTGCTGGCGACACTTGTCAGTACGTTTGCGGCAGTGATTTTTTGCAGGGTGATGGATCGGAGATAGATTGTTGATATAGCATTTGGATACTGAAC
>ENA-UOOC01001583-UOOC01001583.1-human-gut-metagenome-genome-assembly--contig:-C48old-NODE-1583-length-18954-cov-6.339753_pt1 | contig 18954 bp, 20 predicted proteins | sample MGYA00242469_ERZ724016 | MGnify/ENA metagenome assembly ERZ724016 | reverse complement strand
AGTAAATATTTAGAAAGGGGTTATATTATGAGAATTTATATTGAGATAATCGATGAGATGAAATTATGCTTAAATAAGCTAGACATGATTTACAGAGTGAATGATTACTTCCAAGTATTTATTAAAGAAGAATATAAGAAACATGAGAAACATTTTATAGATATAGATAAACAAATAAATAAGATAATAGATTTATGTAATAAGAAAGCAGATTTAGAAATTATATCCAATTTATTATTAGATTCATTAGATAAGACAATTTCTAAAACTTGAAATAATACTATGTTTAGATAATATAAGTAAAACTTTACAATTGAATATTTTAAAAGAAATGTAATATGAGGTGACATTAATGGCTAAGGCAATAATAAACATAAGTACAATTCATTCAAATAGATTTACAGTAGATGTTACAGATATTTATGATTCAGTTAAATCTAGAGAAGAATTACTAAATATAATAATAAATAAGAGAGTAAAGACAGATACAGGTTACAGTAGAATACTTATAACAGATATAGAAACAGATAGAACAGCAATATTTCCATTGTCTGCAGTAGACCATATAGAATTAGAAGGTGTGACATTGGAAACAAATGAAAAGTCAGGATTATTAAGAACGGATAACATTGAGATATTTCCAATAGGAGGTTAGAAAGATGAAACTAATAGGAATTATAAAATATAACAACTATAGTTGTTATATAGGTAAATCAAATAATAAGATAGCAGTATTTCTAAGAGGAAAAGTTCTAACCAAGAGTGAAAATATATGTGGTTATGGTGAAGTCAACACAATAGCAAATGGATATTTCACAGGTTGTACTTATTATAAATTAAATGATAATTATGTTTTAACAACACTGAAAGATTCATCTGTATTAAATTGTAAGTTTGGTAATACATTAAAGTTAACATTAAAGAATGATGAACTAGAAGTAATTAATTACAATAGAACTACAGAAAAAGTTTATAATAGAACACTCTACAAATTGATGGGAGGAGATTAAATTGAAACCACTTGACGTATTTGGTGAAACAGACATAAAAGATACTCCAACTAAGAGTTTGTTTGATTTATTGAATGAAGATGACGATGACGATGGTGATGAAAACGAAGAGTTAAATATTGATTTAAAATACTCCTCAAAACATTTAACAAAAGAAGAAGATAATAGTAATAAAAATAAATTAGGTACAATAGATAAAAGTGAATTTGAACCAACATTAAATATAAACGAAAACATCGATAGAACTGTATCAGCAAGGGAAGTAAGATATGAAGATTTTAAGAATAAAGTAGTAGAAGAAAAGAAAGAAGAAGAAGAAAAAGATACACATGAGTTAACAGCTTTTAATGATTTACCTGAAGTAAGAAATGAAACTAAGGCAGATATCACAATTGATAAAGCAAAGAAAAGATTATCAAATGTTTTAAAGTCTGTAGGATTAGAAACTATAAAGAAGAGTCATCACAGAGATAATCTTAATATAAAATATATTCCAAATCATGTTATCATAAAAGAATTAGAAGATATTCATGTAGAGCATAATACAATATGTGGAGTAATAGGTAATGAACCAGTATCATTTGAAGTATTAGGGTTTACAACTAACTTTGATTGCGTATTTAAAGTAAGAACAGATGCTTCAATATTAACTGGGGGAAGTTCAAAGTTATTAACAAAGGGATTAGATTTATATTTGTTAAATGAAGTAAATATATTTGATGAAAATGAATCTATAGAAATGAAATTTAATAGAACACACTTCGTTTTAAATTTTAGAGAAAACAACAGAAAGAATAAATCAATACCAGGCTTAACTTACTATGAAGTTGAAAGAGTAACAATTCATGAATTTATATAATAAGGAGGTATAAGAATGACAAAAGAAGATTATGGTCCTTACCAATTTATAGGTTATAGAAGTCAAATAACAGATTTCTTAGATAAGAATATCAAAACACCTAGCCCTTATTTCTACAATTACATGCTAAAGCATGATGATGTATGGGTATTTAGATATATGGGAGCAACAAGAGGTTCTATAGTTGTTGATGGTAAAAACATTATAACAGCTATAAATTTATATGAAAATTCTGCTGAGATATACAATGAAGAAACTTATGCAGGTTTGCAAGAATACATTGGTAAAAAACTTGTGCTTGAAGATAAGCCTATAAAATAAATATGATTTTTCAAAGCAGTGTTTCTGTTTTATTTGAATATATAACTACATGAATAAAATAAATGGATTGTATCACTACTTTATAGAGTACATCTTAATGGTGTACTTTAATAAGGTAATGACCTTAATAATTAGTAGGAGGGCAAAAGAGAATGATAGTGAAGTTATTAAAGAAAAATGAGAATGAATTAAAGAAAGAGTTAGACAATTTAGAGGACAAATATGGTGCTGATAACATCTGTATTAAAGGTATAGATAAGCACTTTGTAACTTTAGAAGTAGCTGTTACAAGTAAACAGGAGGAAGATGAAATTAATCAAGTAAAAGAAGATAAGGATTATAAAACAATTATAGAAACTTTAGAAAATCAATTTGGTAAAGATAAAGTTGATATAATTGGAGTAGTACATTCTGAACTTTTATTTACTATAAAATCATAAATAACTAAAGAAGAAATTGTAAGGAGGATTGTTATGGAGTTAAAGGATAAAATTAAATATTATAGAGAAAAGAAAAAAATAAGTAAAAATAAATTAGCTCAGGAAATTAATGTTTCTCCATCTTATATTACTAGATTAGAAAATGGAGAAAAAGAAAATCCATCATTAGAGATTAAGGTAAAGTTAGCAAAAGCTTTAAATATTAAAGTAACAGACTTAGACCCTGACACAGAACCTTACAAAGAACTTGAAAATAGCAGATATATTAATAATTCAAATAAAGAAACAACTATAGGAAAGAACATTCGTTCTATAAGAAAATCTAAAGGCTTGACACTGAGAGATATTGCAAATAAATTAGATATAACAGAGCAGGCAATATCACAGTATGAAAGAGATATAAGAATTCCAAATACAAAGTTAATATTGAAAATAGCAAGTATATTAAATGTATCTCCACATGAAATAGATAGTGATTTAGAGATAGACAATAAAGGTCACTTAACTCTAAGTGAGAGGGGATTGAAAGAGATGAATAAATCAGTTGAAGCATCAATAAAAATTTATGAACAATCAGGTGTTTATAAATTAAGAATTGATATATCTGATGTATTTAAACCTGATATTAAACATGAAGAATTATTAACAAAAATTATAGAGAATAATTCTATATTAATTAGTGATATTGTATATATAAAATTTTATGATATAGTAACTGACACAAGCTATCTCATTAATTTGAATAGAATAAACAGATTTGAATTATCAAATATAACAGATTTGAATTAGTAGGAGGAGATTATAAATGACAGTCAATCCATTAACAGCATTTGGTGATGCTGATTTAAAGAACCAAGGAAAAAATACACCATGCTTTGGTATAGATTTAGGTACTACAAATAGTGCCATATCTGTATTACGAAATGGTAAGATTCCTGACATAATAAAATTAAGAAGTGGAAGAAATGTGTTACCTTCTTGCGTATTATGGACAGGAAAAGGCGATGAATTTATTGTAGGTGATGAAGCCTATCAAAATAGATATAAGCCAAATGCAATTTATTCTGTAAAGAGAATGATGGGAGAAGATACTGATATAGTATTAAAGTATGGTGGAAAAGAAAAGACTTTAAAACCTGAAGAAGTATCAGCATTAATCCTAAAGGAACTTGTAGAACAAGCTTCAGACCAATATGGAAATATAAAGGATGTAGTTATAACAGTACCTGCATACTTTAATAATAAGCAATTAGAAGCAACTAGAAAAGCAGGAGAACTTGCAGGATTAAATGTATTAAAAACATTTAGAGAACCTACAAGTGCGGCTTTATTGTACAACATGGAAGATTCTAATAAGACAGAAGAACAAGTATTAGTGTATGACTTAGGTGGAGGTACATTTGATGTATCTTTAGTTAAGATTAGTAAAATAACAGATACTAAAGAGATTGATGAAATCTATGGATTCAAGAATCCTTTAGTAGTTGATAAGTCAGGTAGTACAACATATTCAGTTTTAAGAACTGATGGAGATTCTCATTTAGGTGGGGATGACATAGACAATGAACTTTATAACTTATTGGAGGATAAGTTAAGAGAGCAAGGAATAGACCCTCAATATATTCCTAGAGAAGTTAAAGAGTCTTTAAAATTAAGACTTGAGAATAAGAAGAAACTTTCAGCATTTGCTCATAGAATACATCTAGAGTTTAAACTTCAAGATGGTAAAGGAACTAAGATTAATACAGATGTTGATTTTAGTTTAAATGACTTCTATGAAGCTACAAATAAAATCTATAGAAAAACTAAGAAGATTATGGACAATGCTTTAAGTGGAATTAATATGGACTTAATAGATTCTATAGTTTTAGTTGGTGGCTCAACTAAGTCTAATATTCTAAAAGAGCTATTAAGAAAAGACTTCCCATTTGCTAAAATAGATGATGCACTAAATCCTGATGAATCAGTAGCACTTGGTGCAGCTATTGAAGCAAAAAGAATTAGATATGGAGATAACAATGTAAATGTATTTGATGTTCTTCCATTATCTATAGGTATATTAGCTGATGGAAAGATTAAGAAGTTAATTATGAGAAATCAAGTTGTACCATTTACAACTACACAAATCTTCTCGACAACTAGAGATAATCAAGAAGAAATATCAGTAGACATTTATCAAGGAAACTCAAATAGAGCTGATGAATGTATTAACTTAGGTTCTCTAATATTAAGAGATATTCCTAAGGGTAAAGCAGGAAAAGTCATAATCAAAGTTAAGTTAGAAGTAAATGCAGAAGGTATCTTAAAGTGTGCTGTACAAGTAGGTGAGAAGTACAAGGATATTGTATTAACAAATCTATTTACAGGAAAAGACACTGATAAGATTAGCAATACTTCAGTAGATAAAGTAGAAGAAAGAAAGTTAAAGAGATGGAGAGCATTTGCTAACAAGCTAGAAGGTGAAGCTAGAACTACACTTAATAACTTATTAGATGAGTTTATAGCAGGAACTGTTCCACAAGCAGATGTAATAGATTTCATTAATGCTCATAAGTCTAGAGAAGTAAAGACTATAATAGACAAGAGAGTTATAGACATGTAAATTTAAGTAGGAGGAGAATAATATGTTAAATGGATTAAACACAACAAGAAAAGCTGATGAGGAAAGAGTAAAGAAGGTAGTTAAATATGTATTAGAAAGTAGTGATTATTCTTTTGAGAAGTTATTAAGAGATAAGAATCTACTAGCTGATGCTGAATCCTCAGGAGATAGTTTCTTTATTAAGTGTCCTTTCCATGTGGATTATTCTCCTTCTATGAGAGTTTCATTAAGTAAAGGTATATTTAAATGTTTCTCTTGTGGTTGTGGTGGAGGATATTTTAAGTTCCTTACAGAATATCACAAGCATGTAATTAAAGATAATAAGAACTATTATGCAATAGTTGAAGATATATTAAAAGCTGACAGATTAATTCAAGTAGAAGTAGGTTTTAACAGTATCTATAGACAAATCATAGTTAATAACCATACTGATTTTAAGAGAAAGAAATTTAATCTTTCAACTATAGATGATATTCCACAAACTTACATAGAATTAGCAAATTTTGTAGCTAAAGACAAAACAAAGACTGAATCCGATATAGTTTACATGATATTAAGTATGCAAAGTAATATACCTGTAAAGACAATATATGAAGAAATGTATCACAAGACTTCAAAACTAACAGAAACAACAAGTCTTGATTTAGATTTCTCATCTATTCTAGGTAATTAGATAAGTAACTTAATAAAGTTAAGTGATACACTAAAAGCAATAGTGTTACTTAGAGGAAAGCTATATTTTACATGAAAAAGGAGGAAGAATAATGTCTAATGCTTCGGGTATATTTGCTTTTGTTAATCCACAGAAGTCTGTATTATTTGATTCAGATTTCCTAACTATTGGAAGGTCAATAAACAGAGCATTAAAGCAAAATTTCACAGATAGTGATAGATTTGAAATAGGTATTGACCAAAGTACAACTTGTACAGGTATATGTATTACTGATACACAGAATACCTGTTATTGTTTAGTAGATTTTAAAAGAGAAAGTACTGATAAAGATTTATATAAAGTACAGTTAAAGAAACTCGTATCAGAAATCGTAAAAGGTTTAAGAATAAATCTAATAGTTTTTGAGAAACCACTTAATAAAAGATTCTCTAAAGCTACCCCAGTACTAAGAGAATTATTTGGATTTATTAAAAGTTGGAAATTAGAAATAGATGAATTATATGATGCAAAAAGTGATAGTATATTTCCACATCAATGGAAAGCAAAAGTATTAGATAAATCTAAAGGTACAGGACGAACAGCTATAAAATCAGAAATAGCAATAGATATCTGTGATAAGATTCCAGTGTTAAATAGATATAGAATTGTTTGCCCTGCAAAAGACTTTGACTCATTTGATGCTACAGGTATATTAATGGGTTATAAGTTACAGAAGTACACAGCAGATGGTAAAGCGATAAATTTTGGTAGTGCTGTTTATAATTACAAAATGCATGTATTTGTAAAGTATCTACCTAAAGAATTAATATATAATAAACAAGCGATTATAGATTATTTACCGATAAATAAGGATATAAAGAATTTTCCAATCTTAGAATATTCAGACGACCATTCATTTTATGATAACATAAAAATGTGTTCTGCAAACTATGATTGTTCAGCATTAATTATTAAATCAACTCAACAAACTATTAACCTTTTATGGGAAACAGGGGAGGATTTAAGACCAGGTAGTCTATTTGTATGTGTCGTCTTGAAACAAGGTTTTACAACAAATAAAAGAATTGCTAGTGCAAGTGAGAAAGTGCCTTACTTTCACTTATAGGAGGTATTATGGAAAACACATATAAATTTGAAAAGTTTAAAAAGCTTAAATATGTTTCAGCCATATATGTAAATGGTAATGATGTAGTCGTTTTGGTTGACAAGGAGTTAGATGATTATGATGAAATATTTCACTATCTTCTAATAAAACTAAAGATGCCTACTAACACAAATATTAAAGTATGTAGTGAGAACCTTTTAAACCTAAAAGTGGACTCATTAGAAGATATCGAGTTTATAGTAGAACAGGGTAAAAAGGTGTATTGTAAAGAAGTTTTAAATTAGATTTGAAAGACTAAGTCTTTTAAAAATATAAATAAAATAAAGGAGAGGTTATAAATGAAGAAACAACTAATAGCAAGTTTATTAGTAGGAATTCTAGCAGTATCTGCAACAACTGTTTCTACTTCAGCAGTAGAAGAAAAAGCAGGACAACAAGTTGTAGCTGAACAAGCACAACAAGAAGATGGAAAAGAGGAGGTAGCAAAAGACACTCCAGTAATAAAGGTTAGCTCAGAAAAGTTCTTAGTTGAACAAGGTAGTAAGTTTGTCTTAAAGGATGTATTAAACCTAGAGATAACAGATGCTACAGATGGACCTATGACTGACAAAGTTAAGATTCCAGACATAGACACATCTGATACTGGTTTATTCAATTTCAAGATTGAAGCAACTAACACAAAGGGAAAGAAAGCTGAATTAACAATAGCAATCAATGTTGTTGGTTTTGTACAATCTAAGACTTTTGAATCATTTGATGAAGTTAGTAAGGTAGACCCTTCAACAGTTGTAACAGGAAACCTAAAAGGTTTAGATGTTAAGCTAGGAGAAGTATCTAAAGAAAACTCAACTTTTGATGTAACAGTAACAGATGGGGTTAACACTTTAACAAAGACTATCAAAGCTGTAGACAAAGAAGGTAATTCTTTTGCTGTAGAAGCACCTGCAACAGAAGAGGAATCAAAACCTCAAGAAGAAACTTTAGAACAATCTGGAAATTTACCTAAGACTGGTACAGTTGCTATGGGTTCTATCCTATTATCAACATTAGCAACAGTTGGTGGAGCAGGATATTTTGCATTAAAGAGAAAGTCTAAATAGATGATAACTCTTTGTGGTTTAGATACCTTTAATAAAGATAAATCCTTAAAGGGAGATTTCAATTTTCTAATAGCTAGAAAAGTAATGTCTCAAGGACTTTTAAAAACATTTGTACATTTACCACAAATATCACCATCGAATGATTTATTATCTTTTGCCTTAAGTTGTAAAAGAAATAACATTCCTTGGGAACACACATATACAAAAAGATTTTCTCAAGAAATGCGTTCTCCACAAGCAATGGCTGTTTTGAATCAGTTAATAAATTTGAGTAAGAATGGTCATAATATAGTTTTAGTTTGTTATTGTTCAAAAGGAAACTTTTGTCATAGGTATTTGATAGCAGATATTTTAAAATCTTTAGACAAGGATTTAAACATAAGACTGTTATAAACATGGTAGTATACTCTACCATGTTTTTCTTAAGTTATAAGTTAAACAATTTATGATTTAACAAAGACATGGTAAATTTAAAGAAGGAGGAAATGATATGGACTTATCTTTTATACTAATATTATTAGTTATTGCAATCATATTAAAAGTATTCAAGTTTATAACAAAGACAGTATTCCTAATAGGAATTATTATTGTTGCATGTCTATTTATAAGTAATTTTATTACAGCATTTTAGTTAATTAACTAGCATATTAACAATTTAATTTTAATTTACACAACACCACTGCAATTTATCTCTAGTCTATATAAACTTGAATAAAAGGAAAATGAGAATATGATAATATAGATTAAGGAGTTGTTAATATGGTTGGAAAAACACATAGAATGGGTGGTATAGCATTTGGAGTTTTAGCTTCAACTGCATTCGTTGCAATGGGAGGAGCAATGCCTTTAGTTGGTGCATGTGTATTAACTTCAGGTTCTGCCATTGGTAGTATATCACCTGACATAGATAAAAAAGGAAGTATGATTGGAAAGAAGTTTCCACGTATAGCTTCAATTGTGGAAAGTACTTTAACTCATAGAGGAGCATTACATTCATTATTAGGATTATTTGTATTTACATTAATCACAGTAATCTTATCAAACTTAGTAGTAAATTATTCAGAGGATTTAAGAGTATTAATATTTGCATTATCAAGTTTAGTAGCAGTAATGTCAGTTAATTATGCAGTAAAAGGATTATTTCATTTAGGACATCGTAGATTAACAAAGAAGGCAAAATATCAAATGGACGTAGCAATAATTATTTTATGTTTAGTATTATCTATTGCAAAAGTAGAAATACTTTGTAGCTTCTTTGTTTACTATGTTACAGGATTAGTTATAGGATACTTCAGTCATTTAGTATTAGATTCTTTCAATCCAACAGGAATTAAATGGCTTTATCCAATGAAGAAAAGTATTAGTCTAGCAAGTATTAAAACAGGCTCAAATGCTGAAGGTTATGTTTTCAAATTATGTTTAGCTATTACTTTAATTAGTACAGTTGCGTATTTTATAATCTAGTTTAGTATAGTGAGGTGTAAAAGCCTCACTATTTTTAGTAGGAGGAGAATATTAAATGAGAATAAGTATAGTTGGAGAAATTAATAGTTCTGACAAGTTTACAGATGACTTATCTTACAGAATCTATCAAGTAAAAGCTTCAGATGCCCTAAGAAAATTATTACTAGAAGAAGTTGGTAGAAGAATAAAAGAACCAGTAGAAATTTACATTCAAGGTAATACAGTTTTATCTGATATAACTTTAAAGGTAATGAAAGAGATTGAAAAGCAATTCAAGTTACAAAATAGATTATTAGAAGTGCACTATATAATTCAAAATGAATCAACATTTAGAAAGCTAGGAGCTCCTAAAAGAAATGAGATAATTAGATTATTAGGTAATAGGAATAAAATAACATTTGTAGATAAGATTTACAAGATACCTAGAGGAACTTCTAAAAACATAAAAGCATCAGCTACAAGAAATTATATGTGCAGTAATTGTGATTCACTAATTCATATGTGGAGAGGTGATATTAGAGAAATCCATGTATTATCAGCATGTCTTTTAAATATAAATAAATTAAGACTTATCATGGATGCTGAAACTTTTGAAGTACTTGAAATGTATTGATAGATTAGTAGGAGGTTATTATGAGAAGAAAAGATTTGAGTAATGAAATATTAGCAGTTGAAGATAGAGTCAAAATGCTATACTCTATCATACAAAATCCATTGCCATTAAAAGATGATTTCTCAGAAGAAATTACTGATATAATGAATGGAATTGAAAGCAGATTAGGAAAATTAATGTCTGACCTAAAGACCTACATTGAGGATAGTACAGTAAATGAAGAAACATCTAATGGTAGAAAAATGAAATTATTAGATGCAGTTTATTCAAAAGAAATTAATACATTATATTATAATAATAAGATAGTTGAAGCAAGAGCACTGACAGATAGAATATCATGTATATTCGATAAGTTAGTTGATAATGAAGAAGATAAAGAGTGTGAAGAATTCTATGATGAGTTCAAACATTTATATGATATAAAAGGTACAGAAGATAAAGAGAGTATAGAAGAGAAAGAGAAAGAGAACATAAAAGAGATTGAAGTAGAGCAACCAGTAAAAGAGATTGAAGTTAAACCAGTAAAAGAAATTAAGAAACCACTTACAGCTGAGGAATTAAAAAGAAAGACATTCTTCTTCGGAGGACCTCCATTAAACAAATTATTCCCTTTAAATGTTGATAAGGAAGAACATTTAGAGAAATTAAAACATAAATTAATTTTAGTCATAAAGAAAGTAATAAGTCAAGGTATGACTAACTTTGTAATAGCAGGAAGTCTGGGTTTTGATGATATAGTTTTAGACATATTAGAAGAATTTAAGAAGCACAATAGTGACATAAGAATAAATATAATAATTCCTTATAAGTCATTCACTAAACACTGGAGTAATGAGAATAAAACAAAACTAAATGAACATATTAAGAAAGCTGATAATGTAAAATATTTAGTCGATAGTTCAGATAGGACAGTGTCAATAAGTGATGCAATAAATATTAGACAAAAAAGTTTGGTGGAAGTTTCATATTGTGGTTTAATAGCTTATTATACAGGTTTAACAGGAGCATCAAAAGAATTAAAACTTTTGGCTCAGAAGAAAGGTATGCAGATTTTTATGTTCGACCCATTAACATTAAAGTTATCTAAAGAGTAATGAAATCTGTTAGATTATCCAGTGATGGATAATCAATAGAGATTTTATTTCTCTAATATTATAATATGGGAGGTTATTATGGATAATACAGTAAATAACAATGCAGAAGAACTTGCTCAAGAAAATAAGGTAGAGCAAGAAGAAGTTGTTGAAGTAGAATTAGAAGTAGAGAATGATTCTATGGAAGAAGTGGTACAAGAGATAAACATTAAGGATTCATCAGAATCTTTAACTGAAGCCAATCTAAAAGAAATCTTCAATAATCAATGTATATTACTTGATGTTGTAAGAGCACAAACTAGCTTAATAAAGAATTTATTACAAACAGTTTGTGAATTATCAGATGACGTAAATGTTTTAAATTCTAACTACAAAATAAGTAATGAGTATCTAGAGAAAGCTATCCAAAATATAAATATTCAAAATGGAAGATGTTCTGATATGTTATCAACATTAACAGATAACACTCTAGTACTTAATAAGTTATCAGCAAAACAAGTATCATTAGAGAATAATCAAGAAAGAGTCGTAAAGGCTTTAGGAAAGAGCAGGGAATCTATAGGAGTAGTTGCAGAAGATTTAACTACAGTGCAAGATAAAGTAGAAAAACTTTCTGTAAGATACCAAGATTCAAAAAGAGATATCGAGGCACTACAAATAGAAAATCAAGATATTAAAGTTAAACTATCATTAATAGATAAGATAAAGAATTTAATGAGGTAGTGTTTCATTATGGAAGGTTTTAATATACCTATTCTTCACAACTGTTCATCTACAGTTAACATTATATTTATGATATTTTTAATATTTAAATTTTGCACAAATTTATTAGTATGCATTACAAACAATTTCAAATTTAAGAAATTAACAAAGTTTGAAAATCAATCAGCTGTATTAACTGATATAATATTTCTTATACTTTCAGTAAATTTATTTCTATTGTTCACAAAGAGAGAAATTACATCTGCTATTACAATAATTGAGAATGTTATAATAGGATTATTATTCTTTACAATAGTTGATTGTGTATTCGCTTTTAAAGCAAAGTATAACTTTAAAGAATTATTAAATCTTAGGGGAGCAGAGTATAAAAGATTTATGTCAAACCTAAAGATAGATAGAAGAAAAGGATTCATATATCTGTTAATTGCAACAGTATTTTTCAGAATACAAGCATGGATTCCTAGTGTTAGTGTTAAACTTCTTTGTTATTTAGTGACACTAGTATTATTACTAATGTGTAAACACTATCTATCTAACTTTATAAATAGCATAAAAGACGCTTTAAGAAAACTTCAAAATGACATTGAAAATTTAGATTCAGAACATCACTCTTAAGTTATCTGAAGATATACACACCTGAAGAAAAGAAAAGGGAGTGTTGAAAATTATGAGTCAAGAAGAAGTTATTGTAAGAGCAAAGAGCATTATAGTATGTGACATAGATAATGATTATATGGAGAATCTAAGAATTTGTATAGAGGATACTTTATATAATCTAGAAATTGATAGATTTACTGATAGAGATTCTTTTAATAAAGATATTAGTAAATTAACAAAGTTAGTAGGAGTATTTTATGCTAACAGTAATATTATGAATGAAAGGATACAGGTGATGTAATATGCATAAGAGAATAGAATCATTAATAAATTGGACAAAATACAATAAGGCAAAAACTATCGTTATAGGTAGTGGATTAGTGCTAGTTGTTTGTTTAGTAACAGGAGCATTTGTCTACTTTAACTATAAAAATAAACCAAACAATATGACTGCAGACACACAACTTGAGGAAGTTGTAGATAATTCTGAGAAAAGTGAGGATATTGAGAACCTAACAATTGTAACAGTAAAACATGCAAATGACAACTTCACAATTGTTAAAGGAGAGGAAGAAATCTATAACGGAGCTGATGAGTCAGCATTTTATGATGCTATGTTGGGTATCATGAATGAAGAAGGAAGCAGTGGTTATAAGTACTACTATGATAATGGTTCTGAGAAGTTAGAATGTGTAGCAACTCTTAAAGATGATTCAATAGTTTTAACTCTACAAAACAATTCAGAACTAGTTGTTAGTAAAGGAAAGGAAATAGTAAAACAAGAATCAGAAGAGTCATTTAATGACAAGAAGGAAGAAGTACAACAAAATGCTTCATCAAGCATTGTAAAGAATCCAGTCGTAAACAACAATTCTAACAATCCTACTACTTCTAAACCAAATAATTCTAACAACAATAATAGTAATAGTAATAACAACAGCAATTCTTCTACTTCAAAACCATCAAAACCTGCAGAACCATCTAAACCAAGTAAACCAGTAACTCCACCAACTGAACCTGAGCCACCAAAGCCTCCTGTGGAAAAGCCACAAAGAACATGGCAATACATGAGTGCTATGAGTAATGAGTTATTTGGTTTGATAAATAACTACAGAGTTAAGAATGGAGTAGATGCTGTCAGATATGATGCAGATATCCAAGCCACAGCAAAGGCAAGGGCAGAATTCAATGCTAAGAATCAAAGAGGTGACCACGATATAGCTCAAATATCTATATTAACAGGTAGAGATAGTACACCTCAACAATTCTTGCAACGTTGGATAGATTCACCTTCACATAGAGATTATATGTTAAATTCTCTACTAACTCGTGGTGGTGTAGCTATCTATAAGGATTCAGATGACATCTATTATATTGTAGCAGGATTAGATATGGATTTCTAATAACTCAAGTCCTCCTAAGATAGAAAAGGGGGAATGTAGATGGTTAAACTGAAAGAATTTTTCAAGAAGAAAAAGAAGTTAGTTGCATGTTCTATTATAGCTTTAACATCTTTATTAGCAGTGCCAGTTTTTGCTAATGTAGTTAGATATCATGCGGAGGTTATGAGTGTAATAATGAAATATAATGGACATCATTATATTACGTTTTATAAGTACGATGAAAATGGAAATTTAGCCTATTGCCTCGAACCTCCAAAAGATAGTCCTAATGGAATAAATATGATACAGGATGGTACACTCGATGATAGAGTGTACACTTTACTAAAAAGTGGTTATCCTTACCACACTTATTCTAATGATAATAATATGGATTATTTTATAACCCAAACTGCATTATGGCATTTAAATCAAGATTTAAATGTTGACAGTTGTAGTGTAGTTGTTGATACTAATATACAAGCTACAGGTAATAGATATACTAGCACAGGAAGTACTTATAAAGGTAAATTTACACCTGAGTATTTTAGAGCATCTGTTAAAGACTTAGTTCAGAAAGCTAGGACACAAACAGAAACTCAATCAGGTAATGTAAATATATCTCCTAAGGCTTCAGCAGGTAGTCAAAATGGTGATTATTTATTAAGTGGCGTATTTACAGTTAACACTCCACCAAGTGTTGGTGCAGATGTGGGGAGTATGAAACTTAAAACTGATAGACAGATAGAGGGCTTTAAGGTATACAAAGGCGGAAATTATTATAATATAAATGATATAACCTTAAAAACAGGTGATACATTTCAGGTAGCCGTTCCAAAGTATACACCAAGTGGTTCTATTCAAATAGGTTTAACAGGAACTTATCCTGCAAAGAGAGCAGTTAAGTATCGTTCACCAGACCCAATGTATCAAAACGTAGCCATATATCATCCTCTAGAGGTTAATGCATCTATAGTTGATAAAGTATCATTTAGTTGGGAAAAGGCAACTATTCTGGGAAATCTGGCAATAAGAAAAGTAGATTCAGCAACTAAAGGTTTACTTAAAGGTGCTGAGTTCGGATTATATAAAGAAGGTTCCTTAATAGCAAGACAAACTGTAGGCTCTAATGGAATAGCAACATTTGATAGTGTAGGTGTTGGAGATTATGTTATAAAAGAACTTAAGCCTCCTACAAACTACCAGTTAAGTAATCAAGAAGTTCCAATTAGTATTAAAGACGGTTTTGCAGATGTTGGTTTAGATTTTGAGTTCCCAAATGAACCTTTAAAGCATACAGTACAAGTAACCAAAGTAGATGGAGCAACTAATAAACCTTTGGCAGGGGCAACCATAGGTATCTATAAAGATGAGCATCTTATAGAGTCTGTCGTAACCAAAGAAGATGGTTTAGCGATATTTACCGACTTACCTAAAGACACCTATAAGATAAAAGAAATAAATGCTCCAGTAGGATTTGATATTAATACAACACCAATAATTGTAGAGATACCTGATTCTACTTCACCAAGAACCTTGAAGTATACCTTAAGGGACGATTATTTAAAACATAAACTAAAAGTATATAAGAAAGATGCTCAAACTGAAGCACTTCTACAAGGAGCTAAGTTCGGACTTTATAAAGGTGAACAACTTTTAAAACAAGCTACAACAGATTCGCTTGGAGTGGCAGAGTTTACAGATTTAGTTGAAGGAACTTATACAATAAAAGAATTAGAAGCACCGTTCAACTATGCAATAACTCAAGAAACAAAAACAGTAACTATAGGTAGAGTATCAATGCCTACACTATTTGAAGAAACCTTTACTAACACAGTTTTAAAACATAACTTAAAAGTAGTAAAGAAAGATGCTGTTACAAAGAAACCAATACAAGGAGTTGGATTTGGCTTATATAAAGGAGAAGAACTTAAGGCTAAAGAAACGACTAATTCAGATGGTGAGATAACTTTCCCCAACCTAGAGATAGGGACTTATACTTTAAAAGAGTTAAATACTCCAGTAAACTATAAGCCATTAGGAAAGGATATCCCTGTAGAAATAAAAGCAGCTAAAACAGTTCAAACTTACACATCAATTGTAGAGAATGAACCTTTAAGACATACCATTCAGGTTAGAAAGAATGATAGAGAATCAGGAACTTTCCTACAAGGTGCAACATTTGAATTATATCAAGGCTCAAGTAAACTACAAACAGTTACAACCAATCAACAAGGAATAGCTGAGTTTACAAATCTTCTAAAAGGAGATTATACAATAAAAGAAACAAAAGCACCAACAGGATATGTTTTAGATTCATCTCCTATTAGTGTAACAATAGCTGATGCAACTTCATCACAAGTTGTTCAGAAATTAGTAGGAAATGATAAGGTAAGACATTCTATTAAAATAACTAAGAAAGCTTCAGATACAGGAGCATTATTAGATGGAGCAGAATTTACTTTATATAAAACTTCTGACAATCGACAAGTTGGACAAGCTATAACTGTTAAAGGTGTGGCAACTATAGCTAACATTGTTGCAGGAGATTACTATTTAAAGGAAACAAAAGCACCACCTTTCTATAACAGCACAATTGATAAAGTACCTGTTAAAATAACAGTTACTGATTCACCACAAGTTATAACAAAGGAAATATCTAATGACCCTGTAAAGCACACTATAACAGTAACTAAAAAGGATGCTGATTCTGATGATTTACTTAAAGGTGCAAAGCTAGGACTTTACAAAGGTGGAGTTCTTGTTGAGAGTAAACTTACAGGAGAAGATGGTACAGTAACTTTTAGTAATCTATTAAAGGGTGTATATACTGTAAAAGAAATTACACCCCCAACAAACTATGCTTTAACAGATACAGTATTAACATTTGATTTTAATTCAGATAAAGTTAATACTACAAAAACTGGTGAAATATTAAATAACAAATTAGAGCATATTATAAAAGTTACTAAGACAGATTCTGAGAATAAGCAACCAATTAAGGGTGCAACATTTGCATTACTAAAAGATGGTAAAGCGATTGATAAAGCTGTTACTAATGACCAAGGTATTGCAACATTCTCAGGAGTAATTAAGGGTGATTACATTATTAAAGAAATAATAGCACCTTTAAATTACATTCTATCTAAAGTCGAACTACCAGTTAGTATAGGTGATGCTACAAGTGTCCAAACAATAAATAAGACATTTACAAATGACCCTATAAAACATTCTGTACAGTTAACTAAAACAGATAGTGAAAATGATACTAAATTACAAAATGCAGTTTATGGTATTTATCAAGGAGATAATTTAATACAGCAACAAACTACAAATAGTTCAGGAGTATTAACATTTACAAATCTAAGAAAAGGTTCATATACTGTAAAAGAAATTACTCCTCCAGTAAACTATGAATTATCTAAAGAGATTATTCCAGTTGAAATAGAGGATAGTGATAAATCTAAAGTAATTAAGATATCAGCAGAAGATAATCCTATTAAACATTCTATAAAGGTTATAAAGAAAGATACTGAAACAAAGGAAGTTTTAAAGGGAGCATCTTTAGCACTATTAAAAGATGGACAAGTTATACAGAAGGGTACAACTACTGATGATGGTTCATATACCTTTACTAATTTAAACAAAGGAACATATACTATCAGAGAAGTTAAACCACCTGTAAACTATTCTCTATCAGAAGAAGAAGTTGAGGTAGTAATAGGAGATAATACGAAACCAATAGTAGTAACAAAGGATTTCCTTAACACTCCTATTAAGCATACAGTAACATTAACAAAGACTGATTCAGAGACAGGGGCTAAAATAGCTGATGCAGTTTATGGTATCTATAAAGGTGAAGCTAAGTTACAAGAAGCTAAAACAAATAAAGATGGTGTAGCAACCTTTACTAATTTAAGAAAAGGTGATTATACAATCAAAGAGTTAAAGGCTCCTATTAACTATGAATTATCTTCAACAGTTCATTCTGTAAAAATAGAAGATAATACTAAGCCAATAGTGATTAATGTAGATGCAACTAATGAACCAGTTCGTCATACCATTACAGTAACAAAGAAAGATGCAGAAACACAACAAGTCTTAGCAGGTGCTGAGTTTGGAATTTATAAGGGTGAACAACTTATAAAGAAAGAAACAACAGATGCTAAGGGAGTTGCAACATTTACAGGAATGAGGAAGGATAACTATACAATTAAGGAAATCACTCCTCCAGTTAACTTCACTTTATCAGATGAGGTTATCACTGTTAATATTGAGAATTCTGACAAGCCTACAACCATAGCTAAAGAATTTAATAATACACCAATAAAGCATACTGTACAAATAATCAAGAAAGACAAAGAAACAAACAAGGTCTTAGAAGGTGCTGTATTTGGTATATATAAAGATGATTCTTTAATTAAACAAGCTACAACTAATAAAGAAGGCGTAGCAACATTTGATGGTTTAAGAAAAGACGTTTATACTGTAAAAGAAATCACACCACCAGTTAACTATAATCATTCAGATGAGGTTATAATAATTGATATAAAAGATTCAACTGAAGTGCAAACAATTAAGAAGGACTTTAAGAACATCCCTATAAGACATCAAATAAAAGTTATTAAGAAGGATAGTGAATCTAAAGAAGTTCTAAGTGGAGCTAAGTTTGAATTATATCAAGGTAAGAAACTTCTTCAAACAGTAGAATCAAACACACAAGGTGAAGCAATATTCACTAATCTTTTAAAGGGCGATTATACTGTAAAGGAAATAAAAGCACCAACTAACTATTCTTTATCTAGTCAAATATTAGATATTAATATCTCTAATTCCACAGAAAGTAAAGTTATTACTAAAGACTATTCTAATGATAAGTTAAAACATAATATTGTAATAACTAAGAAAGATAAGGAAACAGGTAAAACATTAAAAGGTGCTAAGTTTGGAATCTACAAAGATGAAAAACTTTTA
>ENA-UOOC01001563-UOOC01001563.1-human-gut-metagenome-genome-assembly--contig:-C48old-NODE-1563-length-19020-cov-6.778961_pt1 | contig 19020 bp, 10 predicted proteins | sample MGYA00242469_ERZ724016 | MGnify/ENA metagenome assembly ERZ724016 | reverse complement strand
CGCCACCTACCACAAGTGGTACAACGTGGAGCGCGTCGTGCCGATGGAACTCACCGATCCGGAGGCCCGCGGGGAACAGGCCGACGCCATCCGCATCGCCAAGGCTCCGGAACCGGCCCGCGCCGCCGCGCGACTCAAGCTCAACGACGCCGTGAAGACGGTCATCGCCGAAGGCCTCGACCTGCTCGGCGTCGCCGCTCCGGACAAGATGTGAAGCGAATCCACGAAAAAGGGAGATACGCAAACCATGTCTGTAAGCCCAATCTGGCCGGCCGGATCGGCCGTGAACGCCGAAGGTGAGATCACCTTCCACGGTCGTACCGCCGAAAGCCTGCTCGACGAATTCGGATCTCCGCTCTACGTCATCGACACCGATGACGTGCGCGCCCGCGCCACGAAATTCGTGCATTCGGCCGCCAACGCGTTCAGCAACACCGTCACCCACGTCAGCTTCGCCGGCAAAGCGCTGCTGAGCAAGGAGATCTGCCGAATCGTCACCGAATCCGGCATGCTCATCGACACCTGCTCCATGGGCGAGATGCGCATCGCGCTCGCCGCGGGCGTTCCCGGCCGCCGGCTCGTGCTGCACGGCAACAACAAGTCCGACGCGGAAATCGAACTCGCCATCGAACAGGGCTTCAACAAGATCGTCGTGGACGAGCCGGGCGAGCCGGAGCGTATCGCCACCATCGCCAAGCGTCTCGGCAAGCGCGCCCGCGTCATGCTGCGCGTCACCTCCGGCATCCACGCGGGTGGCCACGAATTCGTGTCCACCGCCCACGAGGACCAGAAGTTCGGCGTGGCCCTGCTGCCCGCCGGAGCCGACGCCGCCAAGCTCGGCGTGCTCGACGACCTGACCGACGTGACGCCGGCCGGATCGAACGCGCGCTTGGGCGAGAACGCTGCGGATGCCGCCGATCAAGCCGCCCATGCCGGCCACGCGGAACGCAAGCTCCAATACGACATCAAATACCCGTACGACCTGAGCCACGAGAAGGTCTCCGAAGGCGACCGCAGGCTCGCCGAAGCCATGACCATGGTGGCCGACGGTCCGGCGCTCGCCGTGCTCAAGGACATCTACCGCCGCCAGGACGTGCTCGAACTGGTCGGCGTGCACTCGCATATCGGCTCCAACATCCATGACGCGGACGCTTTCATTCAGGCGGCCAAGCGCATGATGCTGCTGCGCAAGACCTTCTACGCCACCGATGCGTACACCCTGCCGGAGGTCGATTTGGGCGGCGGTTATTCCGTGGCCTACACCGACGGCGAGGATTCCATGGACATCGACGTGGAGCTCGGCAGGCTCGCCGACGCGGTCAGCACCGTGAACCGCGCGCTCGGCATGCCGGCCCCGGTCATCTCCTTCGAGCCGGGCCGCTGGACAGTGGCCCCCACCGGCGTCACGCTGTACCGCGTGGGCACCGTCAAGCCGGTCGAGCTTTCCGGCGAGGCGAAGGACAAGTCAGGCAATCCGGTGACGGAACGTGTGTACGTGTCCGTGGATGGCGGCATGAGCGACAACATTCGTCCGGCGCTGTACGGCTCCGACTACACCGCGCGTCTGGCCAACCGCAAGGGAAGCGAGCAGACCAAGCTGTGCCGCGTGGTCGGCATGCACTGCGAATCGGGAGATATCGTCGTCAACGAGGTGCGGCTGCCCGCCGACATCAAGCGTGGCGACATCCTCGCGGTGCCGGTCACCGGCGCATACGGCCGCACGATGGCCAGCAACTACAACCAGGCGCTGATTCCCGCCGTGGTCGGCGTCGGCGAGGCCGGCGCACACGTCATGATCCGCCGGCAGACGATCGACGATCTGCTGAGCTGGGACGTCAGCGAATAGTCCACGATTGCGTCTCACGGTATGGACGGTTTTCGGGCTTCCTTGCGGGGAAAGCTTCGGAAACCGTCCATTTTCTTGATATTCCGCGGCCTTACGTCATATTGAGACCGTACAATAAGCAAGGTCACACCAATACTTCACATTCAAGGGAGGATGCCTTGGCACAGGAAGATGTTGCGCCGATTCGCGTTGGATTGCTGGGCGCAGGTACCGTTGGTTCCCAGACCGCACGCCTGCTGGTCGAGCAGAAGGACGAGCTTGCCGCACGTATCGGACGACCGATCGAGCTGACCGGCGTCGCCTGCCTCGACCCGGTGGAAACCGATCCGTTCCCGTGGATCGACAAGGCCATCGTGACCACCGATACCATGAGCGTGGCCACCAATTCCGACATCGTCATCGAGCTGATCGGCGGCACCGGCGTGGCACGCAAGTTCGTGCTCGCCGCCATCGAATCCGGCGCCTCCGTGGTCACCGCCAACAAGGCGCTGCTGGCCAAGTATGGTCCGGAGATCTACGCGGCCGCCGAAGCCAAGGGCGTCGACATCTACTTCGAAGCCTCCGTGGGCGGCGCCATCCCGTTCCTCAAGCCGCTGCGCGAATCCCTCGTCGGAGACAAGGTGACGAGCATGCTTGGCATCGTCAACGGCACCACCAACTACATCCTCGACGAGATGACCACCAAGGGCCTCGACTTCGATGACGTGCTCAAGGACGCGCAGGCCAAGGGCTACGCCGAAGCCGATCCGACCGGCGACATCGAGGGCTACGACGCGGCCAACAAGGCCGCGATCATGGCCACCCTCGGCTTCCACACCTCCGTCACCATCGACGACGTCTCCGTCGAGGGCATCACCAAGATCACCGCCGACGACATCGCCGCCGCCACCGCGGAAAACAAGGTGATCAAGCTGCTCGCCGTCGTGGAGAACACCGATGCCGGCGTGTCCGCGCGCGTCTACCCGGCACTGATCTCCAACACCCATCCGCTGGCCTCCGTGCACGGCTCCTTCAACGCCGTGTTCGTCAAGGCCGAAGCTGCGGACGACCTCATGTTCTCCGGCCGCGGCGCCGGCGGCGCTCCGACCGCTTCCGCGGTCGTCGGCGACGTGGTCACCGAAGCCCGCCATATCGCACAGGGCTGCACCGGTCCGTCCATCCCGCTGTACAAGGATCTGAAGAAGGCTCCGATCGAGGCTTCCAAGGCCGAGTTCGCGGTCCGTTTCGTGATTCACGACAATCCGGGCGTGCTCGCCGCGATCGCAGCCAAGTTCGCCGACCATGGCGTGTCCATCAACGGCGTGAACCAGGATCTGAAGCCGACGCTGAAGGATCCGGGCTATGACGGCGAGCTGCAGCAGCTGCGTCTGGTCACCCACATGACCGATGAGCTCACTCTGCGCGAAACCGTCAAGGACGTGTGCGAGCTGGATTGCGTGTGCGGAGAGCCGTCGATCCTGCGCGTGCTGAACTGATATCGGATGCGATTTGGGCCCATGATGCGATTGGCATGCAAGCCATGCCAAGCCGCCGTCATGGGCCCGAATACGATGCACGGGTGCGGTTCCCCCTGAAATTTGACTCTGGCACTGCCACGGTATACGGTGCTTGATTTGTAATGAAGATGTGACGAAGGACGACGAGAGATGACTCCAGTTACCCGCAAGGTGCGTGTGAAGGTTCCGGCCACCAGCGCCAATCTTGGCTCCGGTTTCGATACGGTCGGTTTGGCCTTGGACTATCATGACGAGCTTGAATTCACGCTGAGCGCCGACCCGGTGAACACCGCGGCGCAGGTGATGATCGAAGGCGAGGGCGAGGACACCCTGCCTCGTGACGAGACGCACCTGGTGGTCTCCACGTTCCGCCGCGCATGCCAGACCTTCGGTCTGGGACGCGTCGGATTCATTCTGCAGGCGCACAACAACATCCCGCAGGCGAGAGGCATGGGTTCCTCCGCCGAGGCCATCGTCGCCGGCATCGCCGCCGCGGCCGCCTTCGCGCAGGATGACGACCTCAATCGCGACGCCGTGTTCGAGCTGGCCGCTGCCATCGAAGGCCATCCGGACAACGTGGCCCCGGCCGTGTACGGCGGCCTGACCATGTCCTGGGACATGGAGACCGCGGAAGGTGTCGGATCCGTGCCGATTCCAGGCGGCGAGCCGATGCGCAACGGCTTCCACACCATCAATTACCGCGTGGCGGACGATCTGACCGCGGCCGTGTTCGTGCCGGACTACGAGCTGTCCACCGAAAAGGCCCGTCAGGCGTTGCCGACTGAGATTCCGTTCAAGGACGCCGTGCACAACGTCTCCCGTGTGAGCCTGCTGCCGGCCGCCATGAACCCTGCGATGCTGGCCTCCGGCTCGCGTCAGAACGCCAACGCACTGCTGTTCGCGGCCACGCAGGACCGCCTGCATCAGCCGTACCGCGCCTCGCTGATGGAGCCGTCTTGGGCGCTGATCGAGAAGATGCGCTCCCACGGCTTCGCCTCCACCGTGTCCGGCGCTGGCCCATGCGTGCTTGTGCTGCACCATGGCGACGCCCACGAGGAACTCGAACGGATCGCCGCCGAAGAGCTGGCATCCGGCCATTGGCGTGTGCTGCATCTCGCGGTCGACACCAAGGGTGTGCAGGTGGAACGCGCATGAGCATCCCGCTGATTCTCGCCTCCCAGTCCCGTCCACGCCGTGACGTGCTGTTCTCCGCCGGCATCTGCCCGACCATCCGTGTCTCGCACGTCGACGAGCCTGCCGCGCTTGAACGCGAGGCGGCCGCGCTTGGCGTCACCGTGAACGACCTGAGCGTCGAACAGCGTGTGATGATTCTCGCCACGGCGAAGGCCGAGGCCGTGCACCAGGCGTATCGCAACATCGCCGATACCGCGGCGCACGCGCGCGGGGAGCGCGTGGTCGGCTTCCCGCTCCGGGCAGCAGACGATCGCGACGCATCCTCGGCGGGCACAGCCGCACGCACGGACAGCGCGCAGTCCGCCGACGAGACGAAGACCCGCGATTTCTCCGGCATCGCCATTCCCACCGTCGCCGAGCCGATCGCCGATTTCGTGGATGGCCGTCCAAGCCTGACCCGTTCGAAGGCCGGCCCGCTGATTCTCGGCTGCGATTCCATGTTCCTGCTGGACGGCGAATGCTACGGCAAGCCGCATAGCGAAGAGGTAGCGCGCGAACGGCTGCGTGCCATGCGCGGTGCCACCGGCGAGCTGTGGACCGGCCATTGCCTCATCGACTTCGCGTCGGGCCGCATGGTGCGCGGCGCCAGCAAAGCGACCCTGCACTTCTGCGAATATTCCGACCTGGATATCGAACGCTACATCGCCACCGGCGAGCCGCTGGAAGTGGCCGGATCGTTCACTTTGGAAGGTTTCGGCGGCGCGTTCATCGACTCGATCGAAGGCGATCCGCACGGCATCATCGGCCTGAGCCTGCCGTTGGCGCGCCGTCTGGCGGCGCAATTGGGCGTCGAATGGACCGACCTGTGGAACGTCACCCGCTCCGACCTTGCGCCGGACGCCGAATATGATGCGAAAACGGGTGCCGCGAAGCCGCTGCCGCCCAAGGAGAACGTGCACCAGCCGGGAGATGGCTGGGTCGATTGCGCCTGCGGTCGCAAGCATTGGGGCACGAACGGCGCGTCCGGCGTGCTCTTGGCCCGCCGCAGCGAGACGACCGGTGAGGTGACGCACATCGTCATGCAGCACCGCGCGGTATGGAGCGCGGAAGGCGGCACGTGGGGCATTCCCGGCGGCGCCACCGCCGATGGCGAAAGCCCGATCGAGGGCGCACTGCGCGAATCGTACGAGGAAGCCAACATCACGCCGGAGGACATCGACGTGGTCGGCTCGTACTGTGAGGACCACGGCCCATGGTCGTACACCACGGTGTTCGCCTTCGAAAGGCCGGGGCACCGCGTCGACCCCAAGGCCAACGACGACGAAAGCATGGAGATCGAATGGGTGCCGATCGATGACGTGCCCAACCGCAAGCTGTTGACTGCCATGCGCACCGATTGGCCTAACTTCGCGGCACGTCTGCGTGCTTTGGCGGCCGTGCGGTAGCCTGCGCGCAGTGTGCCGCATCCTTGGAACATGACGGCTGTTAGCGCTAACTGAAGTTGCGTGTACAATAGGCGAACGTACCAACAGTTGTGTGCGAAAGGCGATGGGGCATGGCAGACAAACGCAATGCGGGCAATAGGCGTCCTTCGATGTTCGAAGTGGCGAAGCTGGCTGGTGTGAGCCACCAGACGGTCTCGCGCGTCATCAACCATTCGCCGGACGTTTCCGACGCCACCCGTGAGAAGGTGCAGAGGGCCATCGACCAGCTCGGATACCGTCCCAGCAACTCCGCCCGCGCGCTCGCCTCGCACCGGTCCCGCACCATCGGCCTGATCGCCGGCGGCCAGCATTTCTATGGCCCGATCTCCACGATTTCCGCGATTGAGACGATGGCCCGCCAGCATGGCCTGTTCGTGACGGTGAGCATGGTGCATGAGGCGCTGTGCTCGCAGGAGGAATTCGACGACCTGTGCCGCACCTTCGACGAGATGAACGTCGATGCGTTCATCTTCCTCACGCCCACCGATGTCATGTTCTCCGCGGCATGCCGGACGCGGATCGCGCAGCCTCGTGTGATCGTCACATCCACGCACGGTGGCATCGGCGTGCAGGACGGCCTGCGGCTGATGAAGTCCGCCGACCGCCGCCGCGTATCCGTCGTCGGCATGGACCAATGGTCCGCGATGGCCGACGTGATGCATCTCGTCGTGGAATACGGGCACCGTTCGGTGCTGTATTTCGCCGGTCCCAAGGAGTGGCGCGACGCGGCGACGCGCCTGCTGGCATGGAACAAGCTATGCGCGGCCAATGCGGTCAATTCCGTGACGGTGCAGTGCGAGACCTGGGAATCCTCCGAAGCGTACGGCAAGATGAACCACATCCTCGACAACATCGGCCGCACCGGCGGCAATCTGCCGACATGCATGGTCTGCGCCAACGACAGCCAGGCCGTGGGTGTGGCCCGCGCGCTGCATGAGCATGGCGTGCGCGTTCCGCAGGATGTGAGCCTGGTGGGTTTCGACGACATGCCTGCCATGGACAATATGTTCCCGCCGCTGACCACGGTCCGTCCCGGCTTCGAGCAGCTGGGTGTCGCCGCCATGCGTGAGACGCTGTACTTGCTGGGCGCGGGGGAGGAGAACTCCTTCGGATCATCGCAGCATGGCGTCGGACTGGTGTCGGCGCAGATGGTCAACCGCAGCTCCCTGGGTCCTGTCCGCCGTCGCTAAGGCGCTGCTTCTTCTCGATTTGTTTATATATTCATTGCTCCGATGACACGTCGGATTTGGTGCGTCACGGGTTTGTGCCTACAATAGTGAGCGTTAACAGTGAGCGCTAACATTCAGTTGACAGAGTGGTTGCGAGGCGCTCGGACGCAAGGAGTTCGTGAACTATGACGCAAGAGCAGGTCGCAGTGACCGCCGAGAAGATCCGCGCAGGCAAGACGAGCCTGGGCATCGAGTTCGGCTCCACCCGCATCAAGGCGGTGCTCATCGATGACGCCTACCACACCATCGCGGCGGGCGACTATGAGTGGGCCAGCCATCTCGAGGACGGGCTGTGGAGCTACACCCAGGAGGAAATCTGGAAGGGTTTGCAGACCGCATACGCCCGGATGGCCGGCGACGTCGAAACCGCCTATGGCGAACGGCTGACCCACGTGGGGCACATCGGCTTCTCCGCCATGATGCACGGCTACCTCGCCTTCGACAAGTCCGGCGAACTGCTCGTGCCGTTCCGCACCTGGCAGAACACCAACACCCACGAAGCCCACGAGAAGCTTTCCGAGCTGTTCCAGTACAACATTCCGGAACGCTGGTCCGTGGCACACCTCTACCAGGCAGTGCTCAACCACGAGGAGCACGTCTCCAAGGTGGACTACATCACCACACTCGCCGGCTACGTGCACTGGAAGCTCACCGGCGAGAAGGTGCTCGGCGTGGGCGACGCCTCCGGCATGTTCCCCATCGACCCGGCCACCCATACCTACGAAACCGAGTTCATCAAGCGATTCGACGCGATCGAGGAAGTCGCTGCGCAGCCGTGGAAGCTTGAGAACCTGCTGCCCCGTCCGCTCGTGGCGGGCACCCCGGCCGGCACGCTCACCGCCGAAGGCGCCAAACTGCTCGACCCGACCGGCACCCTTCAGCCGGGCGTCGTCCTCGCCCCGCCGGAAGGCGACGCGGGCACCGGCATGGTCGCCACCAACTCCGTGCGCGTGCGCACCGGCAACGTCTTCGCCGGCACTTCGATTTTCGCCATGGTCGTGCTCGAGCACAAGCTGGCGCGCCTGCATCCGGAAGTCGACCTCGTCACCACCCCAGCCGGCGACCTGGCCGGCATGAGCCACGCCAACAACTTCACTTCCGATCTCAACGCCTGGGTCGGCCTGTTCGGACAGTTCGCCGCCGCGATCGGCCAGCCGGTCGATGCCGGCACGCTGTACGGCACGCTGTTCCGCGCCGCGATCGCGGACGATGTCGACGCCGACTGCGGTGGTCTGCTCAACTATCCGTTCCGCTCCGGCGAATTCCTGGCTGGCCTGCCGGAAGGCCGACCGCTGTTCGCCCGCAGCCCGGAGGCGCGCATGAGCCTCGGCAACTTCATGAGAACCCAGCTGTTCAGCGCCTTCTCGCCGGTCAAGATCGGCATGGATGTGATGACCAAGGACGAAGGCGTCGCCGTCGACTCGCTCGTCGGCCACGGTGGCATCTTCACCACGCCGAAGGTCGCGCAGAAGATCCTCGCCGCCGCATTCGACACCCCGATCAAGGTCATGGCCACCGCCGCCGAAGGCGGAGCGTGGGGCATGGCCGTGCTCGCCGACTATCTGTGGCACGCCGACCAGCCGCTCGCCGACTACCTCGACACCCGCGTCTTCGCCGACGCGGCCTCCACCACGGAAGCGCCGGACGCCAACGACGTAGCCGGCTTCGAAGCCTTCTTCGACCGCTTCCGCAAGGGGCTGCCGATCGAGCATGCCGCCATCGAAAGCATCCCGCTGGAAACCAAATAACCGTCCATCGTAACAACAGCAAGCCTGACGAAAGGAACACAATATGGCAACGTTGGCTGATTACGGCCCGGAAGTACGAGCTGAAGTCAAGCAGGTGCGCGAAGTGGTCGCCACCCTGCACGAGCAGCTCATCAAGTGGAATCTGGTGGTGTGGACCGCAGGCAACGTCTCGCAGCGCCTGCACACCGCCGACCTGATGGTCATCAAGCCGTCCGGACTGCGCTACGAGTACCTCACCCCAAGCTCGATGGTCGTGTGCGACCTCGACGGCAACGTGGTCGACGGCGCCGAAGCGCCGAGCTCCGACACCGCGTCCCACGCGTACATCTACCGCCACATGCCCGACGTGTACGGCGTGGTGCATACCCACTCCACCTACGCCACCGCATGGGCGGCCACCGGCCAGAACATTCCGTGCGGCCTGACCATGATGGGCGACGAGTTCGGCGGCCCGGTGCCGGTCGGCCCGTTCCGCCTCATCGGCTCCGAAGCCATCGGCGAAGGCGTGGTCGAAACCCTGAAGAAGTATCCGAAGTCCCCGGCCGTACTCATGCAGAACCATGGTCCGTTCACCATCGGCAAGGACGCGGAAGCCGCCGTCAAGGCTGCCGCCATGACCGAAGAGGTGGCGCACACCATGTGGGCCGCCAAGCAGCTCGGAGACATCATCCCGATCTCCCAGGAAGACATCGATAGCCTTAACGACCGCTACACCAACGTCTACGGCCAGCACTGACGCGACGGAAACTGAAACGACAAACCCAACAACGAAGTAAGGAATAATCCAACATGGCAATGGAAAACCCATTTGAAGGCAAGGAAATCTGGTTCGGCGTCGGATCGCAGGACCTCTACGGCGAGGAGGCGCTGCGCCAGGTGGCCCAGCAGACCGGCGAGATGGTCGACTTCCTCAACGCGACCGGCAAGATCCCGGCCAAGATCGTGCTCAAGCCGACCCTGAAGTCCTCCGACGGCGTCAAGGCCTTCATGACCGAAGCCTCCGCCAACCCGAACGTCATCGGCGTGATCACCTGGTGCCACACCTTCTCCCCGGCCAAGATGTGGATCCGCGGCCTCGAAGTGCTGACCAAGCCGCTGCTGCAGCTGGCCACCCAGCACCACAAGGAAATCCCGTGGGAGACCATCGACATGGACTTCATGAACCTGAACCAGGCCGCCCACGGCGACCGTGAGTTCGGCTACATCGTGTCCCGTCTCGGCATTCCGCGCAAGATCGTCGTCGGCCACTACACCGATCCGGAAGTCGCCGAAAAGGTCGGCACCTGGGCTCGCGCCTGCGCCGGCTGGGATGCCTCCCAGAACATGAAGGTCATGCGTTGGGGCGACAACATGCGCAACGTGGCCGTCACCGAAGGCGACAAGACCGAAGCCGAACGCGTGTTCGGCGCTTCGATCAACACCTGGGCCGTCAACGACCTCGTCGCCGCCTACGAGAAGGTCAAGGACAGCCAGGTCAAGGACCTCATCGAAGACTACAAGGCCAAGTACGACGTGGCCCCCGAGCTGCTTGATTCCCGCTACGATGAGCTGTTCATCGCAGCCAAGGAAGAGGCCGCCATGGTCAACATGATGCGTGAGAACGGTTGCACCGCCGGCGTCGACAACTTCGAAGACCTCGGCACCCTGCCGCAGCTGCCGGGCGTCGGCCCGCAGCGCTTCCCGTCCGAGTACGGCTGGGGCTTCTCCGCCGAAGGCGATTGGAAGACCTCCGTGCTGGTGCGCATCGGCGCCGTGATGGGCTACGGCCTTGAGGGTGGCGCCTCCCTGATGGAGGACTACTCCTACAACTTCGTGCCGGGCAACGAGTTCGACATGGGCTCCCACATGCTGGAAGTCTCCCCGTCCATCGGCACCATCGCCAAGCCGAAGCTGGCCATCTACCCGCTGGGCATCGGCGGCAAGTCCGACCCGGTCCGTCTGGTGTTCTCCGGCAAGCCGGCCGACGCCGTCGTGGTCTCCATGGCCGACGAGCGCGAACGCTTCCGCCTGCTCATGGACGAGGTCACCATCGTCGAACCGCAGGGCTCCCTGAAGAACCTGCCGTGCGCCCGCGCCGTGTGGAAGCCGAAGCCGGACCTGAAGACCGCCGTGCAGTGCTGGATCACCGCCGGTGGCTCCCACCACACCTGCATGACCACGTCCGTCGGTCGTGAGGCTTGGGAGGACTTCGCCCGCATCGCCGGCGTCGAACTCGCCGTCATCGACGAGAACACCAACGCCCGCCAGTTCGAGAAGGAGCTGGAGCTGAGCGAAATGTACCACCGCCTCAACAACCGTCACTGAAATAACGGAGCGTTAACAGCACGGCAGGAAACTTGACGTACCTTCGTACGCCGGCGTTTCCTGCCGCACTGTTACCGCACGTGTTATCTCAGCGATACGGGGTGCGCTTAAAAAACAGCACGGCGGGGAAGTTGACGTACTTTTGTACGCAGCGTTCCCCGCCGTGCTGTTTTTGTTTACCTATGTGCGGCTCAGCGCTTGCCGGCGTACAGCTGCTGGTCGATCACGTCGGCGAACACGCGGTTCACTGCCGGACGCACCACCTTCAGCGACGGCGTCAGGCACTTGTTCTCCTGCGTGAACTGCGCATCCAGCACCACGAACTTACGCACGGATTCGGCGCGCGAAACCGTCGCGTTCGCCTTGTCCACATACTTCTGAATCTCGTCATGAACGGCGGCGGTAGCCGCCACGCGGTCAAGCGGCGTATCCGCGGACAGGCCCACGGACGGCAGCCAGGCCGCCAATCCTTCCGGATCGAGCGTGACCAGCGCGCCGATGAACGGACGATTATCGCCCACCACCACGGCATGCTCCACAATCGGACACTTCGCAATCTCCTGCTCCATCGGAATCGGCGACACGTTCTTGCCGCCGGCGGTGATGATGATGTCCTTCTTGCGGCCCGTAATCGTGATACGACCCTCATCGTCGATCGACGCAAGATCGCCGGTGCGCAGCCAACCGTCCTTGGTGAACACCTCGGCCGTTTTCTCCGGCAGATTGTGGTAACCCATGAACACGTTCGGTCCCTTGACCTGCAGCTCGCCATCGTCGGAAATACGCACGGACGATCCCGGCGCAGGCTGGCCGACGGTACCGATCACATTGTCCGTGACGCGGGTCGCGGCAAACGGCGCCGCGGTTTCCGTCATACCGTAGCCCTGGATCATCGGCAGGCCGATGCCATTGAAGAAATGCGCCAGCGACACGTCCAGCGGAGCGCCACCGCACGCCACATAACGGATACGCGGGCCCAACGCGCCACGCACGGTGTGGTATACGGACGCCTCATACGACAGGTGTTCGGCGGTCTGCTTCATGGTCGGTTTCTCGCCAGCCTGCTGCATGCGCGACCAGTCGCGCGCGGACTCGGCGGCCTTGAGGAACAGGCGGCCCTTCCAACCCATGCCGGCCTTGCGGGAAGCCGCGTTGTACACCTTCTCGAACACGCGCGGCACGCCCAGCAGGTACGTCGGCTCGAACGAACGCACATCCGGCAGCAGCGTCTTGGTGTCCGGCAGATAGCCGACCACGCCGTCATCGGAAGCGATCGACGCGTACTGGATGAAGCGTGCGAAGCAGTGGGCGAGCGGCAGGAACAGCAGCAGACGCGGATGGTCCTCGAGAATCATCTCGTGCAGCGCAAGGCTGCCGGCGCGCGTGATCGACACGAAATTGCGATGCGACAGCTCGGCACCCTTCGGTGCCCCCGTGGAACCGGAGGTGTACACGATGGTGGCCAGATCGTCGGCACGCACCGACGCGATACGCTCGTCCAGCTCTTCGTCGGACACGGTAACGCCCAATCCCTCCAGCGCGCCCATGGCATTGGCGTCGAGCATCAGAATATGCTTCAGAGACGGGCAGCGGCCAATCACGGAATCAAGACGGTCGAAGCGTTCGCGATCGTCGGCGATGGCGAGCTTCACGTTGGAATCGTTGAGAATGCGTTCGGCCTGCGCCGCGGAATCGGTGTCATAGATCGGCACATTGACCGCGCCGATTGCGGCCAGTGCGAAATCAAGCACGCCCCACTCGTAACGGGTGGTGGAGAAGAGGGTGACGGCATCCCCCTTGCCGATGCCGAACGCGATCAGGCCTTTGGCCGCGGAGAGCACATTCTTGTGGAATTCGCCGGTCGTCACCTTGGTCCACTGGCCCGGAGCGGTTTTGCGTTCCGCGATCACGGTGTCTTCGCCGGTGCGCTTGATGCGTTCGGTAAGCAGGGAGTAGATGGATTCGTCGTCGCGTACTTCGACGGATGCGCCCGGGGTCGTGTACTCGGTGAGCATGAAGTGTTCTCTTTTCTTGCGTTTCCGCGGTTTTCGTGGGTTTTGCGATATATGCGATCGCTGCGATTGCGGTGATCGGTGACGTGCTTTTCGCGTCCTGTGTCGCGCCTCGCATATCGTAAGTTACGGTGACGTAAGTCCGCATTGTAAGAAACAACAAGAAATACGGCGACGGGTTTGTTCGAACTGACAAAGTGGCACGAAACGTCAACGGAACGGGGGATTGGTACACGGATGCATCATCTCGAAAAAAGGTTTGACGCGTTCGATCGCAGGGTGTCCAACGGGTTGCGCGACGGGTTCGAGAGGGGTGGCCCTTACGGGCGAAAACGGTGGAAAATGCGGCAAAACTGGGCGGAGTGACGTTGCGAACCACAACATGTTCCGTGTACACTCAAGTTTGGCGCAACTACCCCTTGCGCCTAGGCTGTTTGCTCAACGGCGAACATTCAGCCGCCTCACTTTTCGCCGTTCCCTTGGTTTTCTGTGGTTTTGCTGTTGTGCATTTGCTTGCGAGTTCTGATGGTTTTCTATATTTTTCCGACGATTTTCTGCGATTGCCGTTCCGTCATTGCCTTTCGTCGGTATGCCCGATACGCTTGGAGCGGATGGCGGGATTGCAAACGATTGGAAAAGGGGCATGATGTTCGACAAGCGGCTGTTTTCCTTGGCTGACGGCGTCGGTCGATTGATCGCGGCGAAAGTCGCCTGCCAATGGCTGGGCCTCGTGGCCAACATCGCCTTCGCCGTGGCTGTGGTGCGTATGCTGCAACCGCTGTTCGCGCCCGTACCGTCCGCCACCGCGCCCTGCATCGTCATTATTCTTATTGCCGCGGTCGTGCGATTCGTCACCATTCGCGCCGCCGCACGTTTCGGTAGCGAGGCCGCCGAACGCGTCAAACTCGCGCTGCGTGAGAAACTGTTCAATAAGATGCTCGCGCTCGGCCCGTCCTACGCGCAGCGCGTGCGCACCGCCGGCGTGGTGCAGTCCGCGGGCGAAGGCATCGAACAAATCCAAAGCTTCTTCGAACTGTTCCTGCCGCAACTGTGCTATGCCGTGCTCGCCCCCATCACGCTGTTCGCCGTGCTTGCGCCGATCGACCTGCCCACCGCCGCGACGCTGCTCGCCTGCGCGCCACTCATCGTGCTCATCGTCGGCATGGTGGCGATGCGTGCCGCCCGCGTATTCAAGAAATACTGGGGCAAATACACGGATATGGGGGCGTCGTTCCTCGACAATCTGCAGGGACTTGAGACGCTGAAAACCTTCGATGCGGACGAGCGCGCCGCACGAGTCATGGACGAGAAGGCCGAACAGTTCCGCGTGATGACCATGAACGTGCTGCAAATCCAACTGCGTTCGCTCACGGCGATGGATGCCGTGGCATACGGTGGCGCGGCCGCCGGCATCGGCGTTGCGGTATGGCGATTCGTATCCGGCTCGCTCTCGCCGTCTGGCGTTTTCGCGCTGTCCGGCGTGCTGCCGCTTGGTTTGACGCCGATCGCCGCGGTATTGCTGACGATTCTGCTAGCCGCCGATTTCTTCATTCCGCTGCGACAGCTCGGCTCGTATTTCCATGTTGCGATGAACGGCATGACGTCCACGAAACGTATTTTCGCGCTGCTCGACGCGTCCGAACCGGAGCATGGCAGCAAGGAACTGCCGGAATTCGGGGCTTCCGGGCGTGGTGTCGGCGTGGAGTTTCGTGGTGTTTCGTACCGGTATGCGGACGCGGATGTGGATGCTGGGGGTGCTGCTGGTGCGGGGCCTGACGCTGCCGGGTCTGCGGGTGCCGGTGTTGCGAGTCCCCGTCGTATATCGTCCACATCGCATTCCGATATGCGGAACGCGGATGTGGACAGCGTTGATGAGGGCGGCGGCGCGGGTGACGCGCGCGAAACGCGCTACGCCTTGCGCAACGTGGCCCTCCGTGCGCTGCCCGGCGAAGTCACTGCGATCGTCGGGCCATCCGGTTCCGGCAAGTCCACAGCCGTCCAGCTGCTTGCCGGCACGCTTGTCGGATATGAAGGCGATGTGCTGCTGTCCGAAATGCCATCCGGAATGCAGGACGAAGTGCTGGGCGCTATGTTAAGCAGTGCGGCGCCGGATGACAGTGAAACCCTGAAATCGCACCAAATCCGCGACCTCACCGCAGCATCGCTCACCCGCGAAATCTCCATCGTCTCCGCGCACAGCCACCTGTTCGCCGGCACCCTGCGCGACAACCTGCTCATGGCCCGCGCCGACGCCACCGACAACGAGCTGTGGCAGACGCTGGAAGCCGCGCATATCGACGATTTCGTGCGCGCGCAATCGCGAGGACTCGATATGCCGATCACGCAGGACGGCGCGAATCTGTCCGGCGGGCAGAAACAGCGCATTGCGATCGCCCGTGTACTGTTGCGCAGGTCGGCCGTCTATATTTTCGACGAGGCGACCAGCAGCGTCGACGCGGACAGCGAAACGTTGATTTTGCAAACGATTCGCGCGCTCGCCGACGCCGGCGCAACCGTGCTGATGGTCACGCACCGCATGGCGAACGCGGCCGACGTGGACCATGTCGTAGTGTTTGATGGGGGTGTCGTCGTCGAGCAGGGCGCGCATGACGATCTCATGGCCGCGGACGGCACGTATGCCAAGCTGTTCCGGGCGCAGGAAAGCGTGGAACGGGTGGGATTGTCTGGTTGCGTCGCGCCGCGCGTATCGCGTATGACTCATGCGTCTGGTGCGTTTGCCGTGTCTCGGATGTCTGGTTCCGCCGAATCGAACGCCAGTGGCGCCAAATCGGACATGCCAACAACCCAAGTCATCGCCCGCTTGCTGCGCGAAGTCGGCCCACTGCGCAAACCCATGGCCATCGCCTGCGCGTGCGGCATCCTCGGCCACCTCGCCGCCACGTTCCTGCCGGTTTTCGGCGTCGCCGCGCTGTTTGCCGCAGCTGGCGCAAAAGTCTGGAATCTCAGCCTTCCCGCGGCAATCGCAGCCATGATTATCTGCGCACTGATCCGCGGCGGCATGCGCTACGCCGAACAGTACATGAACCACAATGTCGCTTTCCGCCTGCTCGCGCTGTTCCGGTCGAAAACGTTTGCCGCGCTGCGTCGCCTCGCGCCCGCCAAACTGTCCGGCAAAGGCAAAGGCGACCTGATCGCGCTGGTCACCACCGACGTCGAACTGCTGGAAATCTTCTTTGCGCACACCATTTCGCCGGTTGTCATCGCCATCGCGACCACCGTGCTTTACACGGTCGCATTGCTTACGTTGAGCCCTGCGATCGCTGTCACGCTGGTCATCGCGCACCTGACCGTCGGCATCGTGCTGCCGAAATTCTTCGCCACGGCGGTAGGCGGTCTCGGTGGGGATATTCGCCGCGAATCCGCCCAACTTGATGACGAAATGCTCGACGATATGCGCGGTCTCGACGAAATCATCCGATTCGGCCAAGGCCATGCGCGGCTTGCCGGCATCGCGTCACGCACGCGCTCGCTCTGGAGCCGCCGCGCCCGGCTGAGTGCCAAGAATGGCGATTTCGCAGGCTTCGGCGCGGTGCTGGTCGTACTGTTCACTGCCATCGCGGCATTGCTGGCGATGGTCACGTCCGGTGCGACGATGCCGATCGCTTCCGCTGCCGCTGCGACCATCCAGACCGTCCTTTCCGCGCCCGCCGCCCGCCTGACCGCCGCTTTCGTGCTGCTGGCCAGCTCGTTCGGTCCGACGCTCGCGTTGAGCGCGCTGCCGGCCAATCTCACGCAAACGTTTGCCGCCGCCCGCCGCCTGTTCGCGCTGATGGACGAAACCCCCGCAGTGGAGGAGCGGGGCGATTTCCTGCCGCGCTACCACGGCATGTCCATGCACGACGTCACGTTCGGCTACGGCAATTCGGGCGAGGCTCCAATTTCCGGAAGCGATGCGGATGCCCCCGAGTCGTCCGCCGAGCCAATCCTCAGCCACGTCTCGTTCGACATACCACAACACGGCATCCTCGGCATCCAAGGCCCGTCCGGCCGCGGCAAATCGACCCTGCTGAAGCTGCTCATGCGTTACTGGGACCCGCAATCCGGCTTAGTCGCCCTGTCCGAGGTGCCACTGCCGCAGATCGACGCGCATCATCGCCGTCGCGTGCAAACGATGATGGGGCAGGAAACCTACCTGTTCGACGGCACTATCCGTGAAAACCTGCTTATGGCCTGCGACAGGGGCGATGCGGATAGGGCTGGTAATGCTGGCGATCCGGACGATTCCGCGACTTCCGGCAGAGCGCTTCTTACCCCGCCCGCTCCTCCCGTTTCGTGGAATGCCGCTGATTCCGCGCTTTCCACCCGGTCGACCCCTTCTGTCGGTGATGACGTGCTGCGCGCCGCGCTCGCCAAGGCTTCCGCGCTTGAACTGGTCGACTCGCTCCCGCAGGGTCTTGATACCTCCGTCGGCGAGTTGGGCGGGCGGCTTTCAGAGGGTGAACGGCAACGCATCGGCCTGGCTCGCGTCTTCCTGCGCAACGCGTCGCTGGTGTTGTTCGACGAGCCGACGAGTCGCCTCGACGCCTACAACGAATCCGTGATTCTGCAATCGATTGACGCGTTGGCGCAGCAGGGGAGCGCGGTGCTGCTCGTCTCGCACCGCGATTCCACCATGCGCATCGCGGACCGCATCGTGCGCATGTGAGCTGGCGCGTGCGGATTGCGAACTGATGCGGCGAGCCGATGCGTGCGAACTAGTGTGTGAATCGGCGTAATGCGGGGCCTGGTGAGGTGCCCATGCCCATGCGGCCGCATACGGACGCGTCGCACGTCCGCAATGTGGTCGTATGAAAATCGCATGTCATTCGTGTTTCCTATAGCGCGCGCGACGGCGTACGGAAGCGGACGAATCGAAAGCCATGGTCGCAGGTAAAGCAAGAAAAACGGACGAAACCGACGAAATGTCGACGGAATCGAAATCATAAGCCAATGAAACAATCATGAAAATAAGGTTGCAAATTTAGCAAAACCGACTTTTTGGTAGGTTATAAGATTCAGTTCGCGTGAAATCGAAATGGGAAATCGTTAGTATCGATAGCAAACGATTATTTTCGACGAAAGGCTGGCGATGGCCAACAACAGGAACGAACTGAACAAGAATCTGGCGCAGATGCTCAAGGGTGGTGTGATTATGGACGTCACTACCCCCGAGCAGGCGAGGATCGCGCAGGACGCTGGCGCATGCGCGGTGATGGCGCTTGAGCGCATCCCGGCCGACATCCGCGCTGCCGGTGGCGTCTCCCGCATGAGCGACCCGGCCATGATCAAGGGCATCCAGGAAGCCGTGTCCATCCCGGTCATGGCGAAGGTGCGTATCGGTCACATTGCCGAAGCCCGCATCCTGCAGGCCATCGAAATCGACTACATTGACGAATCCGAAGTGCTCAGCCCCGCTGACGACGTGTACCACATCGACAAGAACCAGTTCGACGTGCCGTTCGTGTGCGGTGCGAAGAACCTCGGCGAGGCGCTGCGCCGTATCGCGGAGGGCGCGTCCATGATTCGTACCAAGGGCGAGCCGGGCACTGGCGATGTCATCCAGGCCGTGCGTCACATGCGCACCATGAACAAGCAGATCCGCGAGCTCGTCTCCCTGCGCGACGACGAGGTGTACGAGGCCGCCAAGCAGCTGGCCGTGCCGTACGACCTCGCCAAGTACGTGCACGACAACGGCCGTCTGCCGGTCGTCAACTTCGCCGCCGGCGGTGTGGCCACCCCGGCCGACGCAGCCCTCATGATGGAGCTT
>ENA-UOOC01001560-UOOC01001560.1-human-gut-metagenome-genome-assembly--contig:-C48old-NODE-1560-length-19050-cov-22.607054_pt1 | contig 19050 bp, 13 predicted proteins | sample MGYA00242469_ERZ724016 | MGnify/ENA metagenome assembly ERZ724016 | reverse complement strand
GCTTCTATGCTTCGGTTGAGTGCCGGGAGCGCGGCTTAGATCCTCTGGACACAAATCTCGTTGTCGCGGATGAGAGCCGGACGGACAAGACTATCTGCCTTGCCGTTACACCATCCCTCAAAAGCTACGGTATCTCCGGACGCGGACGGCTGTTTGAAGTCAAGCAGCGTGTGAAGGAAGCGAATGCCGGACGGCAGCACGACGCGCCGGGACGCAGACTGGAAGGCTCGTCGCACTTCTTCTCAGAGCTGCAAGCAGATCCGTCTCTGGCGATTGACTTCATCATCGCGCCGCCTCGGATGGCGTACTACATGGAGTACAGCACCCGCATCTATCAGGTCTACCTCAAGTATATCGCGCCGGAGGACATCGTAGTCTACTCCATCGACGAGGTGTTCATGGACGTGACGGACTACCTGAATACCTACAAGCTCTCGGCACATGATCTCGCCATGAAGATCATCCTCGATGTGCTTGAAACAACCGGCATCACAGCAACCGCAGGAATTGGCACGAACCTCTTTCTCTGCAAAGTGGCAATGGACATTGTAGCGAAGCACATCCCCGCCGACAAGAACGGCGTCCGCATTGCAGAGTTGGATGAGATGAAGTTCCGGCGTGAGCTTTGGTCTCATCAGCCCCTCACGGACTTCTGGCGCGTGGGTCGGGGCATTGCCAAGAAACTTGAGCAGAACGGGATGTTCACGATGGGTGATGTTGCCCTCTGTTCAGAGCGGAACGAGGACTTGCTTTACAAGCTGTTCGGCAAGAATGCGGAATTGCTCATCGACCATGCGTGGGGCTGGGAGCCGACCACCATTGAAGCAATCAAGGCGTATCGTCCCAGCTCCAACAGCCTCAGCTCCGGTCAGGTATTGCACTGCCCCTATGAGCCGCAGAAGGCGAAGCTGGTTGTGCGGGAAATGACGGACTTGCTTGTGCTGGACTTGGTGGACAAGGGGCTTGTCACCGACCAGATGGTTCTCACCGTGGGCTATGATATTGAGAACCTGATCGATCCGGCACGGCGGGCAAAGTATCACGGCGCGGTGGAGAAAGACCCCTACGGTCGGGAGATTCCCAAACAGGCGCATGGGTCTATCAACCTCGACAATCACACATCCTCTACGCGAAAAATAATGTGTGCTGTGTCAGAACTCTTCGACCGGATCGTGGACAAGAATCTTCTTGTCCGCCGTATGTATGTTGTAGCAAATCATGTCCTGCCGGAAGCCGAAGCACCGAAGAAAAACGACGGCGCTGTCCAGCTTGACCTCTTCACCGACTATGCTGCCGAAGAGGAAAAACAGAAAGCCGAGGACGCCGCCTTGGAACGTGAGCGGAAAATACAAGCCGCCACGCTTGCGATCAAAAAGAAGTACGGAAAGAACGCGATCCTAAAGGCGATGAATCTTGAAGAAGGCGCAACCGCCAAAGACCGTAATGCGCAGATCGGCGGGCATAAGGCATAAAGGATCAAACAAATCGGGATTGTGCAGGTTCTTATATTTGGTTATGTCAATGTGTCATATACGCGGAAAATGCGTTTCGCTGCCTGTGGGTAACGCATTCGCTGTTTGCGGGGAGGAATTTTTGCGAAAGCCGTGCTATACTTCTCTTCGGAGGTACATAAAAATGGATCAAATAAAGATAGGAAAATTTATCGCTGCTCTGCGGAAAGAGAAAGGATTGACGCAGGAGCAGCTCGGAGAAAAGCTCGGCGTTACCAACAAAACCATTTCTCGTTGGGAGAACGGCAACTATACGCCCGATGTTGAAATGCTGGCACTGCTGTCAAAAGAATTTGGTGTAAGTATTAACGAGCTTATAAGCGGAGAACGACTTTTAGCGGAGGACTTCAAAAAAGCCGCCGACAATAATCTTGTTGCGGCACTGAACAACAGCACCTTTACACTGAAAGAAAAGATAGCATTTTTTAAGAGGAAATGGCTGCGCGAACATATTTCAACTATCGTCCTGTGCGTTGTGGCGTGGATAGGCGTTATAATATGGACAGCGGTGAAATTGCGAGGCAGCGACTCTTATCCTCTTTTGGGTGCAATAGGCAGTATGCTTGCTTTACTTTTCTATGTGGTACTGTATAATCGTATGATGGTGTATGTGGAGAACCACGCATATCAGAATCCCAACAACGAAGAGATGAATAAGAAATAAATCCCCGGTTATCTGGAAGGGAGATGCAAAATGCGCACGAGCAACAAATACGATGAGATCCTGTCTCTTCCTCACCACGTCTCCAAGACGCGACCACAGATGCCGATGTCAGATCGAGCAGCGCAGTTCGCTCCCTTCGCCGCCCTCACAGGCTATGATTCTGCAATCAAGGAAACCGGACGTCTGACCGACGAAAGAATTGAGCTTGACGAGGAAGCCCTGACTGCATTGGACTTGAAGTATCAGCTTCTCATGGAAGCCCTTGATGAAGCACCGAAAGTCACCATCACCTACTTCCAGCCTGATGAGCGGAAGGCTGGCGGCAAATACATAACCGCAACCGGCGCGGTCAAAAAGGTTGATGACTTTGAACGTCTAATTACCATGCAGGACGGCACGAAGATTCCGATGGATGATGTTCTAAGTATTGACGGAGAGCTGTTCTCATCGCTGGAATAATGTCGCTTGCCATGCGACCAAATGAAGTGAATACCGAAGTACAATATGACTGTAAGGTGAGACACCAAGCAGTCATATTTTTATATACGGAGGTACTGGACATGAGAAAGAACTTAACGGAGATCGTATTCATCCTTGACCGCAGCGGCTCGATGAGCGGACTGGAAGCAGACACCATCGGAGGCTTCAACTCCATGATTGAAAAGCAGAAAAAAGAGAATGGTGAGGCATTGATCTCTACCGTCCTCTTTGACAACGTGAGCGAGGTTATTCATGACCGCATACCGGTTCAAAAGGTCGAGCCGATGACCGACAAGGACTATTCCGTTCGCGGCTGCACCGCGCTTCTGGATGCTATCGGCGGAGCGATTCATCACATTGGGAATGTCCATAGGTACGCAAGAAAAGAGGATGTACCTGAACACACACTGTTTGTTATCACGACGGACGGCATGGAGAATGCAAGCCGCCGTTATGACAGCGAGGCAATCAAGAAAATGATCGAGCGACAGAAGGAAAACTACGGCTGGGAGTTTCTATTCCTCGGCGCAAATATTGACGCAGTTGAAATGGCAAAGGACTTCGGTATTGGAGCAGACCGAGCGGTCAACTATCACTCTGACCATGAGGGAACGCAGCTCAACTATGAAGTTCTGAGCGAAGCGGTTTCTGCTGTCCGATGCAGCGTACCACTGGGTACGAATTGGAAAAAGCGTATTGATGAGGACTTTAATTCCAGAAAGGACGGGAGAAAGCAATGAGAACGATCACCGTAAAAGGGACAGGCAATGTCTCCGCAAGACCGGATTACATCATCCTCTCCTTGAACATTGAAACCTTATCTAAAACCTATGACCGTGCAATGTCGGAAGCTGCCGAGAGAATCGAAAGACTGCAAGGTGCCGCAGTCCGCGTTGGGCATCGCAAGGAAGACTTGAAAACCACGAGCTTTGATGTCCAGACAAGGTACGAGAACGTCAAGGATCGGCAAGGAAATTACAAGCGAGAGTTTGTCGGATATGCTTGCAGCTATCGCTTGAAACTTGCATTTGACTTTGACAGCAAACAGCTTGCAAAGATCATTTCTGCGATTGCGGATTGCGGTGCAAAGCCGGAACTCAGTATCGCATTCACTGTAAGAAACCCATCAGCGGTCAGCGAAAAGCTGCTGATCAGCGCGACGGAGAACGCCAGAGCGAAGGCGGAGATTCTTTGCAAAGCATCAGGCAGTACGCTTGGGCAGTTGCTCAACATCGACTACAACTGGGGCGAACTCAATGTTTTTTCCAGAACAAGCTACGATGTTGAAGACTGCATTCAGCCTCTCATGGCGATGAGCAAGTGCGCCGCACCTGAGATTGAGCCGGTTGATATTGATGTGACAGACACAGTGGCTTTCACATGGGAAATCCAATGATTTTTTGACTTTTTTGAAATCCGGTACTCAACAAACGCTCTTATTGTGTCCGTTGTAAAGTGAAGGGACATTTCACGGAGGAATCTTCGGGGAATACGATTTTGGGAGATTAGCAAGCACAGCCGGTGTATATACACACGGCGATTTTCGATTAAGGAAACCCTCCCCTTAATCTGAAAAATGCTTGTTGGGATGCCTCCCAAACCCTCTTCCTTTACGAAAGGACGGAACGCCTATGGCAAACAGAACGCGACCAAATCAGATACTCTTCTTCGTCTCCGACGATGAGAAAAGAATCATCAAGGCAAAGATGGCGCAACTCGGAACAAGGAACATGGGAGCATATCTCCGGAAGATGGCGATTGACGGTTATATCATCAAGGTGGACTATACGCAGCAGAAGAAACTTGCCGCCGCAGTCAGCCGTGTTGCCTCAAACATCAATCAGATTTGCCGCCGCATCAACTCCACCGGACACTTCTATGCGGACGATATTACAGAGCTGAAAGAAAGGCAGGGTGAGATATGGCAGTTACTAAAATCAAGCCAATCCGAGGAACTGTAAACAAGGCTATTGCCTACATTCTCGACCCGCAGAAGACCGACGATGCTTTCTATGTTTCGTCCTATGGATGCGCTGCAAGCGACGCAGCGGCGAAAGAATTTGAGTGGACGAGAAACCTTGCAGTGCAGCAAGGAATGCAGATGCCGAAGGTACTTGCCCGTCATTTGATCCAGTCGTTTGACATCGGTGAAGTGACGCCGGAAGAAGCTCACGAGGTCGGGAAACAGCTTGCGGACGAATGGCTCAAGGGCAAGTACGAGTATGTGATTGCTACCCACATCGACAAGGGGCATTGCCATAATCACATCATCTTCAATGCCGTGAATTATGTGGACTTTCACGCCTACCGGAGCAACAAGAGAACCTATCGGGAACTGCGTCAGCTCAGTGACGAGATATGCAAGGAACACGGGCTGTCTGTGATCCCTCCGTCGCAGAACAAGGGCATGGACTACAAGGAATACACCGAAGCCAAACGCGGCACGAGCTGGAAGCAGAAACTCAAGCAGACCATCGACCGGCTTGTCATTACAGCGAAGGACTACGATGACTTTCTGCGGCTCATGCAGGAAGCCGGTTATGAAATCAAGACCGGCAAATACATCTCCTTCCGCGCTGAAGGTCAGGAGCGGTTTACCCGGTCTAAGACCATCGGAGAGAACTACACCGAGGAACGCATCAAGGAGCGGATTGCCGGACGGACGCCCCGAAGAAGTCAGAGACAGACCACGCCGAAGGGCATCTCTCTCATCGGAGATATTCAGGAGCGGATCAGGCTCATCGACAGCAAGGGTTACGAGCATAAAGCAAAGCTCACGATCCTCAAGGAAGCGGCACGGACACTCAACTATCTCACGGAAAACAACTTGCTCCAATACGCCGATCTTGAGAAGAAGGTCGAGGATGTTCACAGCTCCTATGATCGTACCGGCAAGGAGCTGAAAGGCGTTGAAGCGCGGCTGCGGGAAGTCCAGCCGCTTATCAAAAACATCTCCAACTACCAGCGCCTAAAACCCGTATATGACGCCTTCCAGAAGACGAAAGACAAGCCGAGTTTCAAGGCAAAGCACGAAGCCGAGCTTGTAATCTTTGAGGCGGCGCGGAGTACACTGCTTGCCATGCAAGGCGATGAAAAACTGCCGAGCTTAAAGACGTTGCAAGCAGAACAGCAGAGACTTCTTGAAGAACAGCAGCGGCTCTATGATGAACGTGCGAAGCTCAAAAAGGAAGCTCGGATGATCGACACCTTGAAAGCAAATGTGGACGATTTTCTGAAACCCGCAATCATTCAGGAGCACGAAAACATAAAGAACAACCAACGTGAATAAACACAAATACCCAGTGAAGACTTATAGGGTTTCGCTGGGTATTTGTGTTTGGTAATGTTTGTGATGTCTGGGGCTAATCAATCCACGAAAGGGATTTCCAGATTGCGACAAGTCGATTTCTTGAAACTTTTTTGTGAATAGTCGGAGCGATCTGTTGATTTGTTCGAGGCTTTGTGCTATAATTTAATAAGCTGTACTGAAACTGCAAGGCTTGCGCTAAAACAAGGAGTGCTATCATGAAAATCAGTTATAAAAAGCTCTGGGTTATGCTCATTCAGAGAGAAATAACAAAAGTGCAACTGAGAGCAGATGTTGGAATATCAGCCGGAACAATGAGCAAGCTCAACAAAGGGGAAGATGTTGCCCTTTCTGTCCTGCTGCGAATTTGTGACTATCTGAACTGCGACATTGGGGATATTTGTGAGGCTGTGCGAACGGGCAAGGACTGAGTCCGGTTTTTCGTACAGCCTTTATGCTATTATATAAATAAGAGACCGCTGTGTGTCTCAATGAGGTGATGGAATGCAGATTATAGACAACATTAACAAGACCGTCAAGGATGATCTGCAAGCGGGTATTTGCAAAGGCAGTAGGATGTCTGTTGCTGCTGCTTGCTTCTCTATCTATGCGTATCAGGAACTCAAAAAACAACTTGAGGGCATTGACGAACTGCGTTTCATTTTCACCTCCCCGACATTTGTAACCGAGAAAGCGTCAAAGGCGCAGCGAGAGTTTTACATCCCACGAATCTCAAGGGAGAGTAGTCTATATGGCACCGAGTTTGAAGTAAAGCTCCGCAATGAGCTGACGCAAAAAGCGATTGCGAAAGAGTGCGCAGACTGGATCCGGCGCAAAGCAGTTTTCAAGTCAAACGTCACACAGGAGCAGATGATGGGCTTTATGACGGTCGATGAGAGTACCTATATGCCCATCAATGGTTTTACTACCGTTGATCTTGGCTGTGAGCGCGGCAACAACGCTTATTATACAGTGATGAAGACAGAGAGCTTTGAGAACGCAAACCACTATATCAAGCTCTTTGAACAGCTATGGAACGACAAGAAAAAGCTGCAAGAGGTCACGGATATTGTGATCGAAAATATCTCTGCGGCGTATCGTGAGAACTCACCGGAGTATATCTATTTTGTTGCACTCTATAACATCTTCAAAGAGTTCCTTGATGACGTTTCAGAGGACGAGCTGCCTAACGAAGCAACGGGCTTTAAGGAAAGCAAAATCTGGGGAATGCTTTATAACTTCCAGCGTGACGCGGTTCTTGCCATCATCAGCAAACTCGAAAAATTCAACGGCTGTATTCTGGCAGACAGCGTTGGTCTCGGCAAGACGTTTACTGCGCTTGCGGTGATTAAGTATTATGAGAACCGCAACAAATCCGTGCTTGTTCTCTGTCCGAAAAAGCTCTCTGAGAACTGGAACACATACAAAGGTAACTATATCAACAATCCTATTGCAGCAGACCGGCTGAGATACGACGTCCTCTACCATACGGACCTTTCCCGTGAGCATGGACAGTCGAACGGAATTGATCTTGACCGCCTGAATTGGGGCAACTATGACCTTGTTGTCATTGATGAGAGCCACAACTTCCGCAACGGCGGCGAGGTGTCCGGCGAGGATGCAAAGGAAAACCGTTATCTGAAATTACTCAATAAAGTCGTTCGCGCCGGTGTGAAAACGAAAGTGCTGATGCTCTCGGCAACGCCGGTCAACAACAAGTTTATCGACCTCAAGAATCAGCTTGCACTTGCCTATGAGGGCGACGCTTCGCAGATGAGCAAAAAGCTCGATACGACCAAAAGTATTGACGAAATCTTCCGTCAGGCACAGAAGGCTTTCAACGCATGGAGCAAGCTCCCTGCTGACGAACGCACAACGGACGAGCTTCTTCGGACGCTGGATTTCGATTTCTTTGAATTGCTGGACAGCGTGACGATTGCGCGGTCAAGAAAGCACATCGAAAAGTATTACAACACTTCTGACATCGGCAAATTCCCGGAGCGTCTGCCGCCGATTTCTCTGCGTCCCTGCTTGACCGATTTGAATGATGCGATCAACTATAACGATATTTACAATCTGCTTATGTCGTTGAGCCTGACGATCTATACGCCGTCGAATTATATCATGCCGTCGAAACTGGCAAAGTACATTGACATGACGCACCACAAAGGAAACAGCCTGACCCAGCAAGGACGTGAAGAAGGCATTCGGCGCCTGATGAGCATCAATCTTCTCAAGCGGCTGGAAAGCTCGGTTGCTTCTTTCCGCCTGACGATTGACCGCATTAAAAAGCTGATCAACGATACGATTGGGACGATCAAAAATTATCAGTCTGGGGACTGCGTCCTGAATCTGACGGAGATTTCCGGTGCAGAAGATTTTGATTACGACGATCAGAACACCGACTTCTTCTCCGTCGGCAAGAAGGTCAAAATTGACCTTGCTGATATGGACTATGTTTCATGGATGCGCGAACTGGAAAAGGACGCGGAGAACCTGGAACTCCTGTCCCTCATGATTGCCGACATCACGCCGGAGCATGACACGAAGCTGCAAACGCTGTTCGACTTGATCCGGAAGAAAATCGAGCATCCGATCAATCCCGATAATAAGAAAATTATTATTTTCACGGCGTTCTCCGATACCGCAGACTATCTCTTTGCGAACGTCAGCAGATTTGCGAAAGAGAATTTCGGGCTGGAAACGGCAGAGATCACCGGCACAGTTGACGGAAAAACTACCATTCCAAAGCTCCGGGCAGACCTCAACACTGTACTGACCTGCTTCTCGCCTGTTTCAAAAGGCAAGTCGGTACTCCTGCCCGGAAGCACCGATGAGCTTGATATTCTGATTGCAACCGACTGTATTTCCGAAGGTCAGAACTTGCAGGACTGCGACTACCTCATCAACTATGACATTCATTGGAACCCTGTGCGCATTATCCAGCGGTTCGGACGAATTGACCGTATCGGAAGCAGAAACGACCATATCCAGCTCGTAAACTTCTGGCCGGATATGGACCTCGACGAGTATATCAACCTGAAAAGCCGTGTGGAAACCCGCATGAAGATTTCGGTCATGACCTCTACCGGCGACGATGACCTGATCAACGCCGAGGAAAAAGGTGATCTTGAATACCGCCGCGCACAGCTCAAGCGGCTGCAAGAGGAAGTCGTGGACATTGAGGACATGACCAGCGGCATTTCCATCATGGATTTGGGCCTTAACGAGTTCCGGCTTGATCTGCTCGAATACATGAAGCAGCACGAGGACATTGAAACCGCACCGAAAGGTCTGCACACCGTTGTTGGACAGACGGAGGATTCTCCTGCCGGTGTGATTTTCGTTCTCAGAAATATCAATGACAGCGTGAACATTGACAATCGGAACCGCATTCACCCCTTCTACATGGTTTACATCAGCGAAGAGGGCGAAATTGTCTGCGATTACCTCAACCCGAAGAAATTGCTCGACACGATGCGTCTGCTTTGCCGTAGCAAGAGTGAGCCTTGTGCGGAGCTTTGCAGGCTTTTCAATGACGAGACGGATGACGGGCGCAAAATGGGTGAGGTCTCCGAGCTGCTGAGCGAGGCAATCAATTCCATCATTGACGCGAAAGAAGAAAACGATATTGACAGCCTGTTCAAGAGCGGCGGCACATCTGCGCTGCTCAGCGCGGTTTCGGGACTGGATGATTTTGAGCTGATTTGCTTCTTGGTCGTGAAATAAGGGAGGGTTTGCGATGCTTGGATTTCCTGCATCTACGGAGTTTGGCAAAAGAATACCGAAGCAGAAGTTCTATGAAAATCTTGAGGTTTCCCCTGCTTTACGCCGTGTGTTTGTCGATCAGATCCGGCTGGTGTACTGGCGAAATAAGCTGGCAGCGTCTACGCTGAATATTGCTGCGGGCGAAGCCGTGACCGAGATTGAAGTGTTCGAGGTACGGCTGAATGATCCGCAGCTTGATGAAGCGGTGCTGAAACAAATCGACAAGGAAATCCCGTACCATATCCTCTTTATTTTGACCTGTGACGGCAAGGCTCAGGCGTGGATCGGCTACAAGGAGGCTGCTGCGTCCGGCAGCAACGCCTTCAAGGTCAGTCGCTATTATCACACGGACTGGATGCCGGAAGACGAACTGCATCTCAGCATCGACGGCTTGAATATGGATGCCGTCTATGAAAGTCTTGTTCGTCAGATTGCCGGGGACAAGCTGCAAACAGATTCCGGCGAGAGCCTGAAAGAATCTGTTGAGCGGGATGAAAAGAGGAAGCAGCTCGAAAAGCAGATCGCCGCACTGGAAAACAAAATGCGGCGAGAAAAGCAGCTCAACCGGCAGATGGAAATGAACGCGGAGTTAAAAAAACTCCGAATCGAACTAAAGCAGATAACATGACAAGGAGGTTGTAGTGTGCCAAGTGCAAATACAAAGAGAATAGAAGAATCTGCAACTACAGCCCTTAAAGCTGCATTGCTAAGATGCCCTATACTTGATTCGTACATCGACTCGAATGATAAAACACCTTCGTGGGATGGGACAGTATTCGTATATAAATCTGAGAAGACGAAAAAAGAAAACCTTGCTGGTCGTGTTCCAATCCAGATTAAAGGTACAGAGAAGGTTATTGTATCTGATACTGCAACTTTTTCGTGTAGTGTCGCAGATTTGAATAATTATTATAAAGATGGAGGCTGTGTTTTTTTCCTTATAAGTGTCGATTTGAGTTCGGGAAATTCAAGAATATTTTATAAGACTCTGCTTGTTGTTGACCTTGACAAGATAATCAAGGGCGCCGGAAAACAAAAGACCAGCACAATTCGCTTAAATCTTTTTCCTACTGCGGCTAATGAGATTTCCAGCATTTTTATGGAGTTCACAGACAATGTGCATAAGCAAATGGGCTTCATCGGAAAAGACATTCCTACTTTTGAATCATTGGAAGCAAGCGGTGCGGAGATTACGTCCTTAACTTTTACCGCATCGGGTATTGGATTAACTTTGGATGAGATCCCCAAGTTCCTGTCCACGCATGACTTTTATCTGTATGCAAAGGTTAAAGGCTTGGATGTGGATGTCCCTATCGATAAGGTCACAAATGCGATTATATCAAAGCCTGTGGACGGAGAAGTGCGGATAAAAGATCGATGTTTCTTTTCCGCCTATCGAGTGGTGTATGAGAACGGAAATCCTATCATTCGCATTGGCAAAGGAATCAGTGTTGCCTTAAAAGCAGAGAAAAACCGTATTACAGTACACACAGATAGACCGGATACTCTGTCCGATTTTATTATTGAAGCGGACTTCTTTATAGAACTGGTTGAACAGGGAGAATTAACACTGAACGGAGTGACTATCCCGCTTAATGGTGCATCGTTGTCAGATTTGCAAGAGAGAAAGAAAACCCTTGAATACTGCAAGGATGTAAAAAAGATGCTGGATTATTTAGGTGTGACCGAAGAACTTCTCCTAAACGATTTGTCCGAAAATGATGAGAAGAATCTACGGAACTTTACAGGAGCGGTGCTATACAACCGGAAAATAGGGTTCCCTAATATGGAGCAGGATCAGTTCTATGGTGCATTCAAAATTGCAAATCTTGTGATTTGGATTTGGGCGAAGAGGCAATCAGACGGTATGTATAGCATAGATAGTTTCTTCAAATTGCATCAGATTGCACTTTTCACAGATGACGATGTTGATTTGAAAAAGCCTATTCAAACATCGCAATTTGTGCTGTTTGATAAAAAAGGGCTGGTTCATATCTCTAATATGGACTATGAACTGGTTTACTCAGACATATCCCAGACACCACCTTCTCCTGAGTACTGCACGAAGGTTAACTTTTTAGTCCTTGATATGATAGGTGCATACGATGAGCAGGCAAAGCACGATGAGAAGCTGCTTAACTTGGCAGAAAGGATATGTGACTGGTTGAAAAGTATCGAGTCCATGATTGACCCGGAGGTTCTACTTCTCAATAAGCTCCAAATTACTAAGCGTCGCAGAACACTTTCTACGAGCGAGATTATTGAACTTGCCAAGCTCACAGAAAACAGTTATCCACCAGCAACAAGATGTGGAGCATACTTGCTCATGGACGCTGATGAAGAGGCGCAAAAGTGCTTCGACGAGCTTCCGCTCATAGCACAAGAAGAATTTTTGAAATATCCGATTTGCCACTTTGGCAAACTTACAACGAAGGAGGATAAAACCAATGGATAAACTACGCATGGAATCGCCGGATATGACGGCGCAGAATATAGACCGCATTGCCGCCCTGTTTCCAAACTGCATTACGGAGATGTTGGACGAGGAACACAGTACGCCGGAGAAGAGGGTGTACAAGCGGGCGGTCAATTTTGAGCTGCTGAAACAGATGCTCTCGCCGGACGTGGTGGATGGCGATGAGCGGTATGAGTTTACCTGGGTGGGCAAGAAGGCTGCGATTGTGGAAGCCAACAAGCCCATCCGCAAGACGCTGCGCCCCTGTGTGGAGGAAAGCAAGGACTGGGATACCACCGAAAATCTCTACATCGAGGGCGACAATCTGGAAGTTCTCAAGCTGTTGCAGGAGAGCTATCTCGGCAAGGTGAAGATGATCTACATCGACCCGCCGTACAACACCGGCAACGACTTCATCTATGCCGATGATTTCATGCGCTCGCAGGAAGAAGAAAACGAGCAGATGGGGATGTACGACGAAGACGAAAACCGCCTGTTCAAGAATACCGACACCAATGGGCGGTTCCATTCCGACTGGTGCAGCATGATTTATTCGCGGCTGATGCTGGCGAGAAATCTGCTGACGGATGATGGTGTTATTTTCATCAGTATTGATGTAAATGAGCAACATAACCTCAGAAAAATGTGTGATGAGGTGTTTGGGGCAAGTAGTTTCATAACTGACTTTATTTGGAATTCGAGAAAATCAGTGTCCAATGACGCAGTTGTATCGCTTAACCACAATTACACATTGGTGTATGCGAAAAATATGGCGACCTTCTATTTGAAAAAAGCAGATTTCAAGTTACCTGATACAGGAGAAGGCTTTGACAACCCTGATAATGATCCCAGAGGACCGTGGAAGGCAGATCCATTCGATAGCCCAGGAATTAGACCTAATTTGACATATAAAATTGTAAACCCAAAGACAGGCGAGGAGTTTTTGCCCCCTGCCGGCAGGTGTTGGAGAACAGGAGAAAAAGAATATTTACAATTTGTGGCAGATGGGAGAATCGTCTACGGAAAGACAGGAACCGGAAAGCCACAGTTAAAGAGGTTCTACTCGGAAGCGCAAGCGAAGGGAATTACCCCGAAATCCTTATGGGATGACGTTGGAACAGCAACCGATGGCACAAAAGAAATACAAAGCATTTTTGCCTCAAAAGTGTTCGATACACCCAAGCCCACATCGTTCATTCGAAGAATAGTCGATTTGTCTTGTGAAAAAGATTCCATTATACTCGACTTCTTCTCTGGCTCCGCCACCACCGCTCATGCAGTCATGCAGCTCAATGCCGAGGACGGCGGACACCGCAAATTCATCATGGTGCAGCTTCCTGAAAAGTGTGACGAAGCAAGTGAAGCCTACAAAGCGGGATACAAGAACATCTGCGAAATCGGCAAAGAGCGCATTCGCCGTGCCGGAGAGAAAATCAAGTCTGAAAGCCCCATGACCACGCAAGACCTCGACGTTGGCTTCCGCGTCCTCAAGCTGGACGATACCAACATGAAGGACGTCTACTATGCGCCCGATGACTACGATCAGGGAATGCTTGCCGGACTGGAATCCAACATCAAGGACGACCGCACCGACCTTGACCTGATGTTCGGCTGCCTGATTGACTGGGGTCTGCCGCTGTCCCTGCCGTATTCTTCCGAGCAAATCGACGGCTGCACCGTCCACACCTACAACGACGGCGATTTGATTGCCTGCTTTGACGCAAACATCCCCGAAAGCGTGGTCAAGGAAATTGCCAAGCGCAAGCCGCTCCGCGCCGTTTTCCGGGATTCCGGCTTTGCCTCCAGTCCGGAGAAGATCAACGTGTTCGAGATTTTCAAGCTCTATATGCCGGAGGACGCGGGCGACATTTCCAAGCGCGTGAGGGTGATCTGAGGGGGTGCGGAAATGGACAATAACAGCTTAATACCAAAGACTCCGGATACTCTTGCAGTCAACTTGAATGCTTTGTGCCGCAACTCCATTGAACTGATTCAGCACGCTCGAAAAATTGCAGTCAATCAGGTCAACCTCGTTCAGCTTATGACGTACTATGCGCTGGGCTATTGGATCGTGGAAGAACAACAGTCCGGGAAAGGCCGCGCCGGATACGGCAAAAAAGTCATTCAAACACTCTCCGATGCGCTGAATACAGAGTTCGGCAAGGGATTTTCGGTTGATACTCTTGAAAACGCAAGAAAATTTTACCTGAGCTACCAGGACCGAATTTCCGAAGCACTGTTTCGGAAATTCGTTGAGGGAAAATCCGACACGCTGTTTCGGATTTCGGATGAGTCTGCTCCGTTTACGCTTTCGTGGTCGCATTATCTGCAACTCATGCGAATCAAAAATCCGGATGAACGCAGCTTTTACGAAATTGAAGCGACAAAATCTGCATGGAGCTTACGAACGCTGCAACGGCAGTACAATTCGAGCCTGTACGAGCGGCTGGCACTCAGCCGGAACAAGGGCGAAGTCATGCGTCTTGCGCGTGAAGGCAACGTGATTGAAAAGCCTACGGATATTGTCAAGCAGCCGACTGTTCTTGAATTTTTAGGGCTTGAAGAACAGGCGAAGTATTCCGAAACAGACCTTGAATCCGCAATTATTGACAAGCTGCAAAAGTTTTTGCTTGAATTGGGCAAAGGCTATCTTTTTGAAGCGCGTCAGAAGCGATTTACCTACGACGAGGAAAACTTCTATGTTGACCTTGTTTTCTATAACCGTCTGCTCCGCTGCTATGTGCTGATCGATCTGAAAATCGACAAGCTCACCCATCAGGACTTGGGACAGATGCAGATGTATGTCAACTACTATGACCGCTGCCAGAAGCTCCCTGACGAAAACCCGACCATCGGCATTTTGCTCTGCAAGGAAAAGAACGACGCAGTAGTTCAGATGACCTTACCTGAAAACAGCAACATCTTTGCATCAGAGTACAGCCTGTATCTGCCGGACAAGAAGATGCTGCAAAAGAAACTGCAAGAGTGGATTGATGAGGAAACCGGAGGTGAAGACGATTGAAGCTGCAATTCAAACATCAAAAATTTCAAGCGGATGCGGCGAAAGCGGTTGTTGACGTCTTTGCCGGACAGCCGTACCTCACGCCAACCTACATGATGGACAGGGGCTACGGTCAACAGACCATGACAGACGATGCGGATTTCACCGGCTGGCGGAATGAACGCATTGTGCCGGAGCTTTCCGACAAGCTGATTCTGGAACATCTGCAAAAGGTACAGCGTACCAATCAAATCAAGCCGTCGGACAAGCTGGAAGGTCGCTACAATCTGACGATTGAAATGGAGACGGGCGTTGGCAAGACCTATACCTACATCAAGACGATGTATGAGCTGAACAAGCATTACGGTTGGAGCAAATTCATCGTGGTCGTGCCGAGCATCGCCATCCGCGAGGGCGTTTATAAGTCCTTTCAGGTGACGCAGGAGCATTTTGCGGAGGAATACGGCAAGAAGATCCGGTTCTTTATCTATAATTCCGCCCAGCTCACGGAAATTGACCGCTTTGCGTCGGATAGCTCCATAAATGTCATGATTATCAACTCTCAGGCGTTCAATGCCAAGGGTAAGGACGCGCGGCGTATTTACATGAAGCTGGACGAGTTCCGTTCCCGTCGTCCGATTGATATTATTGCAAAAACGAACCCGATTCTGATTATCGACGAGCCGCAGTCAGTCGAGGGCAAGCAGACAAAAGAACGGCTAAAAGAGTTTTGCCCGCTGCTGACGCTGCGCTACTCCGCGACCCACAAGGCAGACAGCATTTATAACATGGTCTACCGCCTTGATGCGATGGAAGCGTACAACAAGCGGCTGGTCAAGAAGATTGCCGTTAAAGGCATCACGGAGTCCGGCAGCACAGCAACCGAAGGCTTTGTCTATCTGGAAAGCATCAATCTTTCCAAAGCAGACCCGACAGCAACCATTCAGTTTGACTACATTGGAGCAAAGGGACTTCGCAAGAAAACCGCCACGGTCGGTATTGGCTACAACCTCTATGACAACTCCGGCGAGTCTGGCAAGCTCGACGAGTATAAGGAAGGCTTTGTGGTCAAGTCTATCGATGGACGCGACAACTCCGTAGAGTTCCTGAACGGTATCAAAATCTTTGCCGGAGATGTGATCGGCAAGGTCAGCGAAGACCAGCTCCGACGCATTCAGATCCGCGAAACGATTCTTTCTCACTTGGAGCGGGAGCGTCAGCTTTTCCATAAGGGCATCAAGGTTCTGTCGCTGTTCTTCATCGACGAGGTTGCAAAGTACAAGCAGTACGACGAGGCTGGACATCCGTTCAACGGCATCTATGCGGATATGTTTGAGGAAGAATACAACGACATTCTCAGCTCCATGCAGCGGGAAATCGGAGACGAGGACTACATACGGTATCTGGACGCAATTTCCGCCCATGACACCCATGCCGGTTACTTCTCCGTTGACAAAAAGGGCAAGATGACTGACAGCAAGCTTTCCGACAAGAAGGAAGGCACATCCGATGATATTGACGCCTATGACCTGATCATGAAGAATAAGGAGCTGCTTCTGGATCGTGATCCCAAAAAGTCCCCGGTGCGTTTCATTTTCTCCCATTCTGCGCTGCGTGAAGGTTGGGATAACCCGAATGTGTTCCAGATTTGCACACTGAAACAAAGCAGCAGCGAGGTTCGCAAGCGGCAAGAGGTCGGTCGCGGTCTGCGCCTGTGTGTCAATCAGGACGGCGAACGCATGGACGCCAACGTGCTTGGAAATGATGTGCAGTCCATCAATGTTCTGACCGTCATCGCCAGTGAGAGCTATGACAGCTTCGCAAAGGGCTTGCAGACTGAGCTTGCCGATGCAGTTGCCGGACGCCCTGTGGCGGTTACTGCCGACCTCTTCAAGGGCAAGGTCATTGTGGATGCCAGAGGCAACGAACAGGTTGTGGACGGCGATACGGCGCAAGCAATCTTCGAGGATTTGATTTCTAACGGATATGTCAAGCGCGGTGTACTGACTGACAAATATTATGCCGACAAAGCAAACGGCGCGATTCAGGTTGCGGAGGAAGTGGCGGACAGCCGCGATTCTGTGATCAATATTCTTGATTCCGTCTATGACAGCCGCGCCATGCAGCCGGAGAACGCCCGTGACAAGAATGTGGAGCTGCAAGTTGATCCCGACAAGCTTGCCATGCCGGAGTTCAAAGCTCTCTGGAAGCGCATCAGTCCGAAATCCGTATATGTGGTGGACTTTGATACGGATGAGCTTGTGAAGAAAGCCATCGCATCGCTCAACCAGAATCTTCATGTGCCGAAGATATTCTTCAAGGTTGAAACCGGCGCAATGGACGAGATCAAGTCGAAGGATTCTCTCCTTGACGGAAGTGCATTCTCGAAATCAAAGTCATCTACTTATGACAGCAGCAAGCAAATCCGCGTGGGCAGCAGCGTGAAGTATGATTTAATCGGCAAGCTGGTCGGAGAGACCGGTTTGACACGAAAAGCAGTTGTTGCCATTCTGACAGGCATTGAGAAATCCGTTTTTGAGCAGTTCAAGTTCAATCCGGAAGAGTTCATTATCAAAGCAGCCGCCCTAATCAATGATGAAAAGGCAACTGCAATTATCCAGCACATCACCTACAATGTGCTGGATGAACATTACGATACGGACATCTTTACCGAACCGACCATCAAGGGTAAGCTTGGAACGAACGCGATGAAAGCGCAGCGGCATCTATACGATCATATCGTGTATGATTCCACAAACGAGCGTGATTTTGCTGCCGATTTGGACACCAACACAGATGTTGCGGTTTACGTGAAGCTGCCGGACAGCTTCTATATCGCAACGCCAGTAGGACACTATAATCCGGACTGGGCGATAGCTTTCTATGAAGGTACCGTCAAGCATATCTACTTTGTTGCTGAGACGAAAGGCTCTATGTCCTCCATGCAGCTCCGGCTCATTGAGGAATCGAAAATTCACTGCGCAAGAGAGCATTTTAAGGCGATCAGCAACGGAAATGTGGTTTATGATGTGGTGGACAGTTACCAAACCTTGCTGGAAAAGGTAATGAGATAAAGCGAGAAATTTGCTTTTCTTCGTCGCACGGGAAGCACCGAAAGGGCGTGATCAATAAATGGATTGGGACTCCTATTATGAGAAATTCTACGAATGGGCAACCAGCACACAGATCAAGAAGATGTCCTCATTGACCTCATTTGGTGCATCTGCCGAAGTCTCTGAGGTTGCGCAGGAGTATATGGATGAGAAGGCGGCATCCCGGCTCATTAAGAAGGCAGTTGCCTATGGCGTCCAGTTCACGCCAGATGAAATATATGACCTTTCCGGCTGCTGCGATATATCAGCCATGAATGAACTACTGAAATCTGCAAAATGCACTTTTAAGCAGGAGCAGTTGGAAGACCTTTGGGGTGCCGCAGACGATGAAGTTCTTGAGCTTGTAGCAAAGCGAAACCATGTGACTGTGTTTGCAGAAGACGAGGATGAAGAGTTTTCCGTAGTAGATGAGATCGATTTTAACGAACCGAAGCAAAAAGAGCCAAAGCTCGGGTTCTTCTCAAAGCTCGGTATGGCACTTGCGGTTGGAAGTCTTTTGGACAAGAAAAGCCAGTCTCACCACGGGCGCTGTACCGGAGACTGCGCAAATTGTCCTCCGCATTATGGCTATCGCTATGGAAGGTGGTATTATGGGCATGACCATACACACGGATGCGAGTTTGGCGGAAACAAAGGCGGAGGCGGGCTGTAATTTACCAAACCCAAAAGACTGCTGAGAATTGAATGCCTGCCTCATCTCCTAAATGAACTGGCTCATAACTAAGACACGGAAAAACGCCCCCGACACTGT
>ENA-UOOC01001553-UOOC01001553.1-human-gut-metagenome-genome-assembly--contig:-C48old-NODE-1553-length-19105-cov-12.516798_pt1 | contig 19105 bp, 7 predicted proteins | sample MGYA00242469_ERZ724016 | MGnify/ENA metagenome assembly ERZ724016 | reverse complement strand
CTACCGGTTTTCCTTGTATTTCAATGGGTTTGGGGTTGTGGAGTGAAGCCTATTTTAGATGAACTGGTAACACAGATCGAAAACCCGGATCTGCGTGCGCGGATCGCCGCCGAGGTGGAGAAGCTCGCAAAACAGAAAAAATTCGGCCTGGTGTTTGAAGAACATCTGCCGGAATGCACGCCTCTGTGGGATATCCCTGTCAAAAAAGGTGGCAAAGTCGCTTTGAAGACCGGACAGGTCAGTGATTTCTATACCGTGCTCAAAATCGAGGATGGCATTGCCACATGCCTGAATAAAGACAAGAGCGCCACGGCAGAGTTCAAGGTCGATGAACTTGTCAGCGTGGCGGAGTTCGGGGAGCCAATTTACCCTTATCTCAAGCCCATCGACAAGGTCTGCAATGCGCCGGACAGTGACCTGTGGCACACGCTGATCGAAGCGGACAATTACCATGCCCTGCAGCTTCTGGAATACCTCTATGCGGGAAAGGTGGATTGCATCTACATCGATCCACCCTATAACACAGGGGCGAGAGACTGGAAATACAATAACGATTATGTGGATAACAGCGATCAGTATCGGCATAGCAAATGGCTGTCCATGATGCAGAAGCGGCTGAAGATAGCAAAAAAACTGCTGAATCCGAAAGATTCCGTGCTGATTGTTACCATTGATGAAAAAGAGTATTTGCATTTGGGATGCTTGTTAGAAGAAATGTTCGCAGATTCGGAAATTGAAATGATAACATCCGTCATTAATCCAAAAGGTACCAGTAGAGTGGGCGGTTTTCAACGAGTATGTGAATATATCTTTATAATACGCATTAGCTCTTCAGCAGCGATTACATTTGGACAGCGAATGCTTGATGATGAAAAAGATTCATTTAGGTCAAGGCACGAAACCGTTAGATGGCAATTTCTTAAGAGAGGTGCCGCTAACCATGGTAGGCGACAAGAAGCTGGAAATCTATTCTATCCAATAATATTTGATAAAAATCACAAGTTTTTACGGGTTGGCGATTCCTATTTTGGCGATGTATCAAAGGTAATTGTTCCTGACGATCAGATTTATGTTTTTCCAATTAGCAAGGATGGTGTCGAACTTAGTTGGAACTTAGGTCAAGAAAGATTTATGGACGAATATGAAAAGGGCTATATAGATATTGATAATTGGAAAGATGGTGAACCAAGTATCAAATATCTTACGATAGGTCAAATTCGAAGTATTGAAAAAGGAGAACTACACATTATCGGTCATAAAGAAAACGGAGCGGTTATTCTTCAATATGGAGAAGTGGACACTTCAATTCGCCCGGTGAATGTATGGTGTAAAACCTCTCATGATGCGGGTACATATGGCTCATCGTTATTAAACAATTTTTTCATCAATAGAAGGTTTTCATTTCCTAAATCCCTCTATGCGGTACATGATACTATTAGATTTTTTGTCGCAAACAAGCCCAATGCACTTATCGTTGACTTCTTCGCCGGCTCCGGTACGACCCTCCATGCTGTCAACCTCCTCAATGCCGAGGACGGTGGTCATCGCCGTTGCATCATGGTGACAAACAACGAAGTCTCCGACGCGGAGGCAAAAGAAATGGCGAAGCGTGGGCTCAAGCCCGGTGACGACGAATGGGAGAACCTCGGCATTGCCCGCTACGTCACATGGCCGCGCACCGTCTGCTCCATCGAAGGACATGACGTAAATGGCACCCCCCTCAAAGGCAACTATCTCGGCAGCGATATCCCTATGGCAGACGGTTTCAAGGCGAATGCTGCATACTTCAAGCTCGGTTTCCTTGATAAAAATGCCGTCGCGCTGGGTCGGCAATTCAAAGAGATGCTGCCCACGTTGTGGATGAAGGCCGGTGCGCATGGTGCCTGTCCGACCATTGGGGAGGAACCATTGGACATGCTGATCCTGCCTGAGAACAAGTTCGCCGTGCTGGTGGATGAGAAAGAGTATATGGCTTTTGCCGAGAAGTTGGATGAGCACCCTGAGATTGAGACTGTGTTCATCATCACGGATTCGGAATCCGGCTATCGGGATATGATCGCCGGTCTGGACGTGAAAGCAAGTTACCAACTCTACCGTGACTATCTCGACAACTTCCGCATCAACGCAGCAAGGAGGTAAGCGAATATGAAAGTTGAATTATTCCCGTTCCAAAAGACGGCGCTTGCCAGACTGCGTCAAAGCGTGGCGACCGCGCTGGGCAATTACCGCAGCACCCACACACCTCAGGTCGTTTCCTATACCGCACCCACCGGTGCGGGCAAGACCATCGTGATGTCGGCGCTGATCGAGGCGATCTATTACGGAGACGAGCTGTACCCCGAGCAGAACGAAGCAATTTTCATCTGGCTTTCGGATTCCCCGCAGCTCAATGAACAGTCGCGGCTGAAGATCGACCTGAAGGCCGACAAGATCCGGCTGAATCAGTGCGTTGTTATCAGCGACGATTCTTTCGACATGGAAGTGCTGGAGGATGGCCACATATACTTCCTGAACACACAGAAGCTTTCCAAATCCAGCAATCTGACGAAGCACTCGGATGGACGGCAGTACACCATCTGGGAGACGCTTTCAAACACCGTGCGCGAGAAGGGCGACCGGCTGTACTTCATCATTGACGAAGCCCATCGCGGTGCACAGAGCGCAAGAGATCTCACGAAGAACACCACGATCATGCAGAAGTTCCTGAAGGGCTCCGAAGCTGATCGTCTGCCGCCAATGCCGGTGGTCATCGGCATGACGGCTACACCGCAGCGTTTCAACCGGCTGGCGGAAGGCATCCAGTCCACCACGCATTATGTGAAAACCACAGCGGACGAAGTTCGCGCTTCCGGCCTGTTGAAGGATCGCATCGTCATTACCTATCCGGAACACAGCGGCAACGATATGGCGGTATTGCAGGCGGCTACCGACGAATGGCGGCACAAATGGGATCACTGGTATCAATACTGCTATGAGCAGCACTACGGACAGGTCAATCCGATCCTCGTCATCCAAGTTCAGAACGGCAGCGGGCATCAGATTTCCGCAACCGATCTGGACGAATGCCTGCGCATCATGGAAGAGCGGCTTGGCGACCGCTTCCTCGAGGGGCAGGTCGTCCACGCCTTTGGCGAGGGTACGCCGACGATTCAGATCGGCGGTCTGGATGTGCCATACTGTGAGCCGAGCCGCATCGCCGATGACAAGCGCATCAAAGTCGTTTTCTTCAAGGAAACGCTGACCACAGGGTGGGACTGCCCCAGAGCAGAGACGATGATGTCCTTCCGCCGTGCAGTGGATCACACCTATATCGCGCAGCTTCTGGGCAGAATGGTGCGCACGCCCACCCAGCAGCACATCAACGTGGACGAGACGCTGAACGATGTGCATCTGTATCTGCCGCAGTTTAATGAGGCAACCGTCTATGATGTCGTGAAGGCGCTGCAGGACGAGGAGGGTGCTACGATCCCCACCGATATTGAAGCCGAAGAGATGGGCTACGATAACTACGATACCTTGAGCCTTCGGCCTACATATCAGTCTCAGCCGCGCCAGCCCGGTAGGACGCGCGTTACGGATCCCAATCAGCTTACACTGTTTGATCTGCCCGGATTTGGAGACAATCCGCCGGAGCAGCCGAGCGGAGAAACAACGTCGGTAACTCCTGTGGTACCGCAGCAGCCCGCATCACAGATGCCTGCGGCACAAACGGCAGGAACAGCGCCCGCAGCACCCACTGCTCCGACACAGACGACCACGGTTACACAGCCGGTCACGCCTCCTCCGATTACTCCTGCCTCGGCAACCCCGCCGCAGGATTACCCGGACATTGACCGTGAAACTGTGGTGAAGGCCATCAATGACACAGGCCTTCTGACATACAACGTGCGCAGAGTGCGCATCACCGATTATCTCAAATCCATGTACGCGCTGGCTCGTTTCCTGACGCAGACCCGTATCGACATGGACGCGAAGGAAACGGTCATTTCCGATATCGTCGAAAAGATTCATGAGCACATCGGCTTGCTGAAACGTCAGGGCGTATATGACGACCTTGCCGGACAGGTGCTTCAGTTCAAACTGAGCGCACAGATATTTGATGTGTTTGGACGGTCGATCGACGACTACGCGATCCACGATCTTTTCTCTACCACGGATACCGACATCGAGCGGCAGTTCCGCTTGGCGGAAACGCGCCTCGGCAATGAAGGCGTCGGGAACGCCTATGTGAACCGGTATTACGATGAGGATGACGTTCTGAATCTGAAGATTCAGGTCATCATCTTCGCGGCGAACGTGGATTGCATGAACGCGCTGAACGATTACGCGCAGCAGAAGTTCCATGATCTGAACGACGCGAATCGCCGCCGCACGGTCTCCCTGCCGGAGAAATTCAAAAAGAAGTATGATGACATCGTTTCGGACGGCGATATCATCAGTAAGCATAACTTCCGTCTGCCGGAGACCATTCGCGTTCCGCATGAAATGGAAGGCGTCCTCTATAGGAACCATCTGTTCGTAGACGATTCCGGCACCGCGCTCATCAATCTGAACGGCTGGGAGCGCAAGGTCATCGCGGAAGAGGAACAGCATGAAGATTTTGTTTGCTGGCTCCGCAATCCGTCAAGAGGCTCATGGGCGCTGTGTATTCCGTATGAGATCGACGGTGAAAAGAAGCCAACATACCCGGATTTCCTGATCATTCGCCGCGATGGCCCGGACTACGTTGTGGACATTCTGGAGCCGCACGATCCGACACGGCAGGATAACCTTGGAAAAGCGAAGGGCTTCGCAGAATACGCGCGGCAGAACCCCGGCGTCGGCAGGATCCAGTTGATTCGGATGCAGCGCGACTCTGTCGGCAGAGAGCGGGCGTTCCGGCTGGATATGTCCAAGAGCTCCATCCGTGATAAGGTTTCCCGCTGCGCCAGCAACGACGAGCTGAATCACATCTTTGAAAGCGACGGATTCTTTCAATAAGAGATAAAGGAAGAAAAGCAGATGAACGAACAAGCAATCGTCAGCAAAATGCATGAGTACCTGCACACGGCCACAAAAGAACTCTGTGCATGGCTTGCCAAAATGCTGCCCCACGTCGGCGAGGATTGGTGGCAGGTATGCGTGATGGACAACCTGTCATTCGCTCAAAAACAATACGCCACAGAAAACGGCTACTCGAAGCTGGAGGATCTTGATCTTGCAGCCATGCTTCGTGTTGCCGACAAATCATGGTACGACATGCGTTCATTTGCCTATCTTCCTACCCGCGACCGTCAGTGTGTGCGGGAAATGGTGAAGGTGCGCAACAACTGGGCGCATCTTGCCGGAGCCATCGCCGACAAGGATATCGTGCTGCGTGATCTGGATACCATTCTGGCGTTCTTTGAGAACGTGATGGTAACCAATAAATACACGCAGGGCATCGAAGATTTCCGGCGCGAAGTTGAGAATGCCGATTTCTCCGCAGTCTTTGAAACCGAGCCGGTCAAAGTGAAAGCACCGGAACCGGTGCAGACAAGCACGGGCGGCATTCAGGAAAAGGATCGCGTCTATCTCACCGGAGATCCAAATACCAAAGGCATGGTGTTTTCTGTCACGGACATCGGCGGCACCAAGCGATACGAAGTGTTCGTCGACGGCGAAATCAAAACCTTCTATGAAGGACAGATTCAGAAGATCGATTCCGCGCCGTCCTACAGCTGGGTGGATTTGAGCACACTGCAAAGTAACCTGACGGCATACGAAATCAACAACCCTTCGGCGGGCAATCTATATTCGCTGAACGCGGCAAGAATCGATTTCGTGCCGTATCAGTTCCGCCCCGCTCTGAAGCTTATCAAATCGGATGAGCCGAAGATCCTGATCGCGGACAGTGTCGGTGTCGGCAAAACGATCGAAGCCGGCCTGATCGTGAAGGAACTGGAAGCCAGAAGCGAGCTGGACAATATCCTGATCATCTGCCCGAAGCCGCTGGTAGCAGAACGGAAATGGGAGCTTGAAATGAAGCGCTTCGATGAGGATTTCATCCCGCTCGACGGCGCAATCCTCCGGCAGGCCATATCCGACACCCACCGAGACGAAGAATGGCCGGTACGCTATAACAAGGCCATCATTCCGTATTCCATTTTGGACAGCCGCGTATATGAGGGCGAAGATCACCGCAGAGGTAAGCAGTACGGGCTTCTGAATCTCGACCCCGCGCCGCACTTTGATCTCGTGATCATCGACGAAGCGCATCATATCCGCAACGGCAGTCTGGACAAAGACAAGGCATACGCATATAAGTGTGTCCGCTACTTCTGCGAGCACGCGGATGCAGTCATCATGCTGACCGCCACCCCGCTGCAGACCAGCGATGACGACCTTTTCACGCTGATGAATCTGCTGCGCCCGGACGTCATCATGGACAAAGACGTGTTCCGCATGATGTCCAGACCCAACGAATTCATTTACAGGTGTTCCCACGCGATACGCGGAGCGGGCGAAGGATGGCAGGAAGTTGCCATTGCCGAGCTGCAGAATGTCCGATCCACACAGTGGGGCGAAAATATCATTGCCAAGAATCCACTGTACGCAGACATTCTGGCACGACTGGCAAGGCCGGACATTACACGCGAAGAACGCGTCAAACTCGTTTCCGATGTGGAATCGCTCCACAGCTTCAACACCATGCTGAACCGGACACGCAGAAAGGATATTCAGGATTTCTGCATCCGCCGGTCTTACACGGTCGAAACCAGCTTCACCCCGCAGCAGTACGACCTGCATAACGAACTGCTGAGATTTGAATACGAAGCGCTTTCCAAGCTCCACAATGTGCGCTGCATTCCCTTCATGATGAGCACGATTCGACGTCAGGCGGCAAGCTGCATCTTCGGGCTCGCGCCCCACATCCGGGATCTGATCACACGGCGCTTTGACCAGATGGTTGAAGACCCGGATGTAGACATGGATGAGTACGATCTGGACGGAAAAGCCACGTCCACATTGATGGCGTTGGCTCATCATGTGCTGGAGCTCGCAGATCTGCTGCCGGAAGACGACCCAAAGTTCGATAGCATCTGCACGGTGATCGACGAAAAGCAGAAGCTGGAAAACAACAAGATCATCCTCTTCAGCTCGTTCCGGCATACACTTGCCTATCTGGAAAAGAAGCTGCGCAGCCGCAATTATCGCGTCGCGCAGATCAACGGCAGCGTCAAGGACGATGACCGTCGCGCACTGCGTGAGCGGTTTGAGCTGGACAAAGCAGACCCGGATGCGCTGGACATCCTGCTCTTCACAGAGGTAGGCTCAGAAGGTTTGGACTACCAGTTCTGCGACACCATGATCAACTATGATCTGCCATGGAACCCGATGCGCATTGAACAACGTATCGGTCGAATCGACCGTCGCGGCCAGAAGAGCGAAGCGGTCAACATTTATAACATTATCACGGCGGACACCGTGGACGCGGACATCTACTCCCGCTGCCTGATGCGAATTGGCATATTCGAGCGCAGCATCGGCGAATGCGAAGAAGTACTCGGCGCAATCGGTGCGCAGATCGAGCAGATCGCTGTGAATACCGCTTTGACCGATGAAGAGCGACGTCGCAAGCTGGAGCAGATGGCGGATAACGAAATCCGCCGTATGCAGGAACTCAGCAAGCTGGAAGATGAAGAGCGGGCGCTGTTCGGTTTCGATCTCTCAAACTACACAGCAGCAAAGGAAATTAAGGACGCAGAAAGCCCGTGGATTTCGCCACTCAGCATTCAGCGGCTTGTTGAACGTTATTTGAGAGACCGGCTCGGCGAAGGCCAGTACATCATCGGCGCATCTGAACTCAAGCAGATTCGTCTGAGCCGTGAAGCTCGGTTAACGCTTCTTGAAGATTTCCGCAGGCTATCAAATATCAAATCGGCATTGAAGCGCAGATGGGAGAATTACCTGAAGGGCTCCGAGCCGATGCACCGGCTGACATTTACATCGGAGACCGCGTCGAGAGAACGGCGGGCGTTCTTCATTACCCCCATGCATCCACTGGTCAAGCAGGCAGCCAAATACTACGCCACCAGTCAGGTGTCGTATATCTTTTTGGAATACTATTCCGAAGAACTGCCGGAGGGTACATATCCGTTCTCCATTTACGCGTGGAGTTATGTTGGGCTGAACCCGATGTTCCGCGTCGTGCCGATTTGCGAGAACGAACTGCTGGCGGCAGAGCTCACGGATATCCTACAGGACGCGGATACTTCCACAACCAGCATTACTGTTGACAAGGGAACGTGGGCTGGCTTGGAAGGTATGCACATTGCTCTATGGCAGCGAGAAAAAGAGACGTATCTCGCCGGAATCCAGAGCACTGCAAACTATAAGATAGAGAGCATCAGCAGTAACTACAGGAACCGGAAGAGAACGCTGGAGCAGAAAATCCGTGACGCATTCGACGAGAAGATTCGCAGGATGTACCAGAGCGAGCTCGGCACCGCTACCGAAAAATATCAGATAAAAGTTGGCGAAATTAACGACCGCGCTTCCCGCGCGGATATCCACACATCTCTGATTGCAAACGGCATCATCGAGATCAAGAGGGGTTAATCATGAGCAACATTGCTGACAGAGTCAGGATAGCACAGGATAAGGACGGAATGCTGCGCCGTGCATTGGAACGCATCATTCAGCTTTATACGGATAAGTCGCACTTTGTATATGAGCTCCTGCAGAACGCAGAAGACGCAGAAGCCAAAGACATCAAATTCATCCAGCATGCTGATCATCTGGAGGTTCTGCACGATGGCAAGCCATTTACATCGGCAAACCTTCAGGGGCTTTGTGATATTGGCAAATCCGATAAGGTGGATAACCTGAATCAGATTGGCGAGTTTGGCGTTGGCTTCAAATCCGTGTTCGGCATCTGCGATACCGTTCTGCTCTATAGTGATCCTTCGCGTTATACAGGAAAAATCGAGGGAGACGCAGTTCCGTTTGCTGTTGAAATCAAGGACTTCACAAGGCCGGAGGATATTCCTGAAGAACCGATTCCACGGCCATACACCACGCGTTTTGTTTTTCCGTTTGCGGTCGGTCATACGTTCTCTGGATTTAAAACTCTTCCGGCGCTGATTGATACTCTTGCCCGGAAGTTGCAGAACCTTGGAATAACGACGCTTCTCTTCATGAAGCACCTCGAATCGATCGAATATGAGATAGACACGGACGAAGAGCCCATAACGGGCGAATACCTTCTGGAAAAGGTTAGAATCAATGATCATTCGTCCCTCGTTTCTGCACTCGGCGTTTCTGAAAAAGAAAAGGCCGATCCAGATGATGCGGAGATAATCTCCTACTTGATGTTTTCCCGCAAGCTGGACAAATACCCGCTCAGAACCGTAGATATAGCATTCCCGGTAAAGGAAGAGCGCGGCGTATACCAATGCATAAAAGCACCAAATCCCTACATCTCTGTGTATTTCCCGACCGAGACAGAAAGCAAGCTGGATTTCATCGTGCAGGGCCCGTTCCGTACTACTCCGAACCGCAGCAGCATTCCGTCGGATGATGCCGATAATGTTTATCTGGCAAAAGAAACGGCAATCCTGCTTCGGGAAAGCATTCTCGAAATGAAGGCAGACGGACGGCTGAACATGAGCTTCGTTAAGGCACTGCCCATAGACAAAGACAGATTTGATACGTTCGGCCTCTTCCTCCCGCTTTACGAAACCGTCCGGGATTTGTTCCGAAGCACCGCCGTTATTCCTACAAAGGCTGGCAAGTATGTTCATCCGAAATATGCAAAGATTGCAAGACAGGAAAGACTGGTATCAGTCTTTTCGGACGAGCTGCTCACTCAGCTGATAAACGACGGCGGCAAATACTGCTGGCTTCCGACGTTCCTTACGGAAACGAACAGAGAGTACAAGCACGTCCTCGATTATATGACGGGAGAACTCGGCGTACAGGTAATTCGCCCGGAGGATCTCCGAGGTTTCTTTGCCTCGAATCCGAAGTTCCTTCCGGCGCAGTCAATCGACTGGCTGGTCAATCTGTACGGCATTTTTGAAAATATACCCGGCGCGTTCTCAAAATCAAGGTATGAAACGAATATGACCACGGCAGACATCGTGAAGACCGCCACAGGCACATTCGTTGCTCCTTTCCGGCGTGAAGGCAAAACATACATTCCGAACGTTTTCCTTCCGTCCCACAAAATCCGCAGCGCGGACATCAATTTTGTGGATGCAACGCTGTACGAAAGATGCCGCCATTTCTTCGATGACATCCTCCAGTTACAGAAACCAAACGAATATGAGTTCCTGATCAAAGACATAAAAAAGCGTTATGAGAGCGGGCACATCTATGATGATGATCAGCATATCGAAGACATCAAGGCGCTTTTCAAATACTCAAAACGTGAAGAATACGAAGATGAAGTTAATCGGATCATTCGAGAGCTCCTTGCCCTCAGATGCACCGACGGGAAAATGCGCAGCTGCTACGCCTTCAGGATTTTTCTCCCGATCAGCACGGAAGGAATTAACATAGAGAGCTACTATAGGAACCTTGGGCAAAACGTGTTCTTCGCCGATGTAGATTTTTACAACAACCATGGTATTGAAACGCCGATGCTGTTGGCGCTCGGCGTGCGTAATTCCATCACGATCGGAGATAACACCGTATCGGGCACCTACGAAACAGGGTCTCGCGGGAAACAGCCGGAATGGTGGACAACCGGCGATTTCCGTTGGAAATTTTCAACGGATGCGTTAAAGGATGTTCTCAAGTACATATCGGCGCATCCCTCGGCTAAAGATTCGATACTGAAATCGCAGGCGATCATGAAGGTGTTGACCGTCAACGAAAGTAGGCTTTGCGGGCTTGTGCATATTGGCGGCAGCACCGTCCCGAACAAGGAGAATGAGCCGTGCGAGATGATCCACATTCTGCGCGGTGAAAGAATCTGGGGATGGGACGGCAAATGGCTGTATACCGAATCCGGCGAGCTCGTTTCACCCAAGGCGATTTCAAAGCATGATATCAGTACTTCCATCTACGGTAGGATCAAGCTGGACTCTGTGATTTTCAGTCTCATTGGCTTCAAAAAGACTGATGCGGACGAAGTGGACGAACTGAAGAAGACCATCCCGCAGGAAAAACTGGAAGCGTATTTCGAGAGCGAGCTGCGCCAGCGCTACGGCATTTCTACTGCTGATCTCAATGAACGCTACGGCTCGTCCGGCCACTATGAGAGCATCGAAGAAGACGCGCCGCTTCCGTTCCCAACGCTTCACGTTCGCAGCTGGGAGGCACTGCGAAAGCATGCAGCGGAGATGCTAATATATGCAGATCCTGTCCGGTATGAAGAAAAGATCCGAAGCATTCGTGTTAGCAATCATCAGCGAGAGGCAAAGGCTTACCTATCAAATATGTATCGGTATGATGGTAATAACAGATTTAGGTTCGCTTGCCAGTTGTGTCATGAAACATGTTCTTCGTTTGAGGCAACAGAGTTATTTCTTAAACCGGAGACAGAGCTGGACCCAGTAAATCTTTGTCTCTGCCCGAATTGCGCTACGATATATCGTAAGTTCCGGGCTAATGATGCAATCATGGAGAACACTCGGCAGGCAATTCTCTCAACGAAAGATGTTGACATTGAAAGTGGTGACTATGTGGCAGTACCTATTGGAGATGAAAATGAATTGTGGTTTACGCAGACGCATTTTGCAGAAATCCGTGAGCTAATGATGCTGTCAGAGGAAATGAAAAGTTATAGACAGGTGACTTCCATTTCCGCCGATGCAGACGACGAAAATGCAAAATCAGGGTTGTCCGTTTACGCCGGATATATTGGAAAAACCATTCGACGGAGAGATGGTTTTGAAGGCACTGTTACAGATGTTACCACGAATGGAGACTATCCCTATGTAGAAGTACATGTCACAGGTGGCAAGGACGCGGGAAAGAACATGAAAATACAGTTGTCGTTTATCCTAAAGAACAAAGGGTTGTATAGCATAACGGACGAAATAACAAAACGAAAGTAACAATCCTTTTTGGCATTCTGTGCAAAAGTGGAATTGAGAGATAAATCAATGGACAACAATGCAAAGCTCCGCCCGCTATATCTGGCGAAGATTCTATATGAGCGCACCGATGAAGACCACTATCTGACCACGATGCAGCTGGCGCAGATTCTTGAAGAGGAATACGGTATCCCGGCGCATCGGCAGACCATCAAGACGGATATTGAGCTTCTGCAGCAGTTCGGAATGGACATCCAAGAAGTAAAGTCCACTCAGAACCGTTATAACCTCATTAGTCGTCAATTTGAAATCGCTGAGCTGAAGCTGCTGATCGATGCTGTGCAGTCCTCCAAGTTCATCTCCAAAGAACGCAGCGAGCAGATGGTCTCCAAGATTGTCACGCTGGCCGGACAGCATAAGGCCGAGGAACTGAAGCGCAATGCTTCCGTGGAGGGAAGGGCGAAATCGGAAAATCGACAGGATTTGCTGATCGTGGATGCAATCAATGAGGCCATCAATGCCAGAAAGAAGATTGCCTTCCAATACTTTGCCTACAACATCCGAAAGCAGAAGAAGCTGCGCCACGACGGCGAACGGTACATCTTCAGCCCCTATCGTCTGATCTGGAACGGCGATTATTACTATGTACTGGGCTATTCGGACAAGCATCAGGCCATCGGAAGCTTCCGTGTGGACCGTATCAGCGCCCGTCCTGACATTCTTTCGGAGGAAGCCGTACCGGTCCCGGCGGACTTCGGTGTCGATGATTTTCTTGCGACCACCTTCCGGATGTACGGTAGCGAGTGTCAGGAGGTGGAACTGATCTGCGACAACTCCGTGATCGATGCAATCATCGACCGCTTTGGGACAGATGTGACCATCTACGCCTGCGATATGAGCACCTTCCGGGTGATCGTCCGGGTGGCCGTCAGCCATATCTTCTTCAGCTGGATTTTCGGCTTCGGCGGGAAGGTCAAGATCAAGGGTCCGGAAGATGTAAAGAAAAAGTATTCCGAGATGCTCAACGCTGCTGCTACAGATCTGAGATAATAGAGGAAAATTTGAAGATTTAGGCGCAAGATGTGAATACATTTCAGGATTTGACGGAACGGTTTGTGATCCAGTTCTTATGCGATAGTTGGAACTACCGTCATTAGGATGTCATATTTACTTGCTAATGAAGATCTGTTCGAATTGGCGTATACAATCATGTAGGTGATAACGAAACGATAAATCGCCTTACATTTGGAGGGCACTATGACCAACAAAGACACAAAGAGAATAATCAATAGTGCAAAAAGGATAACAGCCGAAGCGTCGCATACTCTAGTGAATACTGCTACTATCGTTATAGACAAAGCTCAAACAGCTATTGCTGAAACGACCACCAAAATTAAAGTCGAACGCCAAGAAAAGAAGACCGCTGAAAATCAAGCTCGTAGATTAGAACTCGAAGCTACCCTTAAGGATTTGCAAGGCACATGTGCGCCGATGATGCTGAACGCGCTTTGTGAGTCTCCTGTTGCACTAACAAAACCCAATATTCAGCGTATGCGTGAGCTTTTTCCGATTCCGGTTGAGCAGCGTATAATTTGGGCTGATGCAGAGTTTGACCTTCGTCCAAGTGGAATCGTGTGTACAGGTACAGGTGTATTTATCAAAACCAATGTAGGGGTGTGGGAAAAGAAATCAAAAAAGAAAGATACATCGGAGCAAAACAAATCGATCCTTTTCTATTACAGATGGGAAGATTTTGATCCTGCGTGGTTTATTAGTGATGACCCAAAAGAAAATCGTGTGCTCATGGTGGAAAAACAATGTACGGAACACTTTATTGAAGGTTGTCGTACACTTGCAACCCAGGCTGCAGAACAAGAGTTGGAATTGAGTGCGGCGGCGTTTTCGATGAGTGATAGAGAACTCGAAACACTTTTAGCTAAAACTGTTCCGACTGGCGTGGCAGCTTTGCAAACTGCACAGGCCGCTGTTTTTGTAGAGCAAAAAGCAAGAATCAATACTCCGGCTGGGCACGGTGAAATGGCTGAAGAAGCAATCACTTTAACAGATCGCTTTTTAGGCCTCGATGCAACCGTTGTAGGCCGTGACAATGCAAAGGATGGCGCTGACCGCGTTGTAAACGAAATCTTTATTCAGACGAAATACTATAATTCGGCACGAGGATCTTTAGAAGCTTGTTTCCGTCCAGAAGACGGTATGTACCGCTATATGAAAGATGGACAACCGATGCAGCTTGAGGTGCCGAAAGATCAGTATGAGCGTGTTCTTCAAGGATTCGAGCGAAAAATTAAGCAAGGTAAAGTGCCTGGTGTAACGGATCCGAAAGAAGCAAGAAAAATTGTTCGCAAAGGCCGCTTGACCTATAATCAAGCTGTAAATCTTACAAAGCCAGGAACGATAGAGTCTTTGACTTATGACGCGATGACAGGTGCTGTCCTGTGCTCGTGTGCCTTTGGTATCACTTTTGTGGCAACAGTTTTTCTTACATGGCGTAAGACTGGTGATATCAAGCAAGCTGTAAAAGCGGGTATGTCTGCAGGTATTCAAGTATTTGGCGTATCCTTTGTACAACATATGGTCATATCGCAAATTGCCAGAACAGGTCTTGCAAATGCACTACTTGCTCCAAGTCAGTATGTTGTAGGTAAGCTTGGATACCAGACTTCCGCAACGATTGTAAATGGTATTAGAGCTTTGTCCGGAAAAGGCGCGATTTATGGAGCGGCAGCTTCAAAGCACCTTGCCAAGATTTTGAGAAGCAATGTGATAACGTCTGCTTTAACTTTTGCTGTGTTTTCAATTCCCGAGACATACAACCTTGCGTCCAAGAAGATTTCGACAGCGCAATACACAAAGAACATGACAGTTTTACTTGGATCTATTGCTGGTGGAGCCGGTGGAGCTATCGTGGCAGGAATTGCTGCGGCTAAGATTGCAGGAGCTGCAGGAACTGCTGTCGCGCCTGGTGTCGGTACTGCAGTTGGTATCGCTGGAGGCTTTGTTGGTGGCGTAGTTGGAGCAAAAGCGACAGATGTAGTTGGTGACATTCTTCGAGAAGACGATGTCGAAATTCTTGGGCGTTTATTCAATGCAGTCGTTTCCTGCATGATAGGAGAATATCTCCTTGACGCGGAAGAAATGGACAAGTTGATGGACTCTCTTAATCAGATTCCGCAAAAGGAATTCAAGGATATATTTAGCAATATCATGAGATCGGAGGGACAAGAAAATATTATTCGTGACTTCTTACGCCCGCACTTTGAGGAGATAACCGCTGAGAGAGAGCCCTTTACCTTGCCTTCGGGAGAGATAATATTGGAAGCTCTTATGGAGGAGTGCACGGAATAACAAGATTTCGCAACCTTTTTTCCGTGAACTGTAAGCGAAAACAATATAAAATCCATTATCATGAAAGGAGTGTGTCTGCATGGCTTATAACGAGCTCATTAAAAACTTTGAAAAAGTCAGAGCCTATATGCGTGAGTTTTATGTGTATGGCTTTAAGAGCAGAACAGAATATGATGCCAAGAGTGCACGCTCCTATGATGATGAACGCCGCAGGCTGGAGAGCTGGTTGGGAGACTACATGCGGTTCACGCAGACGCCGGAAGGAAAGAACGTTTTCCTGTCGGTAGATAGCCGCGTGACCCGTAAGAACCCATTCTATAAGGCGTGGAAGGCCAAGAGCTTTACGGATGGAGATATCACGCTGCATTTTGCGATTTTTGATATTCTCTATGATCCTGAAACAAAAATGACGCTTACAGAGCTGATTGAGGAGATCGATCAGCGGCTGTCATCCAGTATGGCCTTTGATGAGTCTACCTTGAGAAAGAAACTCAAGGAGTATGCCGAAGAGGGTATCATTCGGATGGAGAAGGATGGGCGGAGGGTCCTGTATAGCAGAGCTCCGGATACGGACATCACTGCCTTGCATGATGTGATCGACTTCTTCAGCGAGGTGGCCCCGTGCGGCGTTATCGGCTCATTCCTGCAGGACAGGCAGCCGAAGCACCCCGAGCTGTTTTCCTTTAAGCATCACTACATAACGCAGGCAATGGATAGTGATGTAATGGTCACACTGTTTGAGGCCATTCACGGTCATCGCTACATTACCGTTGACAATTTGGGAAAACATGCAGATGAGGTCAGAACGGTTCGGTTAGTCCCACTCAAGCTCTACATAAGCGCTCAAAACGGACGGCAAAACCTTTTGGCCTTTCACGAAAAAGCCAATCGCTTGAATTCCTATCGCTTGGACTATATGTCCAACATCAGGATCGAAGATGAGATCTACGAAAAGTTCGATGCGCTTCGCGCCGCGCTCAGCAAGGCTGAAGCCCATATGTGGGGCGTGAACTGCAGATGGAATGTCAAGCATACAGAGCATGTGGAGTTTGAAATAAAGATCGAAGACGATGAGCAGTTTATTGTCCGCCGGCTGGAGAGAGAAAAACGCTGTGGGAGTGTAGAGAAAATCGACGACAACCACTACCGGTATGTTGCAGAGGTATTTGACACAACAGAAATGCTGCCGTGGATACGCACATTTATCTCCCGGATCACGAGAATCAGCTTCTCAAATCGAACGGCTGAAAACAAATTCAAGGCAGATATTCAGGAAATGTGCCGTATGTATGGGCTTGACGGAGGTGCCGCACAATGATTTTCAGTGAGTTATACTCCGCCTATTACAATACGGTCGCAAAAATCATGGAAGCAGCGTTTAACCCCGAAGCAACAGAGACGGATCTGCAGCGCTGCGTTATGGAGGAAGCATTTTCCGAGAGCGTCCTGACCATACTTCCTGCGCTGAAGTCCGGGAAATGGCCACTGCTTCATGAGGATCTTTCCCCGACCCTGTTACATAAGCCCACCATGCCCCTGACCAATCTGGAAAAACGGTGGCTAAAGGCAATATCAGAAGATCCCCGAGTTAAGCTGTTCGGCGTCAAGTTCCCTGAGCTTGACGATGTGGAACCGCTCTTCACGAGGAATGACTATAAAATCTACGACCAATACAGTGACGGAGATCCTTTTGAAGACGAGGCGTACATAAAGCATTTCAGGCTGATGCTTTCTGCTATACAGAGTGATCGGCCTGTTCAAATGACTATGGTGAACCGTCATGGTAAAGAGGTGCGGGTTCGCTTTTATCCCAAAGGATTTGAGTATTCGTTAAAGGACGACAAGATCCGAATCGTAGCGACCGGGTGTAAGTTCAAGCAATTCAATCTCGGGAGAGTTTTAAGCTGCGACTTTTATAACGGGCGGGGCCCGTGGCGCGAGAAGCCTCAAGCAGAGCGCCGAAAGGATCTCACCTTGCTGATCACCGATGAGCGCAATGCGCTGGAGAGAGCCATGCTGCACTTTGCGCATTTTGAAAAGCAAGCAGAGCGAACAGACGATGGCAGATATATCCTGCGGCTGAAGTATTACGAGAATGACGAGACTGAAATCGTGATCCGTGTGCTGTCATTTGGCCCGTATGTCAAGGTTCTGGAGCCGGAGGGCTTCGTAAATCTAATAAAAGAACGACTGATTTCTCAAAAAAGCTGTGAACTCAAGTGAGTTCGCAGCTTTTTTTCCGTGAAATACCTGCGTTTGAACCGTATAATAGGCGTGTAAGATGCAGATGACAAAAAACTGCTTCTTATCAAAGGTACTTACAGCAATCGTTTTGCATATTAGAAAAGGACTAAAAATCCTTGTCGCTGGCGGACATTGTCCGTTAAAGGATGTACCTTGTTTGTAAAAGATGCATACAGCAACCAAAAGGCGATGATAACGCACCTCTCTTTGAGCTGGAGCGATGGTTTGCCGAAAGGCTGCATCTTGAAAAGGCACCAACAGCAATGACGAATAGCTAAGTGGTTATAGCAGATGACTCATAATCATCGTTCGCGGGTCCGAATCCCGCTTCAAATGGTGCCTTGTCTTTGTGAAAGACGCGAACAGCGATTATATATCTTATGTTACCGAAACATTAACTGGATAACCGGAGATTGCTGCCGGGCAAACATTGGTGAGGTGAAATCCCTCGCATGTATTAAAAAAGAGCGCGTCTTGTATAAAGGCATCTACAGCAATGAGGTGGTACGATCTGACGGAACTGGCACCTGTCGAGAGCAGGAACGCTAAGCTCTGACTATGATTTTACGGGTTCAATTCCCGGTGATGCCTTGTTATTAAAATGAAAGGAGCGGCACAATGATCGAAATCAAAGGAAAGGTAAATACAGCGGTCTGTTACGCAGCGGTTGTAGAGGACGAAGCGATCGAACAAATCCGCAGAATGTGTGACCATGATTTCACAGCAGGATCTCAAATACGGATCATGCCCGATGTACATGCCGGAAAGGGCTGCACGATCGGCACCACAATGACGATCACCGATAAAGCGGTTCCCAATATCGTCGGCGTCGATATCGGCTGCGGCATGTATACTGTTGAGCTGGGTAAGGTGGATGTTGATTTTGAAAAGGTCGATGCCGCCGCTCATGATATTCCCAGCGGAAGAGATGTTTGGGAAGGGCGCATGGAGCGTTTTGACCTGACCGGACTTCGCTGCTATAGAAACCTGAAGCAGGCAAAGCGCTTGGAGAGAAGCCTGGGTACACTGGGCGGAGGGAACCATTTTATTGAGATTGATGTAGCTTCGGACGGCACAAAGTATTTGGTGATCCATTCTGGCAGCCGTAACCTTGGCAAGCAGGTCGCGGAGCTCTATCAGTCTTTAGCCATCGACCTGAATGCCGGTAAGGCAGATTACTTCGAGCGCCGGGATGAGTTGATCCGTACATATAAGGAGCAGGGCCGCAGAGCTGAGATTCAGACCGCATTGAAGGCTATGGAGAAGAAATGGGCAGCAAAAGAGCCGACGATCCCTGCAGATCTTTGCTATCTGTACGGCACCTACTTAGAGGACTACCTCCACGATGTAGAAATCTGCCAGCAATTTGCAAGGCGCAGCCGTGAAAGAATGGCGGAGATCATTTTGGAAAAGACAGGAATGACGGCGCTTTCTTCTTTCCACACCATCCACAATTATATTGATACGAAGGAAATGATCCTTCGCAAGGG
>ENA-UOOC01001546-UOOC01001546.1-human-gut-metagenome-genome-assembly--contig:-C48old-NODE-1546-length-19162-cov-27.459936_pt1 | contig 19162 bp, 18 predicted proteins | sample MGYA00242469_ERZ724016 | MGnify/ENA metagenome assembly ERZ724016 | reverse complement strand
TCTTATCATATTTTCGACGATTCCGCTCAGATTTCTTCTGTGCGGTGTTGCCCTAGAAAAAGAAGAGGAAGTGCTAGAGAGCGGAACTTTTATAAACTGGTACAATAGCAAAGACTTTTCTATTACACTCCCATATGACGGAAATTGGACAACCACTGAGAACATTAGCTATCACTCTTATTCCTATTCTTGGTTTCCTATTTCGGAGTCTCAGCTGACGCCATGGCTTCAAAAAGATATTCTTAGTGTTTCTGGCTCGGTCATTCCTTCGGATTAAACAAATTCAAGTCATATATTTAACAGTCCTTCTTTTCTTACTTCACTGTTAAATGTATGACTTGTTTTATTTCTGCTCCAAAAGGTCAATATACTTATAAACCGTTGTCCGGCTGAGATTACACACTCTTGCGAACTCGCTGATATTTAACTGCTTCCCCTTATACGCCGGATAATGCCGCAGAAACGATGCAGGAATATCATCGCTTGTCAGGTGCGGTCTGCCGATCTGCTTGCCCTTGGCTTTTGCGTTTGCCATTCCGGAGCGCACCCTTGCCCGTATCATCGCAAGCTCCAACTGGCTGAACACGCCTGCCATCTGTAAAAACGCCTCTGTCATTGGGTCTGCGTGCCCGCTTCGGCAGTCCATTGTGATACTGCTGACAATGACAAGACACAGGTGCTTTTTGCTGATGGCTTCAATGATTTCACAGAGCTGCTTGGTCGAGCGGGCAAGGCGGGAAACCTCCAGCGTGATAATCGTATCGCCTGCCTGCGCCTGTTCCAGAAGCAAAGATAACTGTTCCTTGACTGCCGCGTCCCCGTGTTCATATTCAAGAAAAATGCGCTCCGCGCCTGCCTGTTTGAGTTCGCGTACCTGCCGCTCTATATCCTGTCTGCTCTCGTTGGTGGAGCATGCAGCAGGGGAAAATGTGCAAAAAAATTTTTACATATCAATAACAGCCGGATCGGAGCAGATGGGGGTCTGCTGCGATCCGGCTGGTGAGGTCAGGGATCCGGGGGCTTGGGGGTGAATTTGCAGTGGAGGCGGTGGGTGGTGGGGGTGAGGGGGCCGCGGGAGATGGCGGCGGGGCCGAATTTGCCGCGGAGCTGGTCGACGGCCTGGTCGAGCTTGCGGGCGCGGTCGCGCTTTTCGTCGGAGAAGAGGGAGAGCTGCTGGGTCTGGCCGTCGGTGAGGTTACTGAGGGTGACGCCGAGCAGGCGGAGGGGGCGGCCGTCCCAGAATTCGGCGAAGAGGGATTTGGCGCAGGCATAGAGCTCCTGCGTGACGTCGCTGGGCTCGGGGAGGCGGCGCTGGTGGGAGCGGTTTTTGAAGTCACTGCCGCGGATGGTGACGGTGAGGCAGAGGCAGCGGCGGCCGTCGGCGCGTAGGCGGGCGGCGACACTGTCACACAGGGCGAGCAGGACCTGATTGGCCTGCGGGACGGTGGTGACGTCCTGCTCGAGGGTGGTGGAGTTGCCGTAGCATTTGACGGCCTCGGGCTCGGCGAGGACGGGGGAGGGGTCGACGCCGCAGGCGTAGTCGTGCAGGAGGGCGGCGGTGCGGACGCCGGTGAGCTTCTGCAGGTAGGCGAGGTCCGTCCGGGCCAGATCGCCGATCGTGCGGATGCGGGCCGCGGTGAGCTTTTCGGCAAGGGCGCGGCCGACGGAGAGCAGGTCGCCAACGGGCAGCGGCCAGAGCTTCTGCGGGATCTCGGCGGGAAAAAGGGTATGGACCTTATCGGGCTTTTCAAAGTCGCTGGCCATTTTGGCCAGGAGCTTGTTTTCGGAGATGCCGACGTTGACGGTGAAGCCGAGCTCGGAGAAAATGGCGTCCTTGATCTGGTGGGCGACGGCGAGAGGGTCGGGGTAGAGCAGGTGGGTGCCGGTCATGTCGAGGAAGCATTCGTCGATCGAGACCTGCTCCACCACGGGGGCGAAGCGGCGGCAGATGGCGATGAAGGCGCGGGAATTGCGCGTATAGAGGGCAAAATCCGGCGGGGCGAGGACGAGCTGCGGGCATTTGCGCAGCGCCATGCCGACCGGCTCGCCGGTGGTGACGCCGAATTTTTTCGCGGGGATGGACTTGGCGAGGATGATGCCGGTGCGCTTGTCCCGGTCGCCGCCGATGGCGGAGGGGATGGCGCGCAGGTCCGGTTCGCCTGCGGCGACGCGGCGCGCCGCCTCCCAGGACAGAAAGGCACTGTTGACGTCTACGTGAAAGATCAGCCGCTGCTGCATCCGGCTCCCTCCTTTGGCTTCAGATATGTCCGAAGTTCATGGTTCCGGAAACAGTATAACACAAATTGGAGAAATACGCGAACAAAATTTCGTAAATTTTATCGGGTGCGGTAATGGCCGGTGTGGCACTGGAGGGTGCGGAAGCCGGTGTGGGTCAGGCCGAGAAGGGCGTCCATCTCGCGGGCGGCGTTTTCGTAGCGGCCGCGGGTGTGGTGGACGAGGAGATAATCGGCCTCGCGGATGCGGCCGGCGGCCTGCATGCAGAAGCTGCGGACCGGCGCGGCCAGGGTGAAGACCCAGATGGGGGCGCAGATGGTCACGTGGTCATAGGCGGCAAGGTCGAGCGCGACCGGCTCGATGGGCATGGGCCAGCGGTGCATCCCGTAGCGGCCGCACCACCAGAAGCCGAGCGTGCCCGCGGTCCGCTCGGCGGCGCGGATCTCATAGACGGCCGCGCCGGTCCGGTCGGCCTCGGCGAGGGCCTGCTTTCTGACATAGCCCATGCGGGAGAAGCAGACGACCAGGCGGCGGGGGTCGGCGCCGATGTGCGGGTAGTCGGCGGGGTCGACGCGGAAGGACTCCTGCTGCAGGAAGATCCAGGCGGCATAGCCGGTCGCGGCCTGGCACAGGCCGAAGAGGAAATAGAGCGTGGACATGAAATTCAGGGGGAAGATGTAAAACTGGATGCAGATCCAGAGCATCAGCGTCACGCCGAAGATGCCGCCGAGCACCACGCCCGCTTTCTTTTTCGCGAGGAGCAGGCAGGCAGCGGTCAGGTTGCTCAGGCCGTTGACGATCAGCAGCGCCCAGCCGGAGAAGATGAAGTTCTGAAACAGAACTTCGGCGAAGGGCAGGACCTGAAAATACGGCAGCATGGCGTCCATGCCCAGCGCGCGGCCGCTGGGGTCGATCAGCATGGCGGCCGCGCCGGCCACGGCGCCGAGGCCGATGAAGAACGTCCAGAAGATCAGAAGCTTCCGGGCGGCTTGAAATCTGGAATGGGACATGGGGAGACCTCCGGGAAAAGTTATTTTGTATGCGCTTTTGCGGTATTGAGCGATGCGATCAGCATCACGCGGATGCGGGTACAGGCGGAATCGAGGGATTGGTATTCGGCTTCTGAAATGTAATTCGTCCGGAAAAGCAGCTCCAGCCAATAGCCGGTCTCGTTGGCTTCTTTCAGCGCGATCTGGAGCTTGGAAATAAAGTCTGCTCTGCTGTTGGCGTACTGCGCCTCGCGGATATTTGCGCCGATGGACGTGCCGCTGCGGCCGATCTGGTTGGAAATGATGGATTCCCGCTGCGATTTCAGGTGCTTGACCAGGTGGATGATGGAGACGGCGAAGTCCATGGACTGGGGGAGGAGTTTGGGTTCGGGCATGAGAGAACCTCCTTTTTGATAGTGAAGGTTTGCGCGGGGCGCAAAGTGAAGGTTGGCGGAGCCAAGTGAAGGGGCGGCGGAGCCGCCGTGAAGGATCGCGCGGAGCGCGATGTGAGGGGAAGCGTGCTGCTCACGCCCGCAGGCGCTTCACTGCGAAGCAGCTTCACGGCGCGAAGCGGCGCTTCACGTGCCGCCAGGCACGCTTCACTCGAAAAAACGTGCTTTTGTCCTGGGACAAAAGCACGTTTTTTCGTGGTGCCGGTGGCGGGGGTCGAACCCGCACGGTTGTTACGCCGAGGGATTTTAAGGCTTGTATCCCATACGGAAGACAGCGGAAGTACACGGAACTACAGGTTCAAGACCTATTGAAAATCAATGCTTTTCACCGTTTTTTGAAAAAATAGGAACCATTTAGACAGTTGCGATTTTTCCGAGTTTGATGGTATTGGAGAGACAATGGAGAGAACAAATCAAGCCGTGTTCCTGCCGATGACAATTTCTAAATGGAAGGGATCACTGTGGAAAAAAACAAATCATATTATCAGACGTTGTTTCAAGAGTATCCGGATGTTGTAACACAAGAGCAACTCAGAATGATGCTAAATGGCGTTAGCATTTCATTTACATCAAAACTAATCCACGAAAAGCGCGTAAAGTCATTCTTTATAAAGCCTGCTTATTATATTTTTAAGGATAGCGTGATAGAGTACGTACAGAGTGAGGATTATCAAAATAGGAAACTGAAAGCGAGGGTGTGACATGAAAAAGAATGCCGTTATTGCAATCACCAATCAAAAGGGCGGTGTCGGCAAGACGACGACTGCTCTGAATCTCGCCTCTGCTTTGGCAGATGAAAACAAGCGAGTACTTCTCATCGACAATGACCCGCAGGGCAATCTCACTGCGTCTATGGGCTATACGCCAGCTGAGCAGAAATATACGCTGGCGAATCTTCTGCTTGCCGCTATCGACTATCCGGAGGATCTGGAACTGCATCTGCCGCGCTGCATCCTGCACACAGACGGCAAGCCGGATCTCATTCCTGCGAACCGACGCTTATCGGATGCAGCCGCGCGGCTTCAGGTCATGCAGATCTCGCAGTATAGCGCCGTAAATGGCTCCGGGCGCTGCGCGGAGAAGATGCTGACGCAGGTGCTTATGCCGCTGTGCGACGCCTATGACTACATCATCATCGACTGTGGACTCAAGCAGGAGCTTTTGACCGTCAATGCGTTGAGCGCGTCGGATTACTGCATCATCCCCGTGCAATCCCACTTCCTCGCATCCGAGGGTATCCCGGATGTGCTGGACATGGTGCGTTCCGTACAGAAGCATTTCAATCCGGATTTGAAGATCGCAGGCATTTTGCTGACGATGTACCAGTCCCGGCCGCAACTCTGCAAGAGCGTGCAGCAGAGTGTCCGGGAGGTCTACGGCGACGACCTGCACGTCTTTGAGCGCCCCATTGAGTACACCATCCGCATTGCGGAATGCCCCATGGCCGGCATGAGTATTCTGGACTACGCGCCGGGCAACCCGGCAGCGGAATCCTATCGGAATCTCGCCTCGGAGGTGCTGCGGCTTGGTTAGAGCGAATATGAACGAGATGCTGCGCAAACGCATGAGTGCGACCCAGCAGGCGTCCGAGCAGCAGACCGGCGACGCGGCGTATGAGCTGATCTTTCAGATGCCGGTGCCGCAGACGGAAACACAATTTCGTGACATTCCGATTGGAAAGCTGCGTCCGTTCTTTACCGCCGACATCGGCTTTCATCCCTATCCACGCAGCAAACTGGAAGCCTTTGCAGAGGAACTGAATGAAAACGGCTTGTATGAGCGGATTCTGGTGCGTCCCATCGTAGGAACGGATGAATTTGAAATTCTGGCCGGGCATAACCGCACGGAGGCAGCAAAGTTGGCAGGCTGGACGGATATCCCCGCAACGGTCATGGCCGTCAACGACCAGCGTGCCATCAGTATTGCGATTGCAACGAATCTTCTGCGGCGGCAGGATCTTACAATCATTGAGCGCGGCAAAGCGTATAAAGCGTTGCTGGATGCAAGAAACCGGCACGGTTTCCGCACGGATTTAACTTCTGGCGAATCTCGCCAGAAGTATTCCGCCCGCGGAATCGTGGCCGAGTTCTTTGGTGTGACAGAGTATGAGATCCGCAAAGCGGTCAAGTTGGCGCAGCTGATCCCACCGCTTGCCGAGATCGTGGAGAATGAGCCCAAGAAGCTGAATCTGGCCTGCGCTGACTTGATCGCAGATTACGATGGGGCTGCGCAGACGGCGTTCATTGAGATGTGCCAGATCGATGGTTATACGCTGAGCAAGCAGACCGTCGCGTTTATTCAGGCACAATGCCCGCCACCGTCAGCGGACCAACAGGAAATCTACGCCGCATGGCGGGAAGCGCGGGCAAAGGCAACGTCGCGGGCTGCCGCGCCGCCGAAAAAGCTGAGCTTTGACCGGAAGCGCTTTGCACCATACCTGAGCAAGTTCAAAAGTGACAAGGAAATTGAAGACCTGTTTCTGGAGTTTCTCAGGCAGCGCGCCGGATGAAGCGCGGCTAACTTTATAAAAACACGACTTTTTACAAGGTCGTGTTTTTTTATACTCAAATTCAGACGGAGGAGGTATCGAATTGCCCGGAAATCAAATCCCATGCACGGCGGACGACCTGTATCGCCTGCTGTGTCGCTATCGTATTCCGCCCTAGCATACAAAACAAAATACAAAGGAGCTGTTTCCATGTACGAAGTATATCAGGATCATCCAAAACAGACACGGCTCAATATCCGCGTTGTGCTTGCCGTCGCATTTCTCGTCTGTGCCATTGGCGCGGGCATTTTTCTTATCACCCGTCTGGTCAGCAAGCCGCTGACCAAAGAAGACGCTCGTGGTCAAACCGGTATCGTCTACGATTCCAGCGCCGTCGAGGGCGGCTGGGATAACCTTTCGCCCGAAGAAATTGCGGAAAAACTGAACGAAAAGGTCGCGGAAGGCATGATCAACATTTCCATGAACACCGCGCCGTATTTTGAAAACGGCGCATCCGAGGGCAACGTGATGATCGTGAACGAAGCCATCAACAACTATCCGCAGAAAGTGCAGATCATCCGCAACGATACCGGCGAACAGATCTACGAATCCGGCGCGATTGCCGTTGGCAGCAAGATCGAGCACGCAAAGCTCAATACCACACTTCCTGCCGGTACATACGAATGTACCGCGTATTTTCACAATTTGAACCCGGAAACCGGCGAAATCATCGGCACGGCCGGGGCAATCATCAATATCACCATCAAAAATTAAATTTTCAAAACAACAAAGGAGATTTTACCATGAAAAACACCAAGAAGATTATTTCCCTCGTTCTCGCAATTTGTATGCTCGCTTCTCTCGCCATTTCCGCTTCTGCTGCCAACACGGTTGACGCTTCGGGCGGCACGGGCACGTCCTCTGTCACGCTATCCAGCACCGCAGACGGCTCCATCGGCGGCGACCCGGCAGCTACCAAAATGTCCGTAGTCGTGCCTACCGTGCTGCCCATCGCTGTCGGCACTGACGGCACTGTTTCTACCGCGACGGATGCCAAGATCGTCAACAACAGCTTTGGTGCAGTCAAGGTCAACAGCGTTTCTATCGAAGCCGCGCAGGGCTGGTCGCTGGCCGCGTTCGGCAGCAAGGACACCCTCGCCCATGAGAAAGTTAACAGCAACAAGTTCGGTTTCCAGCTCGCCATCGGCGGCGGTGCTGCTGCGGCGACTGATAACAAGAACGCCAGCAAGCAGACGCTTCTGGACAGCGCCGTGGAGGGCTGCTTCATGTCCGGCGTGGGCGACACCTCCGCAAACTCCATCGGGATTAGCTATGACGCCATCGTGACGCCGGTTTCCGAGGCGGTCACGAACACCGCAATCGCAAGCGTCCTGTTCATCATCGCTTGGGATGCGGTCTGATTGCAATTCATTCAAGGGGAACGTCAAAAGCGTTCCCCTTAAATTCTAACAGGAGGTATTCAACGTGAAGAAAAAACGAATCCTCGCAATGTTGCTTGCCGTTACGTCGTGCCTGTCGCTGGCCGTCAGCGCGTCGGCGGCAAACACGGTCAACCGCAAAGCCACAGATTTCCGCGATTTCGATAAATCCGCATGGTACGCAGAAGCGGTCAGCGCCGCCGTGGACAACGGCTTGCTGTATGGCAAGAGCGCGACCATCATCGACCCAAACGGCGATATGACTCGTGCGGAGATGGCGGCGATCATCAACCGCTCGTTCGGCTGCTACGTGAAAGCCGACATTTCCAAGTACAAGGACGTTTCCAAAGACAAATGGTATTTTGAAGATGTGGCCATGGCGGTGCAAATGGGAACATACAACGGCAGATCGAACACGGCAATGGCCCCGGATGCGCCCATCACGCGGCAAGAAGCCATGACCGTTGTGGCGAGAGCGTTGGAACTGGACTACAACGCATATGCAAAAACGGACTTGTCCAAATTTGCAGATGAAAAGAACATTTCCAGCTGGGCGCTGCCATACGTCCGCGCAATGGTCGGAACGGATTATATCCACGGACGCACAAAAGGTCTGGAACCGCTAGACAACATCACCCGCGCCGAGTTTGCACAGATCTTCTACAACATTATCGGCACTTACATCGTGTCCAAGGGCACTTATGACAAGGACATTAAAGGCAGCGTTCTCATTCGCACCGACGACGTGGAACTGAAAAATCTGACCGTGGATGGTGACCTCATCATTGGCTGCGGCGCGGCGGATGGTAAAATCGTGCTGGACAATGTGACCGTCAAGGGTCGTCTGCTCGTCTGGGGCGGCGGTACAAAAGCCGTGTACTGCAACGCTGGGACGAATATGCCCGCTGTTGTCGTAGCCCGCGTAGACGATGCGGTCAAAGTCATTTATGACAGAGATTCCACCCTCGCCGTGATTGACACGATCAAAACCAGAATCACCGAGCGCGCAAAGCAGAACAAAGAGACTGAGATCATCTTTTACGATGTCAGCGGACTGCGCGAAGCCCAAAAGCAACTCAACGCTATCGTCGCAGGAAGTCAGCTTTCTGTTGTTGCTCCGGCTCATCTGTATGCTATTGTCGGGGCAACCGACGTGAAGGCTGAGTTCACGAACAATAGCAAGAGCGATACCTACAAAATCGAGATTCGCCGCAACAAGGACAATGCACTGATTGCCGACGCTTTTGAGCTGGCTGCGGGCAAGAGTATTTCGACGCTCACGCTGTTGGAAGCGCCGGAGTTTGGGAACGTGGATTGCACCGTAACGATCATGGCGTTCCGCGACGGCAAGCAGATCGGTTCCGTACAGACGGAGTTGACGCTCCATACCGCATACCTCTGGCCGAAGGAGGTGCGGTGATGGATAAGAAGAAACTTATCACTTTACTGTTGGCACTGACAATGATCCTATCACTGGCTACGGGTGCGTCGGCAGCGGAAACAACTGAGGCCCGTGTGCCGGTGACGCTCACCGTGGTCAACACCGTCGCGCCAATTTCGTGTACAGTTCCCGCTGCGCTGCCGGTTTCTCTCGTTGACGGCTATGTGGTCTGCGCCAACAATGCCGCGATTACCAACACCGGCAAGACCGGCGCAATTCGTGTGACCAAGGTAGATGTTCAGGCGGGCACGTTTGAAATCGGCAGCTATGATGATTTCAGCGCAGGCAAAAACAGCATCGCACTCAGTATCAACGGCTGCTCAACCAAGGGCGCGGGCGCGCTGACGCTTGCGGACGGCGCGTTCCCAGCGATTCCGGCTGAGAAAAATCTCGCCATCCGCTATAAAGCGAAAGTTTCTGCGTCCGAGGCTGTTACGAACGTCAATGCGGCAACAATTGTGTTCACCATTGCCGCTGTGAGTGAAAAGGAGGCTGCATGATGAAGAATTTCAAGAAATTCACCGCATTGCTGCTTGCCCTCTGTATGGTGTTTTCGCTGAGCATTTCGGCGTTTGCAGTCGAAGATCACGAACACACGGTCTATGAAAGCGCCCCTGACGAAGAAATCGCCGTGCAGTCCGTTTCTGGTGAAGCTGCGACCAGCGGCACGATTCCGGGCAGCAGCATCAAATGGTCGCTGGACTCCAAGGGCTGGCTGACCATCTCCGGCAGCGGCGAAGCGCCGGTGTTTACAAGCGCAGACGATCAGCCGTGGGCGGCTGTGCGGGAGCAGATCACCGAGGTCTGGTTCGAGGATGTGGAAACCTTGAGCATTTCGGATTTGGCATACTGGTTCGAGGGCTGCACAAATTTGACCACTGCAGAGCTGCCCCTTGCGCCGGTCATTGGCAAGCACGCTTTTTATAACTGCCCGAAACTCTCTACACTGACCATGTACTACGGCGAAACGGTTCTGAACAGCATCGGCGAGGATGCGTTCTGGCGCGAAGCCGATTCCGGCGACACGCTCTATATCGCCTACATCATCGGCTACCCAGAGGCAACGGTGCCGTTCTACACCTATGATTGGGCGGCTTCCAACCGCAGCAACCGGTATTTTTACGATTTGTACGGCGTGTATCCCAATGCGGACACTGCAAACACGGCAGTCAATACCGCATCCGTGTCCGGCATCCAGAAAGTCCCCGGCATTTCGCTGACCGCTTCTACCGGCATTGTCGGCACCTGCCCAAGCTGCAAGCAGTATTCTTTGCAGGGCACCTACGTTTCCACGACGCATACATCCAGAGGTCATCAGGAGTATTATGAGTGCTACAAGTGCCATTATGTTCAGAATTTGGGGACTTATGTGTATAAGGATCATGGTTCCGGCTCGTATGGTTCTTGGACTTGCCCGGATTGCGGAAGCCATACATGGGTTTTGGACTATGAAAATGATGCCACTTGCACGCGAAACGGCTACCGGGAATATAGCTGCGATTGCGGCCAGAGCAAGCGCGAAACCATCTACGCAACCGGTCACAGCTATTCTTATGGAAGCTGGGAGGAATATTCCAGCAGTCAGCACCGGCGCGAAGCCTATTGCCGCAACTGCGGCGACTCGGATTACGAATACGCCAGTCATAGCATGAGCTACGGAAGCTGGAACAATTACAGCAGCAGTCAGCACAGCCGCACAGCAACGTGCCGCACCTGCGGATATTCCACGACCGATTATGGAAATCACAGCTACGCCACCGATTCGTGGAGCAAGTACAGCGATACCCAGCACCGCAGAAGCAAGACTTGTTCCGGCTGCGGCGCATCAACCTATGACTACGCCGACCACAGCTATTCTTATGGTTCATGGACCAGAGCGGATGATACGCAGCACAAACGCACGAAAACGTGCTCTGTCTGCGGTGATTCCGGCTATGAATACGCTGACCATGTGGATACCGATGGCGACGGGAAATGTGATACCTGCGGCGCAACGGTCAGCCTGACCGTCACTTGGGACGCGGGCAGCAACGGCGGCACGATTGACGGCAAAGCAACGTACAGTGAAACTGTTCAGCCGAACAGCAAGCCGACGATCCCCGCATCGCTCCCCATCAAAAAAGGGCACAGTTTCAAAGGCTGGTACACGGCCAAAACAGGCGGCAAGCTCTACAATACCGTCACCTCGATCACGGCCAGCACAACGTTTTACGCGCAGTTTGAGGCCAACAAGTACACCGTGACATGGAATTTGGGAACTGGTCAGAGCGTAACGACTGAGCAGATCTATGGTGAAAAGCTGGCGCTGCCGACTGAGCCGACACGCAAAAATGCGGAGTTCCTTGGTTGGTTCACGGAAGCGAACGGCGGTACGCAGGTAACGGAAAATGACGTTTTCACAGAAACCGCAGATAAAACGTACTACGCCCATTGGGAGATCACCGAGGTATTTTCCGTAACTGTGCCAATCACACTGCCGCTCATCGTTGATGAAAACGGCGAGGTTCATACCGGCACGGCAGAGATTATCAATGCGTCTACCGGCACCGTTGTCGTGTCCTCGGTCAGTATCAGCACGAAGAACGGTTGGCAGCTCGTACCCTACACGACCGACATGGCACACGAAAAGGTAGATGCAAAGCTCCTCGGCTTCAAGATCAACGGCGCACAGACTACCAAAAACGGCAATGCGGAATCGCTTGCCCTGACCTCGCCGTGGGAGATCGCAGAGAATGCCAGACTGCCCATTGTCTATGATGCTGTTGTCAGCGCCGTATCCAAAGCAGTCACTGAGCAGGAAGTCCTCTCCATTGTCTTTGTTCTGGAATGGGGCGGTGAATGATCAAAAAACCTGAGAACGGGTTTCCGTTCTCAGGTTTATGCTTCTATTCTGCTGTGCGCAGCCTGCCATGACAGGGCCTGCTCCAATTCATAGGCGATCTGTTCTTCCTCGGTTGCTTTGCGCACCGTCATACACCCGCATTCCGGGCACTGCTGCGGCATGAAGCGGTCAAAGCCCCAAAAGGTTTGCTCACAGGTATTACATGCGTAGAGCATGGCGTTCACTCCTTTATATTTTTAGTTTATCGCTCAAATGTGAACATTTCAACGCCGGGGGCTGCTCAGTCTTCGGTACATCCATTTTTGGAGGAATCAATGAAAAAGCTATATCGTTTTTATACACTCTGCCTGCTGCTTTTGCTGTGCGTCAGCCTGTTTTGTGTGCAGGTGTTTGCTGTCGAGGATATGTGGACGGCGGCGAACCGCATCATCGTGGACGTTTACAGCAAAATTGCAGGCATCAGTACGGTGCTGGCCGGTCTGATGTCCGCCGTCGCGGTTGTCGGTGCGAAGCTCTCCAACAACCAGCACAAGGTCGATCAGGCGTGGGACTGGCTGCGCCGCATCTGGATCGCGTGGGCGGTCATCAACGGCATCGGCGCGTTTATCGCCTATGTTGCACCGCTGTTTCAGGGCCTTGCAACGATCCAAGGCTAAAGGGAATCATCCGGTGGAAAAGGAGGTGCGGACCGCTTGCTGGAACTGCTCTTTCAGGGCTTTATCGAATGGATCTATGGCCTGATCCTGGAATGCTGGGAGTATTTCGCGTCCGTGCTGTTTGACCTCATGAGTCTGGATTTTGCGTATCTGCGGGAGCATATGCCCGTCATTGATACTATCCGCCAGATCATGCTGGGCGTCGGTTGGGCGCTGCTCATCGGCAACCTCGTCTTTCAGGCAACGCGCGGCATGGCAGCGGGGCTTGGCTTCGACGCGGAAGATCCAAAACTCCTGTTCACAAGGACGTTTGCCTTTTCGTTTCTGCTGGTAGCAAGTCCGCAGATCTGCGAGCTGGGGCTGAACATGACCTCGACCGTCATTGAGCTTCTGCAAATGCCGGACGCCGTGGATATTACATTCGCGGATGAAGCCTCCTTCGGCGGTCTGACCGGTTCTTGGCTGCTTGTCGTGATTTGCGGCATCATCGTTATGTTCCAGACGTTCAAGCTCATTATGGAAATGGCGGAGCGGTATTTTATCCTCGCTGTGCTGACGATCACCTCGCCGCTGGCATTCGGCATGGGCGGCAGCCGGAACACGTCGGACATTTTTACCGGCTGGTGCCGGATGTTCGGCTCGATGTGCCTGCTCATGGCGACGAACGTGATGTTCGTCAAGATGCTTTTATCTGTGCTGTCGTACTATCCGAGCGGACTTGACGTGCTGCCGTGGATGGTACTGGTCGTTACCATCGTCAAGGTAGCGAAAAAAGCGGACAGCATCCTTGCGCGCATCGGCCTGAATCCTGCCATGACGGGCGATCCATTAGGCCGCGGCTTCCCCGGCGCGATGACAATGATGGTCGTTCGCTCAATGGTGTCCAATGCGGCACATACCATCGGCAGGAACGGCAATCAGCCGCGCAGCGGCAGCGGAAATTCCAAGCCGAATGCACCGACCGGCCCGCGCTCTGGCGGTGCTGGCAGCGCTTCCAATGTCAATGCGCCCTCGCACGCAAACGGCTATCATCATAGCACGTCTGCGCAGCAAAACAGCGCGAATCCTGCATTCAATCAAGAATCTATTTCGGCTCAGACGGTTGCTGCACAGACGGATGCCGTACAATCCGCCGCCGAAAAGATGGCGGGCGCATTCCCACAAGCCGCGCCTGCTGGAGCCGGAAAGCAGCCGAACTCCACGCGCAAAACTGCCGTACCGCCCGGCACCAGACGTGCGCCGGGCCATGTGGCAGCGCCGACGGCAGGAAAAACAGCGTCCAATGCGCCGTATCATCGTGCGGATACTTCTCAGCCCGTCATGGGCAGCGCGGCCGCGCAGAATACGCAGCAGGAACAGACCGTACATTCCCAGTCGGAATCCCATCCGCGCAGCAGCGCATCGGCACAGAATCATGCTGGCGCGGTTTCGTTCGGTGCGGCAGGAAAAACGGCAGGCCAAAATCCACCGCGCACTACCGTTCAGCCGACCGGTCCCGTAGGAAAATCGTATCACAGCAGCAATTCACAGGGGCAGACGATTCAGACCGAATCCGCGCAGCAGCGCAGCACCTTTGTGCAGCCGCCTGACGCACAGCGGGGCACACCGATTACAGTCGTGCCCAATGCAAAGCCGAACAATCCTGCACAGCCTGTCGGCAGCGCAGGAAAAGGTCAGGTGCAGTCTGCACATACAGAAACTACGCGGCAGCGCAGTACCTTTGTGCAGACTCCGAACACGGCAGGCGCACAGCAGCCGACAGCAGAACATCCGTCTGCTCCGGTTTCTCCGCGATCCGGTATGGCAGGAAATCCGTCTGTGCCACACAGCAGCACACCGCCAATTCCCGCACAAAACGGTGTGGCAGGAAAACAGCCAGATTCTCATTCCGCACCGGCCCGCGATACCGCAGGAACTGGTACGCGGCCGCAGCAATCAGGCGGCCCGCAGAATACGCCAGTACCCGGTACAGCAGGAACACAGCGCACGTCCATCGGCGGACGCTATACCCAGCCCGTGCAGCATACGACGCGCGTTTCCGCGAATGGGAATGCCCAGATCACGCAGCAGAACCATGTTTCTGCCCAGCAGTCCCACGGCGCGGTACAACCTGCCAGCGGAACCCGCATGGATGGCCGCTCTACAAATCGGGAGCATCCCGCACCCACAACGCCGGTATCTCCGGCAGCGCCGTCTTCCAACCGCGAAGCTGGTACGCCCCCACGTTCGACCGCGCGGCCTGATTCGGCCCGCCCGGCGGAACAGCGCGCTTCGCAGCGCCCAATTCCCGCACAAAGCGGCAGCGCAGAAAAGCCGATACCGCAGACTGGCACACAAGCTTCTCCTGTTTCCGCCGCTTCTTCCGAACGGCAGAGCAGAAAACCGGCAGCTATGGGCAGCATGACCGCACCGGCTCCGGTATCGCAGGAATCGCGCGGGCCGCAAAGAAGCCCTGCAGCAGAATCCTCCGCCAAGCGCCCGGTACCGCAGGAACGCAGGGTCGGCACACCGCCGGAGCCGCAGAAGAAGGAGCAAACGCTCTATCACCGCCCCGGTACCGCAGGAATCGCGCCCACAGCAGTTGGGATCAACACGGAATCAGCATCGGCGGCGCAGAAGCCTGCCGCGGAAAAGGCGGCAAAGAAGCCGTTCGTTCCGCTGACCGGCAGAACACCGGAGTCCATCCCGTCACATCTCGATCTGCATGAAGCCTCACAGAAGACAACGAAGCGCCCGCAGGAGAACAACCAGGAGGTGACGTCGGATGAATGACCGGAACCGCCGCTCCGCTGCGGAGGTCATGGCGAATGCGGCGCGCGTGGTCAAGGCAGCTGTCAACATCGTGCGGGCGGCAATCGCAGGAGGGCTTCACGGCGCGGCGGCTGCCGCTGCGAAGGAGCTTTTGCCAACGATCATCAAGCTTGCCGTCGGCGTTCTCATTGCCATCATCGTGATCCCAATGTTCGTGATCTCCGCTATGCCAAATATGTTTTTCGGCTACGAAACGTCCGAAAAGGACCCGCAGATCACCATGCGGGAGCAGGCGCTTTCCATCGGCGGCGCATATCTGTCGTTGGAGGACTTTGAAAAGACGCAGCAGGACGCCATTATTACCGGCGAAGCTGCCGCGTATGAGAATCAGGGCGTCACGATCGATGAGATCCGGGTGTCCAGCAAGTTTGATGAAGAAGATCTCTGCTGGTACATCGCTATCAACTCTGTTGCCCACAAGCAGGACTTATCTGAAATGAAGCCGGAGGAAGTTCAGTCACTTCTGATCTCCAATCTCAAGCACACGACGCGGCTGGAATCCTCCGGCGACCAGACTGTCCTCCGTATTATCTTCCAGCCGCTCAATAAAGACGAGCTCATGGATGATCTGGCGTTCGATGAGGACGCCAAAACGTGGGCAGGCGCACTGTTTGAGACGATCTATGAGAGCGACGCGCTGGGTAAATACAAAGACAAATTTGAAGCCTATAAGCCCAGCTATGCGGGCGATACCGGCTATACCGGCCCGGCAGAATCCTCCCCTGGCGGCAGTGGTGGCGGAGGCGGCGCGGAGAGCGGCGGCAGCGCCGACAATACCATTGATATCTCTGGCTTTACAAATCCGCGCACAAAAAACAACCATGATCTCGCCGCCTATGCGATACAGGCGTGGGAGCATGGCTGGGGCTATGTGTGGGGCACGTTCGGGAATGTCCTGACGGAATCCATGCTCCAATACAAGCTGGAGCAGTATCCGGACATCGGCGCATCGGAGGCGTTTATCCGCGAACACTGGCTCGGCAGGCGTACAACAGACTGTGTTGGCTTGCTGAAGGGTTATGGATGGCTGAACCCTGATACGCTGACCATTGACTACAACACAAACGGGATGCCGGACTACAATGCCGACCAGATGTATGCGTCTGCCAAGGAAAACGGCACCGAGTACGGCGGCATGGACACGATGCCCGATATCGTTGGACTTGGTCTTTGGAAGCAGGGACACTGGGGCGTCTATGTCGGGAATGGCTATGCCATTGAGGCGATGGGAACCCAGTACGGCGTGGTGCGCACAAAGGTTGAGGGGCGCGGCTGGCAGGGCTGGTGCAAGATCCCATACATACAATATGACGACTAAAGGAGGGCCTATGAAGGTCAGAAAATTCCGCATTCTCCGCCTGCGGCACCATGTCAGCATGGTCGAGCTTGGCCGGGCCTGCGGCGTATCCGCGCAGCGCATCAGCGAGCTGGAACTGAGCGAAAACAGACCATCGGCGGAGACTGTGCAAAAAATCCAGAGCGGCTTTGAGGCGATCATCGCGCAGCGCGGAGAAAAACTTGATACATTGCAGCAAGAATATATCGCCTGCAAAAACAGTCTGATGGAGCGTGTGGGAGAATACGAATATGAGCTATGAAACCTATCATATCCCCGTAAATTTTACGGACGCGGGCAAGCTGTTCGGTGTGTTTGAGATCCGCAATGCGGTCGAAACCGTGCTGCTGTGCATTCCTATCCTCTTTCTCTGTCTGGCGCTTCTGCCGCTGACGCTTATGCCGAAGATCATCGTCACGATGACGATCCTCGTTCCCGTGGGCGGTTTTGCGCTCATTGGCATCGGCGGCGACAGTCTCACCAGATGGCTCAAGGCGTGGATAAACTGGCGCAAGCACCGGCGCATGATCTTTTACCGCGGGGAGGTACATCTATGAGCATGAAAGACGCCATTTTCGGCACGGCCGCGCCGACCAGTCACGGCGGCGCGACCTATCGTGACAGCATCCAGGCGTGGCTGCCGGTCAAGAATATTATCGGCGGTGTGGTCATCACGAAGGACAACCGGTTTATCAAGATCCTTGAGGTACTGCCCGTCAATTTCTACCTCAAATCACCATCCGACCAGCAGAACATCATCACGTCCTACGCTGCATATCTGAAAATTGCGCCGGACAGCATGAGCTGCGAGGTGCGCACACTCCCGCCGGACACGAGCGAGTATGTGGAGCAGATGCGGCAGTTCCAGAAAACCGAAGAAAGCGAAAACTGCCGTGCAGAGATCGAGGACAATATTGAGAAAATCGGTCTCGGCATCGCCAGCGAGTCTATCCGGCATCGGTTTTTTCTTGTGTTCCAGTACGAAGCCAAAATGCGCGCCAAACGCAACACCGTCAAGGGCATCATCCAGCGCCTGAACGAAGAAGCGGACACCGCACGGCGCTATCTGGACATCTGCGAATTGGAGGTCTTAGAGCCGCGTTACACGGACGATTTTGTGCTGAAGCTCCTGTATGAGCTCATCAACAAGGGAACGAGTCTGCGTGTCAAGCTCCCGGAGGGCGTGTTCGACATGACCACGGAGGTGCATGGGGTGTATGGAGAATAGACGAGGAACGGATGAATCCGTTCCTCAAAAAAATTACCACAGGCATATTTCACGTCGGTCCTGTCTGCATACCTTATTCAAGGGCATAACCCATGAACTGTTCCTCTTCTGTATATCTCTTTGCACAATCAGGGCACAGAAATCTGAAATCGTCGGCATCGGTGTCTGAAATGGCTGTCTTATATATCCGATTTGAGTTAGGGATTTCGTCTCCGCACTCGTCGCAATACATAGTTTCCTCGATTCTAGAACCGCATACAAGACACATCCATGTACCATCTGGCAGATGGATAACAGAATTATTTTCACATTCTGGACATGCGAAAACCCTTGACCGAAGAAGGTGTTTTCTGCGACCAAATTCTCGAAGAATGGCTTCTTGTGTAATACAATTTCTGTCGGCAGCATGTAACGCACTATAATTCTCAAAGTCTGCTCCACAGAATTTACAAATGATTTTCCCATCGCTGATAGACAATGATTCTGTCGCACAGTTGGGGCAACAAACGGCAATGTACTTTTTGTTTATATATTCGATTTCAAACTTATTTTGGTCTCTTTTAAATTCTCTAGCTATGTCTGCTTTTCGGGTTTCATTCGCAACAGCATCTTCGTGCAGAAATTCAATATCTGCCCTGTCAATGATATTCTCATAGGCTTCAAATCGAAGCCCAAGAATTTCTCTAAACAGAAATTCAATGGAGGAAAATGCGCGCGCCATCAACTCCTTATGATACGCGCCATTTATTACACATTTGTAATGCTGAATCTGATTCCTGACACGCCCCAATTCGACCAGATTGTTCTCATAGTGTCTCAAATCAATTTTACATAGCCGTTTAACACGCTGTATTGCAACTCTGTATCCGACCGTCTGATTATCGTCGTCCTCCAAAGAATTAACAACATCTATGTTCTCAAATAGCAATGCAGGATGGTTCCTTCTGAGAATTTCTTTCAGAAGCAATTCTGCGCAATGAGCGGCTAAAAGAATGCTAAACTTATATTGATTGACATTGTGCGTTTCATCACCTTCAGTATAGTAAGCCATAGACTCTCTAAGAGAATCAAGGGCATTTTCAACAAGTCCATACTCAAGCCGCATTCAGTTCGCCTCACTTAATCTTTTGAAGGATAATGTGTTCACATAAACGCCCCTTTCTGATTCTATTATATCCAAAACCCAAATAATTTCAAGGAGTGTGATCCACTTGAAAAAGAACCGCAAAAAGTCTGCTGCCCCGC
>ENA-UOOC01001528-UOOC01001528.1-human-gut-metagenome-genome-assembly--contig:-C48old-NODE-1528-length-19340-cov-6.003837_pt1 | contig 19340 bp, 7 predicted proteins | sample MGYA00242469_ERZ724016 | MGnify/ENA metagenome assembly ERZ724016 | reverse complement strand
ACCCGCGAACTGCACACCGAACTGGCGAAGGGCGCCATCGACTACACCGTGCTGCCCGATTACCGGACGCATTACGAGCCGGCGCAGGACACGCGCGTGGAGCTGGTGTCGTGCCCTTATTTCACCACATCGCTCTACGATCTGACCCGCCCCGAGACGCTCGACCTCGCGTCGCTCGACTCGTTCGTCGTGGCGATCTGCATCGAGGGCCGCGGCACGCTCACCGACGACAGCGGCGCAGCGGTTCCGGTGCACCAGGGCGAAACGGTCCTGATTCCGGCTTCGGCCCGTTCGCTCGCCTTCACGCCCGACGGCGGCATGAAGATTCTGACAAGCTGGATCGGCTGATCCGCCTCTTCGGCTCAACGAAAAAACTCCGGCCTGCGAAAATGCAGGCCGGAGTTTTTCGTTACGGCAAGCCGGAATTACTCCGCCTTGAACCACGCCTTCGTGTCGTAGGTCGCTCCCGCACCCGTCTTCACCACCGAAGCGTCGACCGGGAAATACCCCTTCGCCGCATCCATCGAAGAGAACGGAGCTTCCACGCCGTCGCCCATCTGGTTGTTTGCAGGCGTGTAGCTTCCGGTATGCTTCGCCGACCAGAAATTCGTATCGCTGACCGGCGCGGTGTAGAGGTAATTATAGGTTACCTCCGCCTTGTCAGCCGTAAATCCGGCCGTGTCATACACACCCGTCAGATAATTTTTCGCGGTAACACCGGTATAATACCCGACATTCTTGGTCACGGTCAGCCCTGCGAGGACATAAGCCCGGATCATAATGTTCGGCTGGTAAATGTTATAAATCGTATTGTTCGTCACCTCGACCTGAAGCCGGGTCGTCTGGAATGCCTGCGACCTGTCCCCGCAGTTGATCAGGTAGTTCTGCAAAGGCGTTTCGGCATAAAATACGTTGTTATCCAGACGAATCAACTGCTGCGTATGCGCGTCCTTCGCCTTGGTCGAATAGAACGGCTTGTTGGCGACGGTCATCTTCACGATCGAATTCCCGAAATAGATCTTCTGGAAATTCTGCGTATTGTGCGAATCGTAAACCACATTGTAGGCAGCATCCACGGTACAATCCTCGACATGCAGCGTCGGATCATAGGTGGCATTGGTCGTCGTAAAGAGGTTGTAATTGCCCGAGGCCGCGATATGCAGGTTCTTGAAAGCCGCATTGTACTTGCAACGCAGTTCCGGCCCGGAGATCGTCGCCTGCGCACGTTCGGGATAACGGCCGATCAGCACGATGTCGCCCATATTGATCGACGCGCCCGAAATCGTGAACGACAGATCGGCAGCATCGGAGTTGTCGACGAAAATCAAACCTCCGGCCGTAATGATCGCAGCGGTCAGTTCGGAGGGCTTGAGCAGCTGCGCTTCCGGATAGACCGTCTTATTGATCGTCAGGTCGCCCAGCGCGATGTCTTTCCCGTCCTGATAATCCCGATAGTAGTCCGTCTCGGCGGTAACGGGAGCCTCCGCCGTCGTGTTCCCGACGCTTGCCACCTCGCTCGTCAGATCGCCGGCATAGGCGACCACGTAGATCGTATAGGCCGTATTGGCTTCGAGATTCCCGACCGTCACGCCCGTACCCGCACCGGCCGTGCCTTCGGCAAGGACCCTGGCGGCGTCGGGAGCCGCTTCCGTCGATTTGAGGCAGAGGTATTTCCAGCCGTCGGCATTGGCCGAGGGCGCAACGTCGAAGGTCAGCGCCGACTGCGTGGGTTCGACCGTCGCGGAGTTGGTCACCGCAACCGTCGGAGCGGCGGGAGCCGTTCCGGTGCTCTCGACCTGGATTTTGGCCACCGTCGAAAGCCCGCCGGCCGCAAAGGCCTCGATCGCCACGTCCTTCGACGTGTCGGCCGTGGCGCGGGTCACGGCTGCGGGGGCCGTCACGATCAGTTCGGCCCTCTCATCCACGGCATCGGTCAGGCGTGCCGACCAGCCCTCGGGAGCCGACAGTTTCACCTGCTCGACCCCTCGGATCTCCACCACGAAACGCTTGGTGGCCCCGGCGTCGAACGTCTGCACGCCCTCGGTCGGCGTGACGATCCGGCAGAAGAAATCGCTCACGATCGGAATGCGCAGTTCCTCGCCGCCGAGCAGCCTGATATAGAGGTCGCCGCCGTCGACCTTCACCTCCTCGAAGAACTTGTCGGTCACCGTACCCGAGCCGATGGCCTTGACGGGCTGACCCTTGGTGTCCTTCACATTTTCGAAGGAGGTGCCGCCGTCGTAGCTCACCTGCCAGTAACCGGTGGCCTCGTCGATGCGGAACCGGGGCGTCGTGCCGTCCTCGGCCACGGCCTTCACGCCGAGCGAGGTGAACGTGGCTCCGTTGTCGATCGACACCTGCCACTCGCCCTTGTCGTTGATCGAGACGATCGGAATCACGGCCTCGGCCTCGCTGCCCTGCACCAGTTCGATGGTCTCGCCGTTGGTCAGCGTGATGAGATATTTGCCATCGGAGGTCTCGACCTTGGAGATCGTGGCGCCGCCGTAGAGTTTCTGCAACGCCTCGATGTTGCCATTCAGCGCGTCGACCTGCGTTTCGAGCGCCTGCACGCGGCTCTTCAGGTCGTCGATCGCATCCCACAGGTCGTCGTTGTTGTCGCACGACTGGAAAACCGCAGCCAGCGCGACGAAGATCAGGATCAGATACTTTTTCATAATATGTTTGGTTTTTTATTCTATTTCAAAGAATTGAGCCATGCGGGGACATACCCTAACCGCTGGCGCAGCTGCGCTTCGTAGAGCGACAGCGGCTCGACGGCCGCGCCGTTGCTTTCGAGGTATTTCACCTGTTCGGCGCTCTCGTCGAAGGTGACCGCCGCGCCGTGGAATCCGACGATGATCGGCGGCATGGTCTTCCACCACTTGTCCGAGGAGAGCCACCACTTGAACGGTTCGGCCCCGAAATCGTGCGCCGCACGCGTGGCGTTCAGATTCCAGATCGTCAGGTCGCCCAGGTGGTTGGGCACGTTGGTTTCGTCGCCGCCGAAACGCCATTGCACGAATCCGCCCGTGCAGCGGTCGACGAGCGTGGCGCGCGGCTGCCTGGAATGCGACTCGAAGAAGGCGTCGTCACCCCACGTGTTGTTCCACAGCACGGCCCCCAGCGAGGTGTTCGACACACCCGAGGCGTGGTACTGTCCGGCGTTTTCGAAATACCCCGTGCTCGTATAGGGCGGCGAAACAGCCTGCCCGCGGCTGCGGTCGCAGACCTTGCCGATGAAGATGCGCGACGAGGACTGCGAGCGCACGCCCGAGTGGCCGCGGTTGCCGCTGATCTCGATGTCGTAGGCCGAGCAGTTGGCGCTCGACACGATCGACAACGCCTCGCTGACGCCTCTGAAATCGACGCGGCGAATCCACGAATCGGTCAGACGCATCATATTGAGCGGCTTGTAGGCCCCGTCGTCCTCCCACGAAGCGTGGTGGCCGAAGTTCTCCTTCGAGCGGCCCTCGAACGTGAGGTCCTCGACGCCGACATGTTCATAATGGGGATACTTGCGGATTTTCCAGCCCCATTTGGCCTCCACGGCGTACATGATCGGTTCGGCGAAGGTCACGCGGTTGCCGCTTACGGAAGCCACCTGGTGATAGTCCTCGACCGTAATGGTCTGAATATCGGTCATGTTTCCCTCGACCCGGTGCGGCGCCAGCTCCTGCGCCACCAGCGTCGGGTCGTTGTTCGAAAGCGAAAGGCACACCCAGTCGCCCTTCCCGATGCCGGCCGCCGAAGCCACCTCCACCGAGAACGTGCCGCGTGCGGCGTCGCCCGTCACCGTCGTGAGGTCCGAAAGTCCCGAATTGTGCTTGATATTGATCATCATGGGCGACGACCACATCTGCTCCGAGTTGTTCGGCAGGTTGGGCGTGTCCATGACGAGCGTCGTCTTGCCGCGGCCCGCGCCCTTGAGCACGAAATACCCCCCGCGAATGAAAATCTCCTCGCTGCGGTTGTTCCCCTTCGAATCGGTGTATTTCTGGTTGGCGGAGGTTGGGTCCACCACGTTGTCGTCGTCGTTGTGGAGGACGAAACGCCCCTCGGGGAAATAGATCACCGCCCGGGCATTGGCATTCGCGAGGTTCGCCCCCGCATCGCTCCGTCCGGAGAGTTTCAGCTCCTTGAGCAGCGCAGTCAACGCCCCGCGCGAGGACCTGACGCCCGTGGGATCGGCGCCGTAATCGACGACGTTGTAAACCTTGTAGCCCAGTCCCCAGACATCGGCCGGAGCCTCCTCGCCGTGCTTGTAACCGGCATACGAATAATCGAGCAGGACGTTATCCGCAGTTCCGGCCTTAAAATTCCGCCATGCCAGAGCGGCGTTGGCATCCACCTGCTCGTCGAGCAGCGTCACGTTCAGCGTGACGAGTTTCCGGTATTTCCTGTCCGAATAGACCGTCACCGAGACCGCCGCCTGCTGCGAAGCGGCGTCGAACGTCGCGGGAGCCTTGACCGTCAGCGTCGTCTCGCCAAGCACGGCCGTCCAGCCCGCAGGCGCGTCGATCACCGCCTCGGCGACGTTGTTCTGCACGACCTCGAAGGCCCGGGTCTCCCCGAGGCGGAAAGTCTCGTTGTCGGAAGCCGTCACCGTCAGTCCGAAATCGTCGAAGACGGGAAGCGTGAGTTTTTTGCCGTCGAGCAGTTCGACCGCCAAAAGTCCGGTCGTCGCGTCGTAAGTCACCGACTTGAAGGCCGAACTGTAACTGACGACGACTTTATCCCCCAAGGCATTGACCGGCTGTCCGTTTTGCAAAAGCGGCGCGTAGGTCGCCCCGCCGTCGAGGCTCACGAGCCACTCCCCGTCGGCCGAAACCTTCAGCTGCGGGGTGACGCCCTCGGCGCCGGGCTTATGGTCGCCGCCCGAAACGGGCCATGCCGAAACGTACTCTCCGCCGACCTTCAGCCGCTCGGAAGTGGCTCCGCCGTCGAGGCTCACGGTCCAGTAGCCCTCGGCGTCGATGCCCATGACGGGAACCAGCGCCTCGATCTTCTCACCGAGGATGACGGGCAGCCGGGTTCCGTCGCTCAACTCGATCTCGTACCCCTTTGCGTTGGGTTCGATCCCGACGATGATCGTCGACTCGTCCATCAACTTGTGGAGCGCCACGATGGAGGTGTTCACGCTGCCGATCTTCGCCTCCAGCGCAATCACCCGGTCGCGCAGGCTCCCGATCTCGTCGCGGATGCCGTCGGTGTTCTCACACGATTGCAGCACAAAGGCCGAGGCCGCTGCAATCCACAAAAACAATTTATTCATATCCGATTGATTGTTAGTTATTCGTATCATAGGGAACCACGTCGGACAAGACGCCCTCGCGGAACCACACGTCGTCGTTGTCGCGCAGCAACACGGCCAGTTCGCGGCACAGCGCGGCGAACAGCGCGGGATGCTCCTCCGGCGCGAGGTTGTGCAGCTGGTAGGGATCGGCCGCATCGTCGAACATCAGCACGCGTTCGAGCGTCCCGTCGCGGCCGATGCGCAGCTCCATCGTATGCGCTGCGGTCTTCACGCCGCGCGCCTGGGCGAAGAAGCCGCGGACCAGTCCGTCGGCATCGCGCCCGCCGTCGAGGTTGCGCATGTAAAGGGCTGCGCGCGGGCGTTCGGGCTGCACGGCGTCCTGCCGCAGCACGGCCGAGTAGTCGCGCCCCTCTACACCCGCGGGAATCCGCTCCCCGAGGCCCGCCAGCCCCAGCAGCGTCGGCATGATGTCGGGCGTCGAGAGCAGCAGATCGTCCACACGGTGCGGCACCCGCCCCGGATAGCGCACCAGAAAGGGAATGTTCAGCGACTCGCGCCAGATCGAGTTCTTGGGGTCGTCGGTCGAATGGCTGGTCATCGTCTCGCCGTGGTCCGAAGCGAAGACCACGATCGTGTTCTCCGTAAGCCCCGCCCTGTCCAGCGCAGCGAGCAGGCGGCCGAACTCGCGGTCGATACCGCTCACGTTGGCGAAATAGTAACGCACGGCGGCGGCCTTGGCCATCGTCGTGTCGGCGTTGTCGCGCACGAGCAGTTCGGTCAGCGACTTGTCCTTGTAACGTTCATATCCCTCCAGGTCGCAGTCGTCGGTCGAAGCGTAAGGCGAATGCGGCGGATTCATGCCGATCATCATCAGGAACGGTTTTTCGGGATCGCGCACGCCGCCCTTGTTTTCGATATATTCGATGGCTTTCGAAACTTCGTGCCGCGGCGACCACTCGTCGACATCGTGACGGTTGCCGTCGGTATCCCAGTAATGGGGATGCTTGTGCACGTCGTAGGTGCCGTAGGAGTACCAGTAGTTGAACCCGTGGCGGCGTTCGGGCGGCGTGTAGGCGTCCCACTCGGGAACGGCGTCGCTGACGTAGGTTCCCGGACGCTGGGGGTTGTTCTTCGTCGGGAAGTCGGCGTGCAGCTTGCCGATATAGGCACAGTCGTAGCCCGCCGCCGAGAAGACGTCGCCGATACACTCGGCGTCCTCGCGCAGCGAACTTTCGGGACGCTCCGACATGCAGTTCAGCACCACGCCGTTCCGCTCGGGATACATGCCCGAAAGCAACATGCCCCGGTGGGGGCTGCTCACGGGGAAATTGCTCACCGCCTCGGTCAGCACCGTGGCTTCGCGGGCGAAGCGGTCGAGGTTGGGCGTTGCGACCGGATCGCCCTTCCACCCCACCTCGGCGGCGAACTCCGGATCGCTCCAGAACCCCAGCGAGGAGTTGCGATACTGGTCCGGAAATACGTAGATCACGTTGGGGCGCCCGGCCTCCGACTGCCCGCAGGCCGTCAGGGCGAGGCCCGCAAACGGAATTGCAATTCTAATTTTCAACATCGTGTCTTATTTCATTTCAATCAGGTTCACTTCGCGCGTCGCACCTTCGCGGCACGTGAAGATCAAAGCGGTGTTTTCGCCCGCAGGTTCGATCCGGCACTCCGGCCTATCGTCTGCGGACTGCCAGCGGCCGCGGATCACGACCTCCAGCTGCGACTCTCCCGAGGGATTGTCGATCCACTTGCGGGAGTAGACGCTCCGCTCGGCGCGCCTGCCGTCGGCATCGAACACCTCGTCGCTCGGCCCCTCGTAGAACCGCAGGTCGGGGTCCGCAGCGCTCACCGTCAGCCCTTCGCCATCCCCGCCGATCATCACCAGCGAAGGCAGCGAAACGCTTTCCAGCAACCCCTCGCCCACCTTACCGGCGGCAAAAAGGGCATAGCCCGTAATGCCCGACGGCCTGTCGCGCAGGATATGCGCCGAGGCGTCGCGGCGCAGCACCTCGTAGGGAAGTTCCCGCGCGTAGCGGGCCGCCTCTTCGTCCGAAGCGTGCACGGCCAGCATGTATTCGTACCCGCCGCCGCTGACGGACCCGCTGCCGTGATCTATCCACGCCGTTGCGAAATTGTTCTGCGTCGGGGCGTCGGTCTCCTCGTCGAGCGAACGCTGAAGTGATTTCGAAACGACTACCCTACCTTTCGGCACGAAGTAAGCGTTGCGCAGGTTGTCGCGCAGGACGGCGCCGCCCGCAAGTTCGGCCCGGTAGGGGAACTGCGTCACCGCCTCGCCGTTCACGACGAGCGGATCGGCCGCGTCCGCCAGAAAATTCTGGAACAGCGTCGTATGCACACCGCCCTCGGCCTTGTTTTCGATGTCGGAACCCATACAGACGATGCGGTTGTCGAAGAAAAACCACGACTTGCGCGCCCGCAGCGAACCGTTGTATTTGTCGTGCTCGTGGAGTTCCATCGCGAACACCCCGTCGCGGCCCCTGTGGCTGACGCCTCCGGCGAAGGCCTCGTCAGAGAGGAGCATCTCCTCGTAGCCCGACGCGGTGTCGACGTTCCGGATATCGGCCTTCATCCGCTCCATCGGGATTTCGAGCGCCGTCGTCCCGGGAATGTGCCGCCAGTCCCAGCCCTCCTGCCGGAACCCGCTGCCGAAGGCGCTCACGGGATCGCCGTCTGCAAGCAGCTGCATGCTGCCGTGCGTCAGGTAGCGGCCGTAGTGGTTGGCTCCCTGGTAAATCTCCGCCGACCAGAGATAGCGGCTGTGGCCCGCGACGGTCACCAGCCAGTCGGCGCGCCGGTGCGACACCGAGGCATTGTAGCCGTAGACGCGGTTCCCCGCAGGCGAAGGTTCGGGAGCGAAGCCCTTTTCGGCGAACAGCCGCGTATAAGCGTCTTTTCCTTTGGCCACGCGCAGGTAGGCGGCGGCCAGCTCCGGGTCGATCTCCCCGCGGCCGTCGGGCGTACCCGCGACGGCCAGCCGGGCATAATGCCACGGGACCAGTTCTCCGCGGCCGTCGGGATGACGGCCCGAAAGGGCCAGCGGAAACGACCGCAGATTGCAGTAGAAGCGCATTTCGAGCAGCGCGCGTTTCAGAACGGCATGGCTTTCGGCGCTCACCGCGAACTGCGTCTTCGACAACAGCCACACGGCATTCACGGCCCCGCCGCTGAACCCGTCCACGGCATAGGCCGGGTAGTGGCGCCGGTGGTGGAAGACCGTGCCGTCGCTCTTGAAGCAGGGTCCGGTCCCCTCGGTGACCTTATATCCGTTGTCGACCCAGCGGGAGAACGCCTCCAGCCAGGCCGCCTTCACCGGGGTGTCCGGGAGCATCACGATGCTCGCCAGACGGCCGACGAGCGAGGTGTTGAACGCGTCGATGTCCATCCCCGGCTCCGCCGGCGGAAGTTTCACCTCGCCCACGCCCGAAAACCACTCCATAGCCTGCTGCACGTCGTGTTCCAGCCCGGCGCGACGCAGCACGTCGCGCATGATGACGGGAGCCGTGTAAAAATTGCGCATGCTGTACCCCAAGTGGTGCAGGGTTCCCTGCGCACTTCCCGCGGCGAAGCCCTGATCCAGAAGATGCCGCGTCAGCAGCACATACATCCGCTCCAGCTCCGCCCGCTCGGCGGCGTCCGCAGCGGCATCGTGGGCCACGGCGACCTGGAACAGGAAGTCGTTGTATTTGCGCAGCGTCTGGCCGTTGTCGTTGAACAGTTTGCCGACATCGGGATGGCCCAGATTTATATAGGTCTCGGCATAGCGCACGAACCAGATCGGCTTGCCCCGAAGCGTCCCGTCGGGATTTTCCGCAATGTCGTATGCGTCGAAGCGTTTGCGCAGGGTCTTCATCGCCATCGGCTTCCGGCCTTCGAGCAGCAGTTCGCGCAGACGCCGTTCGACGGTCGCCATATCGCGCCGCTCCCCCTCACCGACCGCGGCGGGGAGTGCGGGCATCGGATTGCGCCACGATTGCAGCAGCGTGAGCCAGTGGCTCGTGGTCGCGGCATTGATGAACGGCGCCTGGAAATCGGCCGTATGGTGCCGCACGTCCTGAAACGAGGAGAGAATCAGGTGGTCGAAATACAACTCGCCCCGTTCGACGCCCTCCGCCGTGACGACCAGCTCGTCCATCCCCTCCTCGGGCCGGCCCTGCATGTCGCGGTCGAAAGCCACCCATGCCCCGCGCCAGCCGGTGAACTCCAGTCCGTAGTCGAACCACGCGCAGATGCGCCCCTCCTTGCGGAACTCGAAACGCAATTTCCCGTCGAGCGCCTTCGGGGCGTAGACCCAGAACACGAAGGTCGAAACGGAGGTCTCCCTGGGATTGGGATTTTCCGACAGGTAACCCACCGGGGATTCGATGCGCACCCGGGCGCCCGCCCGCGACCATTGCCAGCGGAGCGCGTGCGCGCCGTGCTTGTAATGGTCGCCCGAGACGGACAGCGACGAGCCTTCCGACGCCGTGAAAGGCGCCGCAGACTCCTCGAACGAAAGAATCCGCGCATCGGCGACCTCCCGCACCGACTGCGCCGGTGCGGCCCACGACCACACCGACGCAGCGGCGAGAAACAACAGTTTATACATGGGCATCCGGTTTAAAACAAAGGTTCGCCCGCCTCCACACGGCCCTTGCGGATCAGCGCCTCAAGGAAATAGTAATCTGCGTAGTTCAGCGGCACGTCGATATTGCTGCCGTGCGGGATGCTGCCCACGGAGTGCATCAGCAGGAACCCGCCGTTGCCGCCCACCGGAGCGCGGTAGGCCGGCGACGAGAGCGACTCGACGATCCGGTCGGCCTTCTGCTTATACAGCCCGTCCCCCGTATAGGTGTACATTTCGTAGAACGCCGAAGCGATGATGGCCGCCGTCGAGACGTCGCGCGGTTCATTGGGAATGTTCGGCGCATCGTAGTCCCAGTAGGGAACCAGGTCGGCGGGCATGTTCTTGTCGCCCAGCATGAAACCGGCCACCTTCCGCGCATGGTCGAGGTAGCGTTTGTCGCCCGTGTAACGGTAGCAGGCCGTATAGCCGTAGACGGCCCATGCCTGTCCGCGCGCCCACGCCGAATCGTCGGCATAGCCCTGCGCCGTGCAGCGTCCGCGCACGTCGCCCGTCGTCAGGTCGTAGTCCACGACGTGATAACAGCTGTAATCGTCGCGGAAGTGCTCCTTCATCGTTCGGTCGGCATGCTTCACCGCGATATTATAATAGGTGCTGTCGCCCGAAAACTCCGTGGCCTTGAACATCAGTTCGAGATTCATCATGTTGTCGATGATCACCGGGCACTGCCAGCCGCGCTCGCCCTGCCAGCCGCGGTCGGCGTCCCACGACTGGATGACGCCCGGCACCGGCCGGAAACGCGTCGCGAGCGACTTGGCCGTCTGGACGATCACATCCTCGTAGCCGGGTATGTTTTTCAGCCGCAGTCCGTTGCCGTAGCTGTCGTAGACCATGAAGCCCACGTCGTGATGCCATTGCAGGTACTGCACCGAATCGAGGATCTCGGTATGCTTCCGTGCGCGCGCGGCCCATGCCTCGTCGCCCGTCAGTTCGTACATGTACCACAGCGTCCCGGCGAAGAAACCGCTCACCCAGTCGTCGACGGGCACGTAGTCGATCCGCCCGTTCTTCCAGGTCGAGGGGATGCGGATCACACCGCCCGTCTCGCTCGAATCGGCCAGCATGCCGATCTGCTTTTCGGCGACGGCGATGTTTTCGTCAATGATCGAAGCGCGCTTCGAAGGCTGCGAGCAGGCGGCAGCCCCTGCCAGGAGGAGCGCGACGGTCGCATATTTAAATAAGATCTTCATAAATTAGGTGATTAACATGATTATTTTGGTAAACCAAATCAGCTTTTCGGACAAAGGTAAAGTTTTTTTCGGACTTGCAACATATTTTAATAATCTTTTCTGATGAATGTAAAATTTTTATTATTTTCTCTTTGAAAAATTTTGGCGAACCAATTTCTTTATTTATTTTTGGCCAAATATGAATCTATGAAAAATATGTTAAGATACGTTGTACCAGCGATTTGGGCACTGCTCGCCACGCTTTGTGGCCAGACCGCCGCAGCGGCGATCGACGCCAAAATCAGTTTCGAAACGGAAATTCCCAAGGCTTTCGTATGCGGCGAAAACAGCACGGCCGAATTGAGCGGCCTCCACTACAAGGACGGGAGCCGTTCGCTGCGCTGGTCGTGGAGCGCGCCGTCGACGCTCCGCTTCAACGACTTCGGACAGCTGATGCGCTCGCTGCGGGTCAAGGGCGCGGGCGTCATGCTCTGGATCTACAACCCCAGGGCCGTCGACGCCGACATGCGGTTCTCGTTCGAGACGCCCACCGGCGAAGTCCCCTACCGGTTCGATTTCCACATGGATTTCACGGGCTGGCGCGCCTGCTGGATCAAGTACAACGACATGCCGGGCGACCACGCCTCGCAGCAGGTATCCCGGCTGACGATCTCGACGCCCGCCGGGGTCGAAAGCGGCGAACTGTTCCTCGACCGCCTGACCTTCTCCGAGGTCAAGCTCCACGACCAGATCACCCCCGACAAGCAGATTCCCGGCAACAACTGCAATCTCTCTCGCGAATTGTGGCACTGGGCGCGCCTCTGGGAGTGGGAGCAGTACGAATACGAAGAGCCGCTGCGCGACGTCACGCCCGCGGAAAAGGCCCAGCTCGACGCCGTGAAATCGCGCATCGAAAGCATCGTCGCGGCCAACATGTCGAGCGCCAACTACATCAACGGCACGATCATCCCGCGCGCCCGGGCGACCTTCGAAAAGGCCGCGATCCGCCGCACCGACGACGGCGGGATCATCGGCGCCCCGCTGCTCTCGAACGACGAGTGCAACCGCCCGAAAGGCGAACTGCGCCTGGACGACATCGAGAACATGCTCAACGCCTTCGCGCTGAACAGCCATATCAACAACGATCCGAAATACGACGACGATTTCTTTCTGGTGATGGACCACGCCATCGACCAGGGCTTCGCCTTCGGCCACGGCAACGGAACCAACCACCACTACGGCTACAACATACGCAAGATCTACGACGCCATGTGGCTCATGCGCGACAAGATCGCCGCACGCGGCAAGACCGACGAATACGTCAAGGTGCTGGCCTACTGGAGCGGCCTGGCGGAGACCCGCAAACCCTACGTCTACGGCCGCGACGAGCTGCTCGACTCGTGGCACACGCTGCTCATCCCCAAGATCGTCAGCGCGCTGATGCTGCCTGACGAGGCCGAACAGTACCGCGCCATGAAGAGCCTCGGCGTATGGCTCTCGGGGAGCCTCGGCTTCACGCCGGGCACCATCGGCGGCATCAAGCCCGACGGCACGACCTTCCACCACGGCGGCTTTTACCCCGCCTACTCGACCGGCGCATTCGCCATGATCGGCTACTTCTGCAAAGCAACCCGGGGAACGGATTTCACCCTCTCGGAGCAGGCGCGCCGCAACTTCAAGCTGGCGCTGATGACCATGGCCAGCTACACCGATCTGCGCGACTGGGGCCTCGGCCTGGCCGGCCGCCATCCCTTCGGCAAGAACGGCCGCATCCCCGACGCCGACGTCAACGCATTCGGTTATCTGGCCGCGCTGGGCGACCTGACGGGCAGCGGCAAGGGCGCGGACCCCGAACTGGCGGGCGCCTACCTGCGCCTGAAAGGCACGGACAAGGAGTTGAACAGCCTCTTCAGGAAAGAGGGGATTTCGGCGGGTCCCACGCCCTCGGGATTCTTCGTCTATAACTACGGGGCCGCGGGCATCCACCGCCGCGGCGACTGGATGGTGACGCTCAAAGCATTCAACACCGATGTCTGGGGATCGGAGATTTATACCAAGGACAACCGCTACGGACGCTACCAGAGCTACGGTTCCGCGCCGATCATCGGTTCGGGCAATCCCGTCTCGGCCGCGGCGAGCGGATTCGTGCAGGAGGGCTGGGACTGGAACCGCGTGCCGGGCGCCACGACCATCCATCTGCCCTACCCCGAACTGGAAAGCCCGCTGCCGGGGACGCTCATGGAGCGCAACCCCGAGCGCTTCTCGGGCGCCTCGTCGCTCGAAGGCCGCAACGGCATACTGGCCCTGCACTTCGTCGAAAAGGACCGCAAGAACTTCACCCCCGGGGCCACGGCGTACAAATCCGTCTTCTGCTTCGACAACCGGATGGTCTTCCTCGGCAGCGGCATCGACAACGACAACCAGGCATACCCCACCGAAACGACGCTTTTCCAGCTGCGGATGGACAGCCCGGCCGAACAGATAGAAGTCGACGGCGAGCTTTACGACGCTTTCCCGCTCAACCTCTCCAGAGGCGGCGAGCGGCTGGCGCTCTCCGACACGAAGGGCAATTTCTACGTGGTGAAGAACGCCGCAGCGGTGAACATCACCAAAAAGGAGCAGACCTCGCCCAACGACAAGACCCGCGCACCCCAGACGGGCAACTTCGCCACGGCCTGGATCGACCACGGCCGCGCCCCCAAGCAGGCCGCCTACGAATATGCAGTCTACATCCAGCCCACGAACAAGGAGATCACGCGCCTGATCAAGAAAGACGGCTACGAAGTGCTGCGCCGGGACAACACGGCCCACGTCGTGAAGGACCTCGCCACGGGCATCACGGGCTACGTCTGCTTCGGGGAATACACGGGCCAGGGGCTTGTGCGCAAAGCGACCGGAGAGTCGATCGTCATGGAGCGCACCAACACGGACGGACTGGTCGTGATGAGCGTCTGCACGCCCGACCTCGGCCTCACGGAGAAGACCTACACCACGCGTCAGGAGAGCCGCCCCATCGAAAAAGAGGTGCTTTTGGACGGCGCATGGGAGCTTGCCGCACAATATCCCGGCGTGGAGGCCGTTTCCCACGACACCGGAACGCTGCTGAAGATAACCTGCCGCCACGGACAGCCCGTGGAGTTCCGGCTCAAGAAGAAATAACCATTTTCACCCACAACCTGATTTATTTATGAAAAAAGCACTTAAACGCATGGCCGCGGCAGCGCTGGTGACCCTATCGGTACTCCGGGGGGGGGACGCCTTTGCGCAGAACGCCGTGGACGGACGCGTGGTTGACGCCAACGGTGCACCGCTGGTGGGCGTAACCGTCCTGATCAAGGGGACGCAGTCGGGAACGGCCACGGGCGCCAACGGCAGCTACTCGATCAAGGCCCGGGAGGACCAGACGCTGGTCTTCTCCTATCTGGGCTACACGACCGTCGAGGAGTATGTCGGCAAACGCACGGCGATCAACGTCAAGATGACCGAAGAGGCGTCGCAGATCGGCGCCGTCGAGATCGTCAACATCGGCTACGGAACCACCACGCGGCGCGACCTCACCGGCTCGGTGGCCAAGGCCGACCTGGGAACGATGATGAAGGCCAACGTCACCAACTTCGACCAGGCGCTGGGCGGACGCATCGCCGGCGTGGTCGTCACCACGGGCGACGGCTCGCTGGGCGCCGAAGCCAATATCACCATCCGCGGAAACAACTCGCTCACGCAGAGCAACGCCCCGCTCTACATCATCGACGGATTCCCGTCCGAAGGGTCGTTCGCCGCGTCGATCAACCCCGCCGACATCGAGTCGATCGACGTGCTGAAAGACGCTTCGGCGACCGCCATCTACGGAGCGCGCGGAGCCAACGGCGTCATCGTGATCAACACCAAACGCGGCAACGAGGGCAAGCCCACGGTGAACTTCAGCGCCTCGTTCTCCCTGAACAAGATCGCCAACAAGGCCGACCTGATGGACTCCTACGAATTCGTCCGGCTTCAGAGCGAACTGATCAGCGAGGAGACGATGAACAAGAGCTATTTCAGCGAGGGACTGACGCTCGACGACTACCGCCACATCCCGGGCATCGACTGGCAGGACCAGCTCTACCGCACGGCTTTCCAGCAGAACTACAACGTCTCGCTCTCGGGCGGCAACAAGGAGGGGCTGCGCTACAACGTGGGCTTCTCGGCGCTCGACCAGGACGGCATCATCATCCGTTCGAACTTCCAGCGCTACCAGGGCAAGGCCAACTTCACGCTGCCCATCTCGAAAAAACTCACGCTGAACGCCAACGCCAACTATTCGCGCACGGCGACCAACGGCGTGACCCCCACCACGGCGCAGACCACCTCGTCGTCGTCGGGCTGGCTGATGTACTCGGTCTGGGGCTACCGCCCCGTAACGCCTCCCGGGCAGGACATACTCGATTCGATGCTCGACGAAGCCGTAGACGGATCGAACGACTACCGCTTCAACCCGGTGAAGACCGCCAAGAACGAATACCGCAAGACGCTGGTGGACTACCTCAACGCCAACCTGGCGCTGACGTGGAAGATCACCCCCGACCTGACGTTCAAGACCACGGGCGGCTACGTCCTGAACAAACGCCGCCGCGAGGAGTTCAACGGCAGCGAGACCTACACGGGCTACGCCGGCTCGCCCAGCGGCAAAGGCGTCAACGGCGCCATCTACTGGACCGACCAGACGAGCTGGTCGAACGAAAACACGCTCAACTACAAGAAGCGCCTGGGGCGCAGCCACAACCTCGACCTGATGGCGGGACTCTCGCTCCAGGGGCAGAAGAACACCTACGACGGCGTTGCGTCGACGCAGATCACCTCCGAGGAGCTGGGCATCGCGGGCATCCACACGGGCAACTACCAGAAGGTCCAGAACAACTACTACGACTGGCGGATGATGTCGGCCTTCCTGCGCGCCAACTACAATTTCCGCTACAAATACTACCTGACCTTCTCATTCCGCGCCGACGGCTCGTCGAAATTCCCCTCCGACAACCGCTGGGGCTACTTCCCCTCGGCCGGCCTTTCGTGGAACTTCAACCGCGAGAATCTGCTGAAGAAGAGCGAGTGGATGAGCAACGGCAAGCTGCGCCTCTCGTGGGGCCTGACGGGCAACAACCGCACGCAGACCCCCTACGACTTCTATTCGCAGATCACCGTCAACCCGGGTTCGGGCAACTCGCTCGACTATGTGTTCGGCGGCGAGCGCGTGCCGGGCTACTACGTCTCGAACATGGCCAACGAGCGGCTCAAGTGGGAGACCACCGAGCAGTGGAACGCGGGTCTCGACCTCGGGTTCTTCGAGGACCGCATCAAGGTGACGGCCGACTGGTACGACAAGGTGACGCGCGACCTGCTGCTCTACGCCCTGCTGCCCGCCTCGTCGGGCTTCGAACAGGGGATGCTCAACATCGGCAAGATCCGCAACCGCGGCTTCGAGTTGACGCTCGAAACGGTGAACGTCAAGACCCGTCAGTTCCAGTGGTCCACGTCGTTCAACATCGCCTTCAACCGCAACCGGATTCTCGGGCTGGTCGACGGACAGAACACGCTCCAGAGTTCCGTATCGTGGGAGACGCGCTTCAACTCGCAGTTCCCCTACATCTCGCAGGTGGGCAAGCCCACGGGCATGATGTACGGCTTCATCTACGACGGGACCTACAAGGCCGAGGATTTCGACGACAAGGGCAACCTCGTCAGCGGCGTTCCCTCGTTCAAGGGCAACGCGATGCAGCCGGGCGACATGAAATACCGCGACATGAACGGCGACGGCGTCATCGACGACTACGACCGCACGATCATCGGCTGCGGACAGCCCCTCAACACGGGCGGCTTCGGCAACAACTTCAACTGGAAGAACTTCGACCTGAACATCTTCTTCGCGTGGAGCTACGGCAACGACGTGCTGAACGCCAACCGGCTGGTCTTCGAGTCGGGCTGGAGGAGCCAGACCAACCAGCTGGCCTCCTACGCCGACCGCTGGTCGCCGGAGAACCCCGCGTCGAACATTCCGCGCGTGAACGCCGTCGGCCGCGAGGAGTACTCGTCGCGCGTGATCGAGGACGGTTCGTTCCTGCGGCTGAAGAACGTCTCGCTGGGCTACACGCTGCCGAGCCGTTCGCTGCGCAAGGCGGGCATCAGCCAGATGCGCGTCTACGTCTCGGCCGACAACATCTGGACCCTGACGGGTTACAGCGGTCCCGACCCCGAGGTATCGACCCGCAACTCGGTGCTGACGCCCGGATTCGACTGGTCGGCATATCCCCGCGCATTCGGCTTCACGGCCGGCGTAAACCTCACATTCTAACGGTTTAAACGCAACATTACGCCATGAAAATCAAAAGCATATTGAAACTGGGAACGCTGGCGCTGCTCTCCGCCGCCCTTCCGGCGTGCAGCTTCCTCGACACCGATCCGCAGATCATCCCCGACGACGGCTACTACAACAGCGAACAAAAGCTGATCTACGGTCTGGCGGGCGTCTACGGCGTGCTGAACAGCGAAGCGATCTACGGCAACTACTACTCGCTGCAAATCGCCAACGCCGACGACCTCTGCTACTTCAACAACTACAACAACAGCGAATCGCGTCCCGACCGCTACAACCACAGCGCCGGCACGGCGGCGATCTACGACACCTGGTCGAAGCTCTACGAAGGCATCAAGAACGCCAACCGCTACATCGAGGCCGTCGAAAAGACGGAGATCGACCCCGGGAAACTTTCGGTGAACATCGGGCTTTACATCGCCGAAGCGCGGTTCCTGCGCGCCTACTACCACTTCCTGCTGGCGCAGGCGTGGGGCGATGTGCCCCTGCGCGTCAAGGCGACCACCTCGCCCAACCCCAACGACGTGCAGATGGCCGCAACGCCGCAGGAGCAGGTGCTCAAATGGTGCGCCGACGAGATCGAAGCCACGATTCCCGACCTCTACGAGCCCATCGACAACACCCCCTCGCGCGTCAGCCAGACCGTCGCCCAGGGCATTCTGGCCCGCGTCTATCTCTTCATGGCCGGCGAGAGCGTCAAGCAGATCGACGGACTGGATAAAAAGGAGATGTACCGCCGCGCCGCCTACTGGGCCAACGAGGTGATCGCCTCGCACAAGCACGACCTGAACGAGAGCTACGAGGAGGTCTTCATCAACATGATCCGCGACCAGTACGACACACAGTTCCACGAATCAATGTGGGAGGCCGAATTCCTCGGCGACCGCACCAGCGCGACCGACTGGACGAACGGCCGCATCGGCGACCTGATCGGCCTGCGTTCGCAGTCGGGAACGACCAACTACTCGGAGTGGGCCTGCAACTACTCCTACGGCTACTACAACGGCTCCTACACCCTCTGGCAGCTCTACTGGGAGAACGACCGCACGGCAGACGAAACGGCCAGCGCCACGGTCATCGACAAGCGGCTGACGTGGAACCTGCCGGGCTACAACTACCGCGGAATGAACAACCAGAAAATCTCGTACAAGAACAAGGCGGGCGAGACCGTGACGCGCTACTTGCAACAGACGCAGAGCATGTTCAAGACGCCGTGGGTCTACAACAACAATTTCGCCATGCCCGACATCGAGGGGCTGGACCAGACGATCGAGGACGCGTTCGACCCCGCCGATCTGGTTTACGACCCGACGGTGATGTGCGCCGTCCGCAACGCCGGCAAATGGCGCCGCGAGACGGTCTACGAGAAACAGATGTCGGCCAAGAGCCTCTACACGACGATCAACTTCCCGATCCTTCGCTACGCCGACGTGCTGCTGATGTACGCCGAGGCGATCAACGAATACGCCGGGGCGCCGGACGACCAGGCCAAGGAGGCCATCCGGGAAATCCGCAAACGCGCGGGCGTCAAGACCAACGAGAGCCTGCTGGGCGACTATCGTTCGTTCCGCGACCTGGTGCGCAACGAGCGCGGACGCGAACTGGCTTTCGAGGGGCTTCGCAAGTGGGACCTGATCCGCTGGGGCACGTTCGTCGAGAAGATGCACAACGCCGGGACCAACCAGCCGACGGAGAACAAGTACCGCAACGTCAGCTATACGAACTATGCGTCGGCGAACTACGCCAACGTGACGGCACGCCACATCTACCTCCCGATTCCGACCAAGGAGCTGGCGGTGAACCACGCGCTCCGACAGAACCCCTTATGGTAAAACGCTTAATTGCAGAGCATACGATGAATACGAAACGAATCACATACCTCGCGGCGACGCTGGCCCTCGCAACCGCGGCAGTCTCGTGCGAACA
>ENA-UOOC01001513-UOOC01001513.1-human-gut-metagenome-genome-assembly--contig:-C48old-NODE-1513-length-19468-cov-10.987586_pt1 | contig 19468 bp, 18 predicted proteins | sample MGYA00242469_ERZ724016 | MGnify/ENA metagenome assembly ERZ724016 | reverse complement strand
ACAAGGGCCTGTTCCCCGCAAGCTGCATCTTCTCCACCGACCTGCACTCCATGGGCCAGTTCATCCAGGAAGGCTCTCGCATCATGTTCGAGACCATCGTGGATGTCAAGAAGCCGGCACAGGATCTGTTTATTGACCCGCTGGAGGGCAACTTCGACGGCCTGAACTTCCTGGCAAACCAGAACATGAGCGTGGTCAACCGCAAGGCCATGGAGGGCACCATCCTCGCCCACACCGATGGCGGCGTGCCCGAGGTGCTGATCGAGGTGGACGACCTGTCCGCTTACAATGTGGGCTACCTGATCTACTTCTTCTGGCGTGCATGTGCCTGCAGCGGCTACCTGCTGAGCGTCAACCCCTTCAACCAGCCGGGTGTTGAGAGCTACAAGAAGAACATGTTTGCACTGCTGGGCAAGCCCGGCTACGAGGGCCTGACCGCAGAGCTGGAGGCAAAGCTGAAGTAAAAACAGGACGTTATAAAAAATGATCTCCCGCCGCAAGGCGTGGAAAATACAGGAGGACTGAACTATGATTAAACTGATTGTTGGTACCAAGGGCTCCGGCAAGACCAAGGCGATGATCGACCAGATCAATGACGCGGTCAAGACCTCCAAGGGCAACGTGGTCGTCGTGGAAAAGGGCATGAAGCTCACCTACGACATCGCTCCTGCTGCACGTCTGATCGACCTGGACGAGTATAAGATCGCCGGCGGCGAAATGCTGTATGGCTTCGTTGCGGGCCTGATGGCAAGCAACTACGATATCACCGATCTGTACATCGACGGCATCCTGAAGGTGCTGGATCACGACATCAGCCGTCTGGGCGTTGTGCTGGACGAGATGGCCGCCATCGCAGGCGACTCCGTCAAGGTCACCGTCACCGTCAGCGCAGACGAGGCTGCTCTGCCCCACGACGTGAAGAAGTACCTGTAATCGACGCGAATTTCGGGATCTGAACCATTTTGAACAGGCAGAGGACCGGGAAATTTAAATTTTTTCGGTTTTCTGCCTGTTTTGGTGTTGACAAAGGGCTGCGTTGGAGATATACTAACAAAGCAGCCTTTCAGAGGTGTACTATGCAATTTGACCTGAGAAAGTTTATCGCCACCGGCAGACAACCTTATCATGCAGAGTTTCAGTGTGATTTATCTGCACATGATTATGCCGGGGCAAGGATCCCTCAGCCTGTCACGGCCGTGTTTGACGCGGAGACGGACGGCGACGAGATCCGGATGACACTGCGGGCAAACGCATCGGTGCACGGAGAGTGCGCCCGCTGCCTCGACCCGGTCGTTCGGGATGAGGTAGTCGATACGGAGTGGACGGTCAAGGAGCGGGATCTGGATGACCCGGATTTCGATCTTCCGCTGGACGAAAAAGGCCATCTGGATGTGGATGAATGGCTCAACCAGGAGTTCATGTTCCAGATTCCCACGGTGCTGCTTTGCAGTGCCGACTGCGCCGGGCTCTGCCCCGTGTGCGGCAAGAAAAAAGCGGAATGTACTTGTCAGCCGACAGAGCAGACCGAAGCTACCGTAGACACAAGGCTCGCGATCCTTAAATCACTGCTGAACTGATAAACCCATCAAGGAGGTGCAAAAATATGGCAGTACCTAAGAGACATCTTTCCAAGGCCCGCCGCGACAAGCGTCGCAGCAATGTTTGGAAGCTGGAGGCCCCCGCACTGGTCAAGTGCAGCAACTGCGGCTCTCTGAAGCTCCCCCACCAGGCATGTGGCAACTGCGGTTACTACAAGGGCGAGGAAGTCATCAAGAAGGCCTAATTTGCGCGTAATTGGTGGCATAATGGTGTTATGTACAGAAGGGGAGGGCGCACGCCTTCCCCTTCTTGTTCTGTAACAGAGAAAATCCAAATCAGAAGCCCTCTCAGCCGCTTTCGGGCGGTCGCTCTCCCGGTGCGGAGAGCTTTTTGTACGTGAAAATACCTTTTTATAAAAGGAAAAGGAGGTGGATGCTGTGGCAATGAAGATCGCGCGGGTGGACCCCGGCAGCGAAGCGGAAGCGCTGGGCCTTGGCCCGGGTGACGAGCTGCTGAGCGTGGACGAAAACGAGCTGAACGACAGCCTGGACTACGATTTTTATACCGACAGCAAAAGCTTCCACCTGAAAGCAAGGGTGGCGGACGGCATCCGCGAGTGGGACGTGCAGCGTGCAGAGCGCGGCCCCTTCGGCTGCGACTTCCAGACCTATCTGGGCGACCAGAAGCACTCCTGCTCCAACCACTGCATGTTCTGCTTCATCGACCAGCTGCCCCCCGGTATGCGCGAGAGTCTTTACTTCAAGGACGATGACGAGCGGCTTTCCTTTTTGTTCGGCAACTATATCACCATGACGAACATGCAGGACCACGAGATCGACCGCATCATCAAGATGCACATCTCGCCCATCAACATCTCGGTGCACACCACGAACCCCCAGCTGCGTGTGCGGATGCTGGCCAACAAGCGCGGCGGCGAGGTGCTCAAGTACCTGCCGCGGCTGGTGGAGGGCGGCATTGCCGTCAACTGCCAGCTGGTGCTGTGCCGCGGCATCAACGATGGCGACGAGCTGCGCCGCACCCTGAGCGATCTGCTGGAGCTGACCCCTATGGTGCAGAGCATCGCGGCGGTGCCCTGCGGCGTGACGGACTACCGCAAAAATCTGTTCCCGCAGACGCCCTATGACGCAAAGACCAGCGCCGAAGTCATCGACATCATGGAAGAATTCGGCGACGAGTGCAAGCGCCGCCACGGCAAGCGGATCATTTATCCCAGCGATGAATGGTACCTCAAGGCCGGGCGGCCCATCCCGCCGGAGGAGTTCTATGAGGACTTTGACCAGCTGGAAAACGGTGTGGGCATGATGCGCCTGTACGCCAAGGAATTCCTGGACGAGCTGGAAAAACCGCACCGCATCTTCGGCTCCAAAAAGCTGGACGTGGTCACCGGCGAGATGGCGTCGCCCCTCATCAACCAGATGATGAACGAGCTGCACCGCCAGTACCCCATGATCGAGGTGACGGTGCACACCATCAAAAACAACTTCTTCGGCGGCAACGTGGGCGTGGCGGGCCTTGTAACGGCCACCGACATCATTGCCCAGTGCGAGGGCAAACTGACCAGCGGCACGCTGGGCGTGCCCGCCGTGATGCTGCGCGAAGAAAAGGATACCTTTCTGGACGATATCACCACCGATCAGCTGGCCCAGCGCCTGGGCGTGAAGGTGGAAGTGCTGCCGACTTCCGGCGGCGACGAAGCCCGCGCCCTGCTGCGCAGCGGCCTGCATATCGCCAGAAGAAAGAGATGAAAGGAGGAACCCCCTATGAGCAAACCGATCGTAGCGGTGGTGGGCCGCCCCAATGTGGGCAAGTCCACCCTGTTCAATAAACTGTGCGGTCAGCGCCTTGCCATCGTCGAGGACACCCCGGGCATTACCCGTGACCGCATTTTTGCCAACTGCGAGTGGAACGGCCACGATTTCCTGCTGGTGGACACCGGCGGCATCGAGCCCAAGGCCACCGAGGGCATTCTGGCCCACATGCGCGAGCAGGCCGAGATCGCCATTGATACCGCCGACTGCATCATTATGGTGGTGGACGTGCGCGACGGCCTGACCGCAGCGGACGAGGACGTAGCCCACATGCTGCGCCGCAGCCACAAGCCCATCATCCTGGCCGTGAACAAGTGCGACAAGGTGGGCGATGCCCCCATGGAGATGTACGAGTTCTACAACCTCGGCTTTGACGAGGTGATGCCCATTTCGTCCGTGCACGGCCACGGCACCGGCGACCTGCTGGACGCTGTGTGCGCCCATCTGGACTTCAGCGAGACTGTGGTGGAGGAGGACCGCATCCCCGTTGCCATCATCGGCCGCCCCAACGTGGGCAAGTCCAGCCTGACCAACCGCATTCTGGGCGAGAACCGCATGATCGTGGCCAACGAGGCGGGCACCACCCGCGATGCCATCGACACCCCGGTGGACAACGCTTACGGCAAGTTCATCTTCACCGACACCGCCGGTCTGCGCAAGCGCAGCAACATCACCGACGGGCTGGAACGCTATATGGTGGTGCGTGCGCTGGCCGCTGTGGAGCGTAGCCGCGTGGCCCTCATTCTGGTGGACGCCACCGTTGGCTTCACCGAGCAGGACAGCAAGGTGGCCGGTTACGCCCACGAGCAGGGCAAGGCCTGCATCATCGTCGTGAACAAGTGGGACGCCGTGGAAGGCAAGGAGACCAACACCATGGAGCTGCAGCGCCGCGGCTATGCCGAGTGCTTCAGCTTTATGGGCTATGCGCCCATCATCTTCATCTCGGCCCAGACCGGTTACAACGTGAACAAGCTGATGCAGCTCATCCGCGACGTGGACAGCCAGAACGGTGCCCGCGTGCCCACCGGTGTGCTGAACGAGATGCTGGCCCGCGCCACCGCCCGCATGCAGCCGCCCAGCGACAAGGGCCGCCGCCTGAAGATCTTCTACCTGACCCAGGCTTCCACCCGGCCTCCGACATTCGTGGCCTTCGTCAACGCAAAGCACCTGTTCCACTTCAGCTATCAGCGGTATATCATCAACCAGATCCGCGAGAACTTTGGCCTGGAACACACCCCCATCCGTCTGGTCGTGCGCGAGCGCGGCTCCGGCGAAGTGGGCGCAAAGGACGTGTAAGCGCCCGCAAAGGAGGCATCTGGCTTTATGATGAAAACGATCCTCATCGCCGCAGCCACCATCCTGCAGGCCTACCTGCTGGGCAGCGTGGACGCCGGCATCCTCATCAGCAAGTTCGTATACCACGATGACGTGCGCAAGCACGGCAGCGGTGCCGCCGGTATGACCAACATGCTGCGCACCTTCGGCAAGAAGGCCGCTGCCATGACGGCGGCGGTGGATGTGCTCAAGGGCGTTGCCGCTGTGTGCATCGGCCGGTGGATGTTCCACCTGCTGCCCGCCGACGCCGGTGTTTCGCCGTATCTGGGCGTATATCTGGCCGCCATCTTTGCGGTGCTGGGCCACCTGTATCCGCTGTATTTCGGCTTCAAGGGCGGCAAGGGCGTGCTGGTGGCAGGCGGTGCCATTCTGGCCATCCAGCCGGTGCTGCTGCCGTTTCTGGCCATCATCTTCCTCGTGTGCCTGATCCCCACCGGCATGGTGTCGCTGGGCAGCGTGGCCATGGCTGCGCTTTACCCGCTGCTGACCATCCTCTATGGTGTCATCCGGGGCTATGCCGCCGGTGATATGCTGGTGTGCGCCATCGGTTCGGGCTTCATGTCCGGCATGGTGATCTACATGCATCGTGCCAACATCCAGCGCATCCGTGAGGGCAAGGAGTATCGCTTCGGCAAGCACAATAAAAAATAAATCTGTAAATGCAACCACCCCGCAGCGTACCGGGTCTCCGGCAGCGCTGCGGGGTGGTTTTGTTTGTGTTATTCCAGTTCCGGCTCAGCCTGTTCAAAATCGTACTCGTCAAAGTCTTCTTCTTCGGAAGGAATGGCTTCGGCCACCTCGTTTTCGGCGCGCTTTTTCAGCCGGGTGAGGAACTCCTCCGCCGGGATGCCGCTCTGGCTGGGGGAGAGGTCCGGTGCCGGGTGGCCATCCGGCAGGTGGGCACCAAAGGCCGGCACAAAGAAGAACTTGCGCACGATGAAGATCAGCGCGATGGCTCCCACGCTGAGCAGATTTTCCAGCGCGGAGTCATGCCCCACCACCAGATGCCGGGCGATGGCGTACAGCAGCACTTCCAGGCTGCTGCCGGGGCTGTGCTTGGCCAGCATCTTGATGAACTCGATGCCAATGACGATGTCGAGACTGCGTTCCAGAAAGCTGCGGATCTCCACCTCGTTGCCGTCGATCAACAGGCCCGGCATCCACTTGATGAGCGGCACCGCGCTGAGCAGCAGGCCGACGAGCACAAGGCCCGAGAGCAAAATCTCCAGCAGGCTGGACGCCTGAATGATGCGGTTGCGCAGTTTGGTGCGCCAGCGGCTTTCCACATGAGAAGAAGGATGGTCCATAACGTGTTCTCCTTTTCGGCAATCTGCTGCAAAATGTTCGACGGCTAGCTGACTTTATTGTAGCAGAAATGCAGAACGGTGTCAATCGACGGCGAGACAGCAAAAAAGGCTTCCCTCGGCGGGGAGGGAAGCCTTTCGGTGAAAATATGCCGCTGCGGGTCAGTTTGCAGTGCTTTCCGTGGTTTGCGGGCCCACCGCTACATAGCCGGACTTCTGGATGCAGTTCTGCCCGGCGTCGGTGTCCAGCCAGTCATAGAGCTGGCGCTCCGGGCTGTCGGCGGCGGCGTCTGCGTGGAGAACAGCGTAGAATTCGTTGCACAGCGGGTATTTCTCGCTGGCAATGGTGTCGTTGGAAGGCTCGACTCCATCCACGGCCAGCAGCCGCAGGCCGGGCTGGGAGTACATCTGGTCGATGTAGTAATACACCGAAAAGCCGATGGCGTTGGCGCTGTTGTTGTAGGCGGCAAGGCTGTCCACCAGTTCGCCCATAGCGGTGGGAGCCAGTTCGGTGGGCGGGTCCATCAGCTCGCCGCCCTGAATGAGCAGCTTTTTGAATAGGGTCTGGCTGCCGGAGTCCTCGCTGCGCTGGAAGGCTACGATGTCGAGATCATCGCCGCCGACCTCCTTCCAGTTGGTGATCTTACCGGCGTAGATGTCCTTCAGCTGCTGCCGGGTCAGGCTCTTGACCGGGTTTTCTTCATTAACGATGAACACCAGCGCATCCCGGCCGATGGGCTTCTGCTCCAGCTGAGCGTCGGCTTCCTTCAGCTCATCCTTCACGTAATCCGGCGCTTCGTATACCACCAGCATCCTGGCGGTGTAATCCTCATCCGGGTACAGGCCGAAGCTCTCCCACGCATAGGCGGTGGTGGAGACCGAAATAGCGCTCTGGGCGGCTTCCAGGTCGATGCCGGTCGTGTCGGCCATCATCTGAGCCATCAGCGGGATGCAGGCCGTGCTGCCGTCCAGCTTGGGGAAGTCCTCCACGGCAAACAGGCTGACGGGCGGCACTTCGCTCACCGAGGAAGCGGGCGCTTCCGGTGCGGCAGAAGCACTGCTGGCGGGTGCATCCGAACCCTTGCAGGCGGTAAGAACGCCCGCCGCCGAGCAGGCGGCAAGGCCCAGCAGAAAGCTGCGGCGGGTAATTTTTGCGTTTTTCATAAGAAGTCCCTCCCAAGTTGGGCTCAATAACCCAGTTCGTCATCGGAATTGATGGAAGAAAAGATGCTCTGGCAGAAAAGCCAATTGCCGTCGGTGTCCATCCAGCCGTAGTAGAAGCCGCGCTGCGCCACGAACACATGGTCGGGCAGGTGGTTCAGGCTGTTGGCGTAATAGCTGTAGCAGCTGCCGAGGCCGCTGAGTACCACGTTGCCGTTTTCGTCCAGCACGTCGCACAGCGAGCCGCTGTTGCTGAGGGTGTCGGAAACGCCGCAATACAGCGGACGGCCCTCTGGGGTGGCGGTGAGGTAGTTCAGGGCGTAGTATTTGCTCTGCAGATGGGTCAGGTCGGAGACAAGGCCCTCGGGGCCGTAGACGCGGGCGGCGGTGGTCTCGTAGTTGTCGTTGTTCCGTAGTTCCAGCCAGACATAGCCGTTGCCCGCGCTGTCCATCATCACGCTCTGCTGGTTCTCCACCGGCTCCACGGTGGTGTCGGTGATGATCTTGCCGGTGTCGGTGTCGCAGACTTTCAGGCTGCCGTTTTTGGCATAGAGAGCAATGGTGTTGTCCGTGACACTGCAGGCGTACAGCGGCGTTACATCGCCGGTCTCAAGGTCATGCAGGTCATAGCCGTAATCACCGGTGGTGCGCCAGGTGACCACAGAACCCGGGAAATAATGGCTGGGCATGTCCTCAAAGGGGCTTATGACCCCGCGGTCCTCGGTGGTCATGTCCCGCAGCTCGTACCGGCCATCGTCGGTGACAAAGCATGCCGTGCCGTTGCCGCAGGTCTGGGTGTAGCCCGTCAAGCTTTCACCGGTGGTGGGATTATAAAGCATCTGGTCCACCGGTGCACCGTCGGCGTGGTAGGTATCCAGTTCCACCCAGTCGGTCAGCTCATCGGGCGAATAGGAAATGCGGTAAGCGGTGGAGGTGTCGGCTCCATACACCTGCGTGCCGTCTTTCGTCAGAACGATGACCCAGCTGTGCAGGGAGGTGTCATCGTCCCATTCGTCGTCGGCAAGGTCGGCCGGGCGGGCGTAGCAGGTATAGACGAGGCGGTCACCGCACACGACGCAGGCGTATGCGCCCTCCGGTACGGGCAGGCTTTCGCCGGTGGCCGGGTCGATGACCTGACAGGTGCCATAGCCGCTGTAGCCGTCCTGATATTCGCCGTTGACCAGCCGGCTTTCCTGCAGCACCAGCAGGCCGTTCTGCAGGGTGGCACTCTGTTCGCCGTCAAAGGCCAGCACTTCAGTGCCGTCCTTATCATAGAGGGCGCTGCGGCGTCCACCCCGGCCGGTGGGGTCCGACCAGCTGCGGAACCAGTAGTTCGTCTCGCCGGTGACGACATCCTGCAGAAGGGTTACATTTTCACTGCGGGCAGACTGATACAGCACCTTGCTGCCGCAGAGGATGGCGGTGCTGCTGCCGGCACGGTCGTAGCCGTAGAGCGCCCGCAGCTGGCCGTCGTCCAGCCGGGAGGCGTCGTACAGCGGCTTGCCGCTTGAGTCGGTGGGAACCGAGGCCGACGATGCCGGTTTGCTGGAAGCGGGCGGCAGCACGGCGCACCCGCAGCCCAGCGCGAGACTGAGCGAGACGCACACGGCGGCACAGCCGATGCGGTTCATCCGGGAAGAAAAGCGTTTCATACGATCACTCCTTGTCAATGCAGAGGAACCGAAAAGCATTCTTGTAAATGGGAGAAATTCCCGATTCAATTATAATACGAAACAGCCGCGCTTTCCATTGCAGGAAAACGCGGCTGTTGATTACAGTTTGGTGACAAGCGTTCAGGACGCCGTTTTGGCGCGCTCAGCGTCGTCCATCCGGCCCAGCTGGTTCAGGAATGCCAGCAGGAAGGGCACCGAGACGAGGAAAGTGAGCACATCCGCAATGGGCTGGCAGATCTCCACGCCCACAAGGCCGTGGGTGCGGGGCAGCAGGAGAATGAGCGGGATGAAGAACACGCCCTGGCGGCAGCAGGCCAGAAAAGTGGCACGCCCGGCCTTGCCCACGCTCTGGAAGGTCATGTTCGCCACAACGATGACCGGCTGCAGCAGCACGGCCAGACACTGGTAATGGAATGCGGGCAGGGCGATGGCCGTCACCTCCGGGTCGTCGCGGAACAGCCGGATGAGGACATCACCGTTCAGCCAGCATAGGCCCACCAGCACCACCAGCATACAGAAGGCCGCACCTACCGTAAAGATGGCCGCCTGCCGCACCCGGCGGAATTTGCGGGCACCATAGTTGAAGGATGCTACGGGCTGCAGGCCCTGCCCGACACCGATGGCCACCGAGATGATGAACATGAAGATGCGGGAGACGATGCTCATGCCGGCCACGGCGGCGTCGCCGTAGCTGCGGGCGGCAATGTTCAGCAGCATACCGCCGATGCTCTGCAGGCCCTGGCGGCCAAAGCTGGGCGCGCCGCCGATCAAAATCATGCCGAACTCCCGGGCTTCACGGGTGACGGCGGTGATGCGGAACTGGCTGACCGTTTTGCCCCGCAGGAACATGGACAGCAGGATGCCAAAGCTGATGGTCTGGCTGAGGGCGGTGGCGATGCCCGCACCGGCCGTGCCGAGGCCGAAGCCGAACATAAAGACGGGGTCCAGCACGATGTTCAGCACGCCGCCGGTGACAAGGCCGATCATGGCAAAGCTGGCCTTGCCCTCATAGCGCAGGATGTTGTTCATCACAAGGCTGGAGATCATCAGCGGAGCCGCAATGAGGATGGGCCGCGCGTAGGCACAGGCGTGGGGCAGAATGGTGGACGTGCTGCCCAGCAGCATTATGAAGCCGGGCAGGGTCGCAAGGCCGATGACGGCCAGCACCACGCCGACGGCCAGCGCCGTGAAAAAGCTGGTGGAAGCAAAACGGGTGGCGGCCTCGGTGTTGCGGCTGCCCAGGCTGCGGCTGATGATGGTGCCGGAGCCGTGGCCCAGCGTGAAGCCCAGCGCCTGAATGATGGCCATCAGGCTGGAGACCACGCCCACCGCGCCGGACGCGCTGGTGGAGATCTGGCCCACAAAGAAGGTGTCGGCCAGGTTGTAGATGCTGGTGATGAGCATACTTAAAATGGTGGGAGCCGCCAGCCCTAAGATCAGCTTGGGAATGGGCGTCTCGGTCATCTTTTTATATTGCCGGATGTTGAGTTCATCGGATGTCATGAAAGGACCTCCTTCTTTTTATAGGATGCGAAAACCGCCCTGTGTGACAAAGGGCGGCGGATGATTCTGGCGGGTGCACGGAGCACCGGCACATAGTATAACGCAGCTGCGGCGAAAAGTCGAGAGCCCCGGAAACAGAAAAATGCACGCTTTGGGCCGGTCGAGCGGGAGAAAAACCACCCGAAAGGGCAGAGCTTTTTGTCAGTTTTGCTAAAGGATGGTCGAATTGCTTGTGAAAAATCACGATATGTGGTATCATTTACCATGAGGAGAACAAAGAGGCCTGCACGCTGGTGCAGGCACCGGACAATACGGGCGGCCGCCGCAGGCAGAGCAGGGCCGGCCATGAACCATAGGGAGGAAAAAATGATGAAAACTGTCGCACAGACCGTGATCGAAGCCGATCACTTTTACACCATCGCCGCGCACACCGGCAACGTCATCCAGGCTGTGGAGGGCGCGAAGGAAGGCGGCACCGTTCGTCTGGGCAAGTATGAGCACAAGCCCGAGCAGGAGTGGAGTTTCGTCCGCGTGGGTGACGGCGTCTACCGCATCCGCAACCGCGCTTCCGGCAAGCTGCTGGACCTGACCATGACCGGCACCGCCAACGGCACCTGGCTGCATCTGTGGGAGGATGTGGGCGGCACCTCCCAGATGTGGAGCGTCCAGCCCACCCCGGAAGGCACCGTGCGCCTGCGCTCGTCCTGGGCCGGCGGCAAGTGTGTGGACACCGTGGGCATGGGTGCTGCTGTGGGCACCGTGCTGCAGATCTGGCAGGAAGTGCCCGGCGCAGAGGACCAGCTGTGGACCATCAATGAGGTGAAGGAGCGCGCAAAGCGTGCCGCCGCCAAGAAGGCTGAGGAGCCTGCCGTGGAAGCTGCGGAAGCTGCCCCCGCCGAGGAAAAGGCCCCGGCTAAAAAGCCTGCCGCCCGCAAGCCCCGCACCACCAAGAAGGCAGCCGCCGCAAAGGCAGAACCGGCTGCGGAAGAAAAGGCAGAGGACGCCGTGAAGGCTGAAGCAGCACCGGCCGAAAAGCCCGCAAAGCCTGCCCGCAAGACTGCCGCCAAGAAGACCACAAAGGCGGCGGCCAAGGCAGAAACGGCCGAAGCCGCTCCCGCCGCAAAGGCCGAGGCACCCGCAGAGGAAAAGCCTGCAGCAGAGAAGCCCAAGCGCAAGTGCGCACCCCGCAAGAAGGCCGTGAAGGAAACGGTCTGAGCCTGACCGAGAAAAGCAATGCCCGCCGTGTTTCGAAAAATGCGGCGGGCATTTTTATGCATTTGGGCCGGGGTCATTCCGGCAGCTCGTTCAGCCGGAAATGGTTCTTTTCAAATTCCAGCAGGCCTTCGTCCCGCATTTTGCACAGCTCTTTGGAGAGGGCGCTGCGGTCCAGGTTGAGGTAATCGGCCATCTGCTGGCGGTTGAAGGGCACGTCGAACTCCAGCCCGCCCGCCTTTGCCGCCTGCGCGGAAAAGTAGGTCAGCAGGCGGCCGCGTACCGTTTTGGGTGTGGTGCAGAAGATGCGCTGGGAAAGGCTCAGGCTCTTGCGCATGGAAACGGCCAGCAGGTTGCGCAGCAGAGTATCCCGCACAGCGGGGGACACTCTGGCGTCGGAAAGGACACGGGTGCGCAGCAGCAGCACGGTGCAGTCCTCGGCGGCAACGGCATCCACCATCAGTGCGTCGCCGCAGAAGGCATAGGCCTCCGCGAAGGCCTGCCCGGCGGAAATGCTGCTCAGGATGCTTTTGGTGCCCCAGAGGTCGAGGTTCTCGATGTGGACGGTGCCCTGCACCACCACGCCGATCTCCTGCACCCGGCTCCCGGCGCGGAAAATGACGGTGTGCTTTGCAAATGTTTTCTGCCGGAGCAGCCCGGCGGCGGCAAGGGCATCCAGATCAGCCGGCGAAAGGCCCTGGAACAAAGGCGAAGGAACAAGTTTCATGAAAAAATCCTCGTTTCGTGGTTATGGCAACTGAAGCTTTGGCCTGATTATAGTATACTCAGTTCATCAAAGCAAGGAGGACTTTCCCATGATCCGCAAAATCATTCATATAGACGAAGAAAAATGCAACGGCTGCGGGGCCTGCGTCACCGCCTGCCATGAGGGTGCCATCGGCCTTGTGAACGGCAAGGCAAAGCTCATGCGGGACGACTACTGCGACGGCTTTGGCGACTGCCTGCCCGGCTGCCCCACCGGTGCCATCACCTTCACCGAGCGTGAAGCCGCTGCCTACGACGAGCAGGCCGTGCTGGAGAACAAGCAGAAAAAGGCAGCGGCTGCCGCCGAAAAGCCTGCCGCCCCGGCCTTCCACGGCTGCCCGGGCAGCGCCATGCGCCAGTTCCACCGGGAGCAGGCAGCCGCACCCGCTGCCGCTGCACCGCTGCAGTCCCAGCTGGCGCAGTGGCCCTGCCAGATCAAGCTGGTGCCGGTGAACGCGCCCTATTTTGACGGTGCCAAGCTGCTCATCGCCGCCGACTGCACCGCCTATGCCTACGCGAACATCCACGAGGAGTTCATGAAGGGCCATGTCACCCTCATCGGCTGTCCGAAGCTGGACGCCGTGGACTACAGCGAAAAGCTGACCGAGATCATCCGTAACAATGACATCAAGAGTGTGACCGTGCTGCGCATGGAGGTGCCCTGCTGCGGCGGGCTGGAACATGCCGCCGTCACGGCCCTGAAGAACAGCGGCAAGTTCATCCCGTGGAATGTGGTGACCTTCTCCACCGACGGGCGCATCCTGGACCGGTAATGATAAGAAACGCAAAAAAGCAGACGCATCGCGTCTGCTTTTTTGCGTTTAAGATGCATTCTGCACGAACTGCAGAATGCTCTGGATGGTCTCGCGGATCTGCACCAGCGTCTGGATGTCGTCATCCTTCATGCGGGAGGTAGGCGCGGTGAGCGATACGGTCCGGGCGCTCACGGTGCCGGAAAGCCGGATGGTGACATCGTGCGCCGGGATGGTGAGCTGCAGCTCCACCGGGATGGCGTCGTCAAAGAATTTGTCCTTCTGGAAGCCGACGACCAGCACCGGGGCATCGGTACCGGCGCTGCCGGTGTTCAGCTGGAAGTAGAGGTAGCCGTCTCTTGCACTTTCCGGCTGGACCCGCTGCAGGCCCTTTGCATCCAGCTGGAATTCGGTCACGTCCTGCAGGCTGGTGGCCTCGGTGCCAACGCCCAGCAGGCTGGCCAGCTGGCTTTGGGAGATGTAGCTGCCCAGCGACCAATCCGGGATCAGCAGCCCGGCCAGCGGATAGGCATCCGTGATGGAAGTGCGGACGTTCCGGTACAGCTGGCCCACATCATAAAGGGTCTCGTCGCTGCTGACGTATACTCGGGTGAGCGGGTCGGCCGGGATCACGGCCTTTTTTGCCGCGATGCTCAGCTGCAGCGCGTCCGGCGCATACTGGCCGGTGACGGTGCCGTTGGTGGCCCCGGCCTGCTGCAGGATGCCGTAAAGGGCAGGGGAGTCGGCGGTGGGGGTGATCTCGTAATCCAGCGTGAAGCTGGCCCCGGCCTGCAGGGCCTTGACCCGGCGGGCGACCAGACTGTAGCCGACGGCCGCCGCCACAACGGCGATGAGAAGCAGGCACAGCACCACGATGACAGCAATGGAGAGGCCGCGCCTTTTCTTGCGGGAAGAAGCCATGATGATCCTCCTTCGGTAAAACGATATTTTGTTCAGCATAGCGGAAGCGGAGCAAAAAGTCAAGCAGACGGCGGAAAAACAAAAAGTCCGAAACCTTTCGGTTCCGGACTTCTGGCGGAAAGATGGGGATTCGAACCCCAGAACGCTTTTGACACGTTACACGATTTCCAGTCGTGCGCCTTAGACCAACTCAGCCATCTTTCCATATTCAGTTCCGCGCCTCAGCGCCCTACTATAATACCTGAAAGAGGAATATTTGTCAAGGATTTTTTCGAAAAAATTGCAATTTGGAGAAAAATGACGCTCCTGCGCAGGAGGACCGGAACGAACCGGCGCAGAAAATGTCCAAAGCTCTTGACGAAGGAAAAAAACGGGGCTATGATGAGGGCAGAGAGTGCTGCGGCAGGTCGTTTTGCGCCGCAGAAAGAGGAACAAAGGAGGATATTTTATCATGACTTATTCGGAAGTGCTGGCCAATGCCCGCGAGTGCATCGGCAAATACTGCAAGGCCTGCCCGGTGTGCAACGGCGTGGCCTGCAAAAACCAGATCCCCGGTCCCGGTGCCAAGGGCGTGGGTGACACGGCCATCCGCAATTATAATAAGTGGGCCGACATCCGGGTGAACATGGATACCCTGTGCGAGGGCGGCACCCCGGACACCCATGTGGAGCTGTTCGGCAAGACGTTTGCCTACCCCTTCTTTGCGGGCCCGGTGGGTGCCGTGAACCTGCACTACTCGGAAGCCTACACCGACATGACCTATAATGATGTGCTGGTGCGTGCCTGCGCCGAGAACGGTATCGCGGCCTTCACCGGTGACGGCACCAACCCCACCGTGATGGAGATGGCCACCAAGGCCATCGGCGCGGCGAACGGCTGCGGCGTGCCCACCATCAAGCCCTGGAACATCGACACCATCAAGGAGAAGATGGCCGAGGCCAAGGCCAGCGGCTGCTTTGCCGTGGCCATGGATGTGGACGCAGCGGGCCTGCCGTTCCTGAAAAACATGACCCCGCCCGCCGGCAGCAAGAGCGTAGCAGAGCTGGCCGAGATCGTCAAGCTGGCCGAGCGGCCCTTCATCGTCAAGGGCGTCATGACCGTCAAGGGGGCCCTGAAGGCAAAGGAAGCCGGTGCTGCTGCCATCGTGGTGTCCAACCACGGCGGCCGCGTGCTGGACCAGTGCCCTGCCACCGCCGAGGTGCTGCCGGAGATCGCAGCGGCTCTCAAGGACACCGGCGTGAAGGTGCTGGTGGACGGCGGCATCCGCACCGGTGTGGATGTGTTCAAGGCGCTGGCACTGGGCGCAGACGGCGTGCTGATCTGCCGCCCCTTTGTCACGGCTGTGTACGGCGGCGGTGAAGAAGGCGTGAAGTGCTACATTGACAAGCTGGCCGGGGAACTGGCCGACACCATGCAGATGTGCGGTGCGCACTCGCTGGCGGAGATCACGCCGGACATGGTGCGTATCTGAGCGTAACCATTTAAAATGGCCGCCGTTTCACTCTGGCCATATTCAGAGGAAAAATTATTTGTATTTGTAAATCGGCAAAGCCTGCGGGCTTTGCCGATTTACTTTTTCACAGAAAGGGTCGGTACGGAAAACAACGTTTGATTCGTGGAACATTTCATAAGATGAAGCTTCCTGTTATGGCCCCATCCCGTGAAAAAGAACTCCAGAAAAATCCGCAGATTTTTCTGGAGCTCAAAAAGAAATATAATTTCCGCTGATATGCTCAGAGCGGAGCGGAGAGCATTTTAAATTGTAAATTTACCGCAGCAGTTGTGTCCCCGGGTAGTAATGCGCTAAAATATCCGCATACCCTGCGCCCTGTTCGGCCATCGCTTTTGCACCCCATTGGCTCAGGCCGACCCCGTGGCCGTAGCCCCGGGTGGTGAAGCTGAAATTCCCGCTCTGGTACTGCACCGTAAAACAGGTGCTGCGCAAGCCCAGCACCCGCCGCAGCGCTGTGCCGGAGACAATCTGCCCGCACACCGGGAGTGCTTTTGCATACCCGGCGGCGGTCAGCTCGGCCGGGCCGAACCAGCTTTCCGGCGCGGCGAGGTCGGCTGTCAGCCCCAGCCCAGCCAGTGCCTGCTGCACCTGTGCGGCCGAGAAGGTGACGGTGTATTCGTAGTTGTCGGCGGCGAGGTCGGTGCTGCTGTCCACCGAGACGAGGTAGGGCAGGGCAGAGCCCCAGACGTTCTCGCTGGCCTCGGTCCGGCCGTTGGAGATGGCAAAGTAGCTGGTGCAGGCGGGGGCATTCTCATACGTAAGGAGGTCGTCCAGTACTTCGTCCACAAGGGACGAGAGCCTGGCATAGTTTTCGTCATAAGCGGTGCCCCAGTAGCTGCGCAGCACCGGCTCGGTCAGGCAGCCCTGCCGCCGGGCAGGGTCGGCGGTGAGCCAGGCACCGTTCTCGGCGGCGGAATGGTCGCGGCAATAGAGGGCATAGGTGTGGGCAGCCACGGCCTGCGCCTTGAGCGCTTCGTCCGGCCAACTCACCGGCATCTCGGCGGCCACGGCACCAAGAACATAGTCCCGGCGGGACAGCTCCACCACCTGCCCGGTGGAGCTGTCCTCGAACCGGAAGGTCTCAGAATCGGCGGAGGGTGCTTCCGCCGCGCTGCTGTCGGCAGGCGGTACACTGGGCGCAGCATCCTCCGATGCCGCAGGCGTTTCCGGCGCAAGGACGGCCCGGGTGAGCCGATAGCTCACCAGCGGCAGCGCACTGCCCAGCACCAGCAGTACCGCGCACAAGAGCAGAAAAAACTTTTTCATAGCCGAACCCCCTCCGACGACCGTGTTTTTTAAATCAGAATACCGGAAACAGGATGCAAAACGATGCGAAAAAAGCATTTCCTCTTTTGCAAAAGAACGCATAAAATGACGTTTTTGCCCGGAAAAACGGGCTGCGGCGCAGTTGATGCTTGAATTTACTGCACAAAAGCGCTATGATAGAATTATGTCCACCAATGCGGGTGGAAGGGAAAGTATCAGAACATAGGATGAAAGGAGAACTCCCCATGAATTTTGCACATTCAGAAGTGGCGACCCTGGACCCCAACACCATGCGCACCTTGTGCGAGGAGTACATGGCGAACAACTACATCGACCCCGAGACCAGCGAACGGCTGGGCGTCAAGCGCGGCCTGCGCAATCCGGACGGCACCGGCGTGCTGGCAGGCCTGACCAATGTCTGCGACGTTGTGGGTTACAAGAAGGACCAGGAGGGCCACATCATCCCCATCCCCGGCAAGCTGATCTACCGCGGCGTGCCCATCGACGAGATCGTGGACGAGGCCTACCGCAACGACCGTTTCGTCTTTGAGGAAGTGATCTGGCTGCTGCTGTTCGGCAGCCTGCCCACCCGGGAACAGCTGGACGATTTCTGCGATATCCTGGCCGAGCACCGCGCCCTGCCGGAAGGCTTCATGGACACCATGAACGCCCCTTCGCCCAACGTGATGAACAAGCTGCAGCGCTGTGTGCTGGGCCTGTACTCCTACGATGAGCACGCGGAAGACCTGAGCCTGGAGAACATTCTGAACCAGAGCATCAACCTGATCGCCAGCATGCCCACCATGATGGTGAACGCTTACCAGATGAAGCGCCGCTATTATGATAAGCAGAGCATGTTCTTCCATCTGCCCAAGCCCGGCCAGAGCACGGCAGAGCACATTCTGAGCACCTACCGCCCGGATCAGAAGTTCACCCACGAGGAAGCAAAGCTGCTGGATATGTGCCTGCTGGTCCACGCGGACCACGGCGGCGGCAACTGCTCCACCTTTACCACCCGCGTGCTGTCTTCGTCCGGCACGGATACCTATTCGGCTATTGCGGCGGCCATCGGCGCGCTGAAGGGCCCCAAGCACGGCGGCGCGAACCTGATGGTCAACCGCCAGCTGAAAGACATTCTCAAGCATGTGGAGAACCCCGAGGATGACGACGAAGTGCGCGAATATCTGCGCCGCATCCTGCGCAAGCAGGCGGGCGACGGCTCCGGCCTGATCTACGGCATGGGCCACGCGGTCTACACCATCAGCGATCCCCGCGAGGTGATCCTGAAGCAGCGTGCCCGCCACCTGGCCTACGAGAAGGGCTTTGAGGAAGAATACAACATGCTGTGCAGCATTGAGCGGCTGGCCCCCGGCATCTTTGCCGAGGAAAAGGGCAGCACCAAGCCCGTGTGCGCCAACGTGGACCTGTTCAGCGGCCTGATCTACAACATGCTGGGCATCTCGGAAGACATCTACACCCCGCTGTTCGCCATTGCCCGTGTGCCGGGCTGGTGTGCCCACCGCGTGGAGGAGGTCGTCTTCGCCAACCGCATCATCCGTCCCGCCTACAAGTATCTGGGCGTGCGCCAGAAATATAAGCCGATCGAGGAACGCTGATGAATTCTTCTGTACTGTTCGTTTTTGTTTTGGGGGTCCTGCTGGGCGTGCTGCGCGCAGCAGACCTGGCCCTGGGCACCGATGCCGCCACCGGCCTGTGCGTGGTGGGCTCGGTGTGGTGGCGTTACCTGGCGCTGGGCATCGTGGTGCTGGCCGCCGTACTGGTGGGCCGGAAAGCCGGTAAAAAAGCTGAGGCCGTTCGCAGCCATCAGCCACTGGCCGGTGTGCTGGCCTTCGTGGGGGCGGTGAGCTTCCTGGCTGCAGCCGGGGTGCAGTTCGCGCTGGGTGCGGCGGCCGGGGTGAGCGGCTTTGTGCGTGTCATCCTGGAATGTGCCTGCTCGGTGTGGCTCAGCACCATGGGCCGCTGCTGGCTGAGCCTCAATGACTGGAAGAAGCCCTTCGGCGGGCTGTATCTCGCCGTGGCGGGCAGCCTGCTGTTCTACTGGAACGTGCTGATGCGCTTTATGGAGAACTCCTCCAGCTGGCACCGGGTGCAGCCCACGGCAGCGGTCTGGCAGGCGCTGGCAGCGCTGGTGTTCCTTGCGGCGCTGGCGCGGGCGCTGCACGTCCCGCAGCCGGGCAATGCAAAGACCCTGTGTGCCGCCGGGCTTGCTGCGTTTGTGCTGTGCCTGTGCTGGCAGCTGCCCCGGGTGGTCGTTCTGCTGACCGGCATCGGCTGGGCAGCCCCGGCTGTCTGGGCGGAAATTTTTGCCGAGATCGGCCTGTGCTGCGTGGGCGGCATCGGCGCGGCGTGCGCTGCGGCCTGTGCAAACAGTCAGACTTGACAAAAATGTTAGCACTGTGTTGGCGCAATTGCCTAAAACGGGAGAGTTGTGCCGGACAAAATCGTACAAAAGCAAAAAAGTTGCAATTGTCTTGTTAATTTTTTGGCAGACACTTGAAACTTTCTGCGTTTTGGTCTAAAATAAAGATACCGTGATTTATCCAATTATGGGTAAAATAATTAGGAGGTACTATTAACATGGCTGTTAGAGTTGCTATCAATGGTTTCGGTCGTATTGGTCGTCTGGCTTTCCGTCAGATGTTTGATGCTGAGGGTTACGAGGTCGTCGCAATCA
>ENA-UOOC01001501-UOOC01001501.1-human-gut-metagenome-genome-assembly--contig:-C48old-NODE-1501-length-19593-cov-12.069403_pt1 | contig 19593 bp, 19 predicted proteins | sample MGYA00242469_ERZ724016 | MGnify/ENA metagenome assembly ERZ724016 | reverse complement strand
CGCCCTCTTTCCGCACGCTATTTTTTCTACGCACCCAGCAGCTTGTGCCAGGTATCACGGCCCACCAAGCCGTCAGCGGCAATGCCCCGGGATGCCTGGAAACGCTTGACCGCCGCGGCGGTGTTGGTCCCATAGATACCGTCCGCCCCGCCGGCATCATAGCCCAATCCGGTCAGCGCTGCCTGTACACAGCGCACGGTATCGCCGCGGCTGGCGGTGGTCAGCAATGGCAGCGTCAGCGTCGTGCCGGAGACCACCGGCGCCGGCACCGCAGGCTTTGCAGTCTGCGCGCCCGCCAGGGCATCAAAGGGGAAATTGTCCCCGGGACAGCCGGTGGCGTTCACATCGCTGTGGCGCTGGACGGTGGAAATGCCGTACTTCTGCTTCAGGTATGCCACCAGTTCCTGCCCAGCACGCAGCTGGGCGTCAGGCATGGTCTCGCGGTCAAAGCTGCCCTCGAAGCAGACGCCCAGGCTGTCGTAGTTATTGTTCCCGGCGTGGGCGCCCACGGTGTCCTCCGGACGGCCGCGGTAGACCGTGCCGTCCTTGCGGACGAAAAAGTGATAACCGATCCCCGTCCACCCGTTGGCCAGGTGCCACTGGTGGACCTGCTGCGGCGTACATGTCACCGCCGCGGCGTGGTGCAGGATAATGCGGCGGGTGGCCGTCCGACGGGTCAACTGGCCCGCCCACTTATAGGCAACTTCATTGATCTGCATTTTGGTCCCCCTCCCCTGCTTTTGTTTCTACGGCGACTTTCAGCCGCGTCAGCAGTTTGCGTAAAAAGCCCGGCACCGGGCCGCCCAGCGCCGCCACATTTTCCAGGATGGAGATCAATTCGTTGATGATGAGCCAGACGATGACCATCGCCGCCATCAGGAACTGAAAGCTGACCTCCACCCCCACCTGGGTCAGGCCGTAACGCACCAACCAGTCCACCACGCCGGCCACACCCACCAGCACCAGATAGCCCAACTTTTTCAGGATACCGCGCAGGCCGGTTTTGGAGCAGAGCTTGCCCGCGCTCCAGGCCTTTGCCATACCGCTGGCATAGTCCGCCAGCATTACGGCGATCAGCACCGCCAGCGGCACCACCAGCGCCGAGGCGTAGCTGCACAGCGCACCCAGCGCCGCCGCCAGAATTGCCATAACAGAAGTTTCGTTTTTCATCCTTTGTGTCCTCCCCACACGTTATTCAGCGGCACCGTTACAGTGTATGCCGCCCTATTATGCGGGGTGTTTTTCTCCGGTGTTGCACGGAAACAGGCAACAGAAAGGCAGGCATCGTAAGATGCCTGCCTTTTGTCCGTGCGTCCCCGGGGTGTGGGCCGCGCGGCCCGGTATCCATTCAAGATATGGCTCAATAGCTGCCCAGGTCGGCGCTGGCGTCGCCCTCGACGCTCTTGCCGAACTCGTAGTCGTTGCCGGGCAGGACGGCGTTCAGGATCACGCCCGCCAGGGCGGCGATGGCCAGGCCGGTCAGGGTGATGTCGGCGCTGCCCACGGTGAAGGTGATGCCGCCGGTGGAGGCGAAGCCCAGACCGCAGACGAAGATGACGGCGGCGATGATCAGGTTGCGGGACTTGGTCAGATCAACGCGGTTCTCCACCACATTGCGAACGCCGACGGCGGAGATCATACCGTACAGGACGAAGCTGACGCCGCCCACGATGGCGGTGGGGATGGAGTTCACCAGTGCGTCGAACTTGGGGGAGAAGCTCAGGATGATGGCGTACAGGGCGGCCAGACGGATGACCCGGGGGTCGTAGACGCGGCTCAGGGCCAGAACACCGGTGTTCTCGCCGTAGGTGGTGTTGGCAGGGCCGCCGAACATACCGGCGAAGGCGGTGGCCAGACCATCGCCCAGCAGGGTGCGGTGCAGGCCGGGATCCTCAATGAAGTTCTTACCGGTGGTGGAGGAGATGGCGGAGACGTCGCCGATGTGCTCCATCATGGCGGCGATGGCGATGGGCGCCATGACCAGGATGGAGGTCACGTCGAACTTGGCGATGACGAACTTTTGCAGACCCACGAAGTCGGCACTCTTGACAGAGGCGAAGTTGATCAGGGGCTGCATGACACCGTCAGCACCCGGCAGCTTCGCGCCGCAGGCGGTGGCGATCAGTGCCACGATGTACGCACCCACCACGCCCAGCAGGATGGGGATGATCTTGATCATGCCCTTGCCCCAGATGTTGGCCACGATGATGATGGCGATGGCCACCAGGGCCAGCCACCAACAGGTGGAGGCATTAGTCACAGCGGTGCCGGACAGGTTCAGACCGATGAGGATGATGATGGGGCCGGTGACAATGGGCGGGAAGTAGCGCATGACCTTCTTGGCACCCACCAGCTTGAACAGCAGGGCCAGCACCAGATACAGCAGACCCGCGACCACCACGCCGCCCAGGGCGTAGGGCAGCTTCTCCTCACCGGTCATAGCGGCGAACTTGCCGCTATCCAGATTGGCTACCGCCTGGAAGCCGCCCAGGAAGGCGAAGGAGGAACCCAGGAAGGCGGGTACCTTAAACTTGGTGCAGACGTGGAACAGCAGCGTGCCGATACCGGCGAACAGCAGGGTGGTCTGGATGGACAGGGGCAGGCCGTAGCCCGTCACCAGGATGGGCACCAGCACCGTGGCACCGAACATGGCAAACAGGTGCTGCAATCCCAGCAGCAGCATCCGGGGCACGCCCAGCTCCCGGGCGTCATAGATGGCGTCGTGTCCTAATTTCTTGTTCATGTGACTTGTCCTCTCTTTCTCGTTCATCCGTATATGTTTACTTACTTACAAACTGCCTAAAAAAATGACCGGTGAAAAATCACCGGTCAAATGGAAACAATATCAGAAACAAAAACAGAAGGAGCGTCGGTCCGCTTTTTCACGATCGTCTTGCAGGTCATGGCGTGTCCCTCCTCTCATTTTTCTTGCCTATTATACGGGGCTCGGCCGCAAAATGCAATACATTTCTGTGCCAATATCCTGTCAAAATTTCAGAAGACGGTTTGGCTGTATTGCACAAGGTCATTCGCCCCGCTTATCGCTGCCATCCGCCAATCTTAACCGCCGCCGCAAAACGGGGCACACGCCCGCCGCCACGATGATCTTCACTGCGTCTCCCGGCAGGTAGGGCAGCATCCCCGCCCACAGCAGCGCGGAAAACGTCATACCCTTGCCCATGTAGGCGTTGAGTATCAAGGCCATATAGGGCATTCCCACGGCGTACAGCGCGGCCAGTCCCGCCAGCGACGCCAGTGCCATGCGTTTGGGGTCCAGACTCTCCCCTGTCACGGCACCCACGACCCATGCGGCCGGGATCAGCCCCAGCAGGAACCCGAACGTGGGCTGGAACACATAGCCAAAGCCGCCGCCCATGGTGAAGATGGGCAGGCCCACCAGCCCCAGCAGGACGTACACCGCCTGGCTCAAAGCTCCCCACCTCCGGCCCAGAAGCAGCCCCGCCATGGCCGTAAACAGATATTGCAGCGTCACGGAGCTGTACACCATCGGAATACGCAGAAACGCACCCACCGCCGTCAGCGCGGCGAACAGGGCGGTATAGACCAGCTTGCGGGTACGGGTGTTCATAGGCGTCCCTCCTCCAAAAACTGTCCTGATGATACTAAATTCCTTAACACCTGTCAACTATTTACAAACGCGGAATACAGTGCTACAATGTGTTTTCGACCGAAAGGAGATGATGGCCGTGACTTGGGATGTTCTGCGCTATGACACCGTGGACTCCACCAACAACGTATGCAAGGCCCTTGCCGCGCAGGGGCTGGACAGCACCGCCGTCATCGCCCGGGCGCAGACCGCCGGTAAGGGCCGGCTGGGCCGTTCGTTCCAATCACCGGAGGGCGGCCTGTATCTTTCCGCCCTGTGGCAGGACTGCCCGGCCGGGCAGCTGCTCACCGTGACACCGCTGGCCGCGGTGGCTGTGTGCCGCGCTGTTGAGAGCCTCTGCGACACGGACTGCGGCATCAAGTGGTGCAATGATGTGGTGCTGCACGGCAAAAAGCTCTGCGGCATTCTGACCGAGTCCTCCCTGCTCCCCGACGGCAGCGCGGCGTGGCTGGTGGTAGGTATCGGTGTCAATGTGGGACAGGCCTCTTTTCCGCCGGACATCGCGGACATGGCCACATCCCTTGCCCTACAAGAGCTTGACGTGTCGCCGGACGCGCTGGCAGACGCCATACTGGCCCAGCTGACAGCCCTGCGGACTGTGCTGACCGACCCAGCGGAATGGCTGGCGGAATACCGGCGGCGGTGCGTGAATTTGGGCAGACCCGTGCGCGTCCTGCGAGGCAATACCGTCCGGCAGGCCACGGCGCTGGCCATAGACGAACAGTTCGGCCTGACGGTGCAGTATGAAAACGGCGAAACGGAGACAGTCCGCAGCGGCGAGGTCTCAGTGCGGGGACTGTACGGATATATAGAATGAGGTGATACGAGCATGAACACAAAACTTCTCGCTCAGCTGTTCCTCACCTTTGCCAAGGTGGGCGTCATGACCTTCGGCGGCGGTATGGCCATGCTGCCCATCCTCCAGCGCGAGGTCGTGGAGGACAAGGGCTGGGCTACAGACGAGGAGCTGGTGGACTATTTTGCCATCGGCCAGTGCACCCCCGGCATCATCGCTGTAAACACCGCCACCTTCATAGGGCAGAAGCAGGCCGGTATTATCGGCGGCATCGTGGCCACGCTGGGCATTGTGTTCCCATCGCTGATCATCATCACCGCACTGGCAGGCGTCATCAACAGCTTCTCCCATCTGGCTTGGGTGCAGCACGCCTTTGCGGGTATCCGCGTATGCGTGTGCGTGCTGATCTTCAACGCGGTGGTCAAGCTGTTCAAGGGCTCTGTGAAGGACTGGGCCGCCGGGCTGATCTTCCTTGCTGTGCTGGCGGCGGCGCTGCTCACCGACCTGTCCCCCGTCATCTTCGTGGCGGCGGCCGCGGCGCTGGGCATCGTCATTCAGAACGTGATAAGGAGGGCGAAATAATGCTGTACCTCCAACTATTCTGGGAATTCTTCAAGACCGGCCTGTTCGCCGTAGGCGGCGGGCTAGCCACTCTGCCCTTCCTGCAGGATATGGCCGACCGCACCGGCTGGTTCACCCATGCGCAGCTGGCGGATATGCTGGCGGTGTCCGAGTCCACTCCCGGACCCATCGGTGTGAACATGGCCACCTATGTAGGCTTTACCACCGGTGGCATCGGCGGCGCGCTGGTGGCCACCATCGGGCTGGTAACCCCCTCCGTTATCGTCATTCTCATCGTGGCGGCGTTCCTGAATGCCTTTCGCGACAGCAAGTGGGTCAGCGCCGCCTTCTACGGCCTGCGCCCGGCCTCCACCGCGCTGGTGGCTGCGGCGGGCATCTCCGTAGTACCTATCGCCTTGCTGCACAGTGGTATGACCGGTCTGGCCGCGCTGAACTGGCCGGCTATCGCCCTGGCGGCCGTACTGCTGGTGTGTACCAACTGGGTACCGGTGGTAAAGAAGTGGCACCCCATCGTGTTCATCGGCATTTCCGCCCTGGTGGGCGTTCTGCTGAAATTCTGAGAAAAGGGAGACGTTGCGCGTCTCCCTTTTTGTATATATTTTCTCCCGGCAGGGCAGACTATCGTTGCTATACTGTCGGGAGGTTTGTATTCTATGTCTGAAATGTTCTGTTTTCAGTGTCAGCAGACGGCGGGCAACAGCGGCTGCGTCCGCACCGGCGTCTGCGGCAAGCAGCCGAAAACCGCCAATTTGCAGGACTATCTGGTGTGCTCCCTCATCCACCTGGCGGAGATATATGCCGCCAAGGAGGACTATCCTCCGGAAGTCACACACCTGCTGGCGGACGGTCTGTTCGCCACGCTGACCAACGTAAATTTTGACGATACAGCCTTACAGGGCTATATCCGCCGCGCCGAAAAACTGACGTCCCAGCGTCTGCCGATACAGGACCCGAGTTGGCTATGGCGCGGCGATACGGACATCGTGTCTCTGCGCGCCACACTGCTGTTCGGCATGAAGGGTATGGCAGCCTATGCCCATCACGCTTTCCGCCTTGGGCAGGAGGATGAGGCAGTCAGCCAGTGGTTCTACAAGGGGCTGTGCGCCCTGCGGCAGGAGCACACCGTTGAGGAGTGGCTGGCCCTCATCACGGAATTTGGTCTGGTAAACTATCAATGCATGGCCCTGCTGGACAAGGCCAACACCGCCGCCTTCGGTGACCCGGCGCCCGCAAAGGTCCACACGGACATCCGTCGGGGGCCGTTCATCGTGGTATCCGGCCACGATCTGGAGGACCTGCACCAGCTGCTGGAGCAGACGACAGGCACCGGTGTCAACGTGTACACCCACAGCGAGATGCTGCCCGCCCACGGGTATCCGGGGCTGCGAAAATACCCGCAGCTGGCCGGAAACTTCGGCACCGCCTGGCAAAACCAGCAAAGCGAGTTCGACAGCCTTCCCGCACCCATTCTGATGACCACCAACTGCATCATGCCGCCCCGTCCCAGCTATGCCGACCGTATCTATACCACGTCGGTGGTGGGCTATCCCGGACTGAAGCACATCCCGGAGGATCGGCAGGGCCGCAAGGATTTCTCCGCCCTCATCGACCAGGCGCTGGCCCTGGGCGGATACAGCACCGACCGGAGCATGAGTGGCATCAACGGCGGACATATTCTGACCACCGGCTTTGCCCACAAGGCGCTGGGCGACAGCGCCCCGGCGGTGATCGACGCCATCAAAAGCGGCGCGGTGAAGCACATCTTTCTGGTAGGCGGCTGCGACGGCGCGCACCCCGGGCGCAACTACTACACGGACTTCGTCAAGTCCACGCCTATGGACTCGCTGATCCTGACGCTGGCCTGCGGCAAGTTCCGCTTCAATGACCTGGATCTGGGCGATATCAACGGCATCCCCCGCATACTGGACGCAGGCCAGTGCAACGACGCCTACAGCGCTGTGCAGATCGCGCTGGCCCTGGCCGATGCCTTTGGCTGCGGCGTCAATGACCTGCCGCTGACGCTGGTGCTGTCCTGGTATGAGCAGAAGGCGGTATGTATCCTGCTGACCCTGCTGGCTCTGGGCATCAAGCGCATTTACCTGGGCCCCACCCTGCCGGCCTTCCTGTCAGAGACGGTGGTCAAGACGCTGGTGGATACCTATCAGCTGCAGCCCATCACCCATCCCCAACAGGATCTGGACGCCATCCTGCACCGCGGAGAACGCACCCTCCCCCGGCTCCGCCGGGGGATGTTTCTTTATCCAAGCACCTCTGCCAGGCCGACCAATACCGGCATAGTCAGAGCGGAGATCGCCGTCTGGACCGACACCAGGGACGAGGTCAGGGCGGTGTCCTTGCCGAAGCGGGCAGCGAACATACTCAGCAGCGCCGCCGGCGGCGCGCTGGCCGCGATCAGCAGCACCAACGTCAGGTCATGGGACACGTTCAGCGCCAGGCAGATGCCCAGTGAGGCAAGGGGCAGCACCAGCAGCCGCAGCACCAGCGTCACCCAGGAGCTGATACCCTGCAGCGCCGCCTTGAAATTGGCGTGGCTCAGCTGATAGCCCACCACCAGCATGGGCAGCGGCGTATTCAGGTCCGCCAGATAGTTGATGGGGACCATCAGGGGTTCCGGCACCGTCACCTGCCCGAGATACAGCGCCATAGCCAGCACCACGCTGATAACGCCGGGGTTCAGCAGCAGGGGCTTCAGCCGCAGCTGGCTGCGGTCGCCTGTGATGACATAGACGCCCCATGTCCAGCTGAGTATAGTAAATACGATGACGTAGGCCGAACCATAGAACACGCCGATGCTGCCCAGCAGCGCGGCCATCAGGGGATAGCCCATAAAGCCGCAGTTAGAGAACACTGCGGCGAAGCGCAGGCAGTTCTGCCGTTCACGGTCTCTATCGCGGATCAGCAGCATGGCCGCCGCAATAAACACCACATGGAGTACGGCCGAGACACCCGTCACCACGCCGAAGTTGTGCAGTGCCGTATGCTCCAGCGGCCGTTGAAACGCCACCACCATCATACAGGGGGACACCACGTACATGACCAGGCTGCTCAGGGCCACCGAGGCGCGGTCATCCAGCAGCTTGACCTTTCCCAGTACAAAGCCCACCACCAGCAGCAGGTACAGCGTGAGGATCTGCTGCCCCACGGTGAGGAATGATTGCAGCACGGCTATCCCTCCTAAGCAAAAAATGCGCACCGCCTCAGTGTATCACAAAAAATCCCGGTGTCAAGTCCCCGTGAAGAAGAAAAGCGGAAGCCGCCGCTTCCGCTTTTCTTACAGATCGTTCTTATCCCGGCCCACGGACTTTTCCGTGGAAAAGCCGTCCGGATACCGGCGCTCCAGCTTCTCCAGGTTGGCCCGGAGGATGTCCTCCAGATCAAGGTCCAGCGCCGTGGCCGCCTCGGCCAGATACCAGGCCACGTCCCCCAACTCCTTGGCCAGATGCTCCCGGTCCAGCGGATGGCCCTGGGCCAGCCACTTCTTCACGATGTCGATGGCCTCGCCGGACTCGCCGCACAGGCCCATGACGCTGTTGATAAGCACATCCCGGCCCTTCAATTCGGGATTTAGCGAAGCCATGGCCCGCTGCTGGTATTCATTGATGGTCATAACGCCGTACCCTCCAGCAATGCCGGTATCTGCCGCAGATCCGTCACCTGCCAGGTCACATCCGTACCCTCTGCCGTGCCGGGACGGCGGTAGTAACAGGTCTTCATGCCATACTGCCGGCCGCCGGCCATGTCGGAGGTCAGGGAGTCCCCAATGATCACGCAGTCCGCCGGCATGACGGCTGTTTCGCGCCCATCGTTCAGTGCTGCAAACGCCCCATCGAAAAAGGCCCGGGCCGGCTTGGACGCGCCCAGTCTCTCCGACACGAAGAACCAATCGAAATACCGCTTCATGCCCGCCAGCTCCAGCCGGTGGAGCTGCTGGTCGTATGGTCCGTTGCTGGCCACCGCCAGCGGATACTTGCCGTGGAGCGCCTCCAGCAGTTCCATGGCCCCGTCCATGGGGATGGCGCTGTCGTACAGGGCCGCGCGGAAATACTTTTCGAATACCTGTCCGTCAAAATCGATATTCAGTGCTCGGAACACGTTGTTCCAGCGGATCTCTTCCAGTTCACGGAACGTCAGCGTGCCCTGCTCGATCTGCCGCCAGAGCTTTCCGTTCTCCCGGTGGAACACGGCCTCCATGTACGGCTCGCAGGGCTTCAGTCCAAAGTGCGCGAAGCCCTCCCGCATGGTCTGCCGGATGTAGGCGTCAAAATCCAGCAGGGTGTTGTCGATGTCGATAAAAATCATCTGCATGGGGTACCTCTCAGATAAAGAACTTACGGTGCAGGCTGCGCCGCAGGGGCTTGCACATGGCGATGACCAGCAGCATGGCCCCCAGCACCACCCCCGCCGCCAGCGGGTAGAAGGACCAGAGAAACGTCTCGTGCAGGCCGAAGGTCAGGTTCAGCAGAAACTCCACCAACACCGCCATGCCGCCGGACAGGATCAGCGCCCCGCCGCAGATGTACAGCGCCGCGCCGGGCAGATACCGCAGCAGCGTCACCATGGCGCACACCAGCAGCCCTGCCGCGCCTGTGACCGGCAGCGCAAAGGTCAAAAACCAGTGGCCTCCGGTGGCGTAGTTCACATACAGCAGGAACACGCCGATGGCCGCGAAGTCAATGGGTACGAAGATCACCGGGTTGGGCCGCTTAAACCACAGAGGCAGCACCGCCAGGATATACAGCAGCAGCAATCCGCCCACGGCAAAGCCGGACCAGACGATGGTCCCGTTGATGCGCCAGTCGCACAGCACGGTGATGACCGCCGGCAGCAGCATACACACAGAGATGACGAACAGCACGCCGATGCGGCTGACTTCCTCGTGGCGGGGGTGGTCAGCCGGCGGGTAGGGCGGCTCACCCTGTCCGCAGGGCAGATCGGGATGAAATACCCGGGTGCCGCACAGGGGACAAACGCGCTCGCTGTCCGCCAGCTCCACGCCACATTTGATGCAATACATAAGAAAGGCTCCTTTCTCCCGTCGTGTCAGCGCATATTGCTCTCGACCTTAACGGGCAGTCCCAGCCGATGCAGCACGCGGTAGAAGTGATACTCCAGCTCCGGCTCCCGGATACTGCGGATACAGTTGATATAGGCTGTATCCCCCCAGGTGACCACGCCGCAGTTGTGGGGTGCCTTGGCCTGCACACCGATGATGAAGTCCATCCGGCGCACATAGGGCACCATCACCTCCGGCAGCTCCACGCGGCCCAGGTTGGACAGGCACAAGCAGGACTTACACTCGCCCACCGTGTCAAACACGGCCTTCATGGCGATATTCTTGATGAACAGCGGCATGACCCGCAGCACGGGCGAACGTTCGCTGGCCACATTGGCGGCAAACTTGGCCCGCATGGTCCAGCGGTTGTTCTCCAGTCCCATCTTGTGGTGCACCAAGGCACACAGCTCCTGAAAGCTGCACGCTCCCAACCGCGGATCGATCTCCGGGGTGATATAGGACGCAAAGTTCCGCAGTGTTTTGCTGGGAAACAGCTTTCGCAGATTTACCGGCAGCAGCACCTTCACCGGTTTGCGGTGGCGGGGGTTGGGCACCTTCTCCGCCTGCAGCTCCAGAATAGCCTGCATCATGGCGGCGCACAGCAGCTCCGTCACGGACACGCCGTGGTCTTTGGCGCAGGAACGCAGCTTATCCGCCGGCACCATCAGTGTCACCAGGTCCTTATAGCCATCTGTCTCCGGTGTGCCGGTCAGGTGCCAAGCCGTGGCCTCGGCGCGGCTGGCGGTCACATCCCCAGCATACCGGGCAAAGCTGTCCTCCAGCTCCTCCGGCGACGGCTCCTCTAACCGTCCCAGTACGCCCTTTTCCGCAGGGACGGCGATACCGTACTTCTCACTGAGATACTCCGCCAGCAGCGATTTGACGAACACCAGTGCGCCGGTGCCGTCGGTCAACGCATGGAAAAACTCCACCGCAAAGCGGTCCTTATACACCAGCACCCGGAAGGCACACTGCCGCACCTGGCGGAACGGCGCATGGGCCAGCGGGCAGCTCTTTTCGTCCTGTATGGGCGGCGTGTGGGGTATCTCCTCCAGATAGTACCAGAACACACCCCGCCGCAGCCTTACGGCAATGGACGGGAAACGCCGCACCGTCACATCCAGCGCCGCTGCCAGCACCGCGCGGTCTACCGGCTCCGCCAGCGTGGCGGAGATGCGGAAAAAATTGTTCCAGTTGCGCCGCTTGGCAGCGGGATATATCTTGGCCGCGTTGTCCAGACGCATCCACCGCAGGCTCCGGGCCGGGGACAGGTTCTGCGTCATAAAGCGGTTGATCTCATAGATATCCTGCTCCATGTTCTCCTGCAGGCAATAGAGCACATAGGCGTGCCAGCGCCCCGGCGCGATGATCAGCCTGCTTTTGCTCCCGGCCTTTTTCAGCCGTTCATGCAATCCCCGGGCGTCATCCAGCAATATCTCATCGCCGCCGGCGAAGATCAGCGTCGGCGGAAAGCCCGTCAGGTCGCCCAGCAGGGGCGAACACAGCGGGTCCGTGGGGTCCTGCGTATAGCACCTGGCGTAGAATTGCAGCAGCTCCTCCGTCAGGGACGGATCGTTGTCCCGGTTGAATTCGTAGGACTTCCCGGAACCGGTCAGGTCCACCCAGGGCGAGATGGCGATGAGCCCGCAGGGCAGCTCCCGCCCCAATTGCTTCAGCTTCAGGCACAGGGCGCAGATCAGCCCGCCGCCGGCGCTCTCGCCGCACAGCAGGATCTGCTGCGGCGCGTAGCCCTTTTTCAGCAAATAGTCGTAGGCAGTCAGTGCATCCTCCAGCGCGGCGGGATAGGGGTTCTCTGGTGCCAGGCGGTACGCCCCGCAGAACACGCGCACACCGCACTCGCTGGCCAGCGTGGCCGCAAAGCCCTTGGCATAGTCCAGACTGCCGCAGGTATAGCCGCCGCCGTGGAGATACAGCACCACGCCGCTGCGGCGCTCGTCCTTAGGCATGACCCACGCGCCCTTGAACTGCTCGAAGTCGTGGTCGCGGAAGATCACCTCCCGCTTGTGCAGGGCGCTCATCAGCTCGCCCAGCTTATCCTGTCCCTTGCGGGTGGTCTCCAGTGAGCACCCCGCCACAAAGGGCTTAAAAAAATTCAATTGTGAACGCACCAGCTTTGCCGATAATTCCATTGTGGTCGTTCCTTTCCTCGTTGCTGATAGATGATTATACCATATTGTGCAAGTCTTGTAAACCAAGCCAAACCGGACGAACGAGCCGCTTTTGTACCGCGTCTCAAACACGAGTCTTTTCTTTACAGCCGCAGTACAGCCATGGTATACTGAGGCAAAACGATCCGGACAGGGGTGATGACACATGTCCTCAGGAAAAAAATCGGCGTGGAAACGACGGGTACGGGAATTCCGCAATTACCTGCTGTGTCTGGTATTGGGCGGTATATTTCTCTTCATGGGTCTGACCCAGCCGATATATACGGAAGAAAACACCATGGAAATTTACGCCGACTCCGAAGAGGCACTGATGTCCAGCCAAGGCCGCAGATTATATCCTATTCCGTTGTTGATATGCACGGACGGAACGGAATACACCTTTGGCTTTTCGTGCTACAAGAAGATTCCATTCTATTTTAACAGCAGCCCTCATTCGGTCCGTATCCGCGTTTATACCGGCTATAATTGGCGCCCCTGGGATACGACTCCTGAAATCGCAGAGCTGGAAGCGGATGGTACGCTGTGTTTTTCACTGCGTGATTCTAACAGAGAGCGGAAAACCAGCCGGGTAATTCTCGTTTCGATCGGCGCAGTATTTACCGGCATCTTTGCACTTAGCGCATACGACATTTTCCTGTCACCGACTGTGCAGAGGAAACGTCAAGCGAAGGAACGAGCGAAACGTAAAGCACAAAAACGAGATAGAAGCAACCGTGAGTCAGCTCCCAAAAGTTAGACAACTCCGGCCTGCTTCGACTCAGCAAAAAAGGCGGCCGACGCCGCCTTTTTTGTGTTTTACAGATCCAGCTTCAGATCGCCGTCCTTGATCCACCCCCACTTCCGTAGGGGGATGGCGATGAGCCACGTCAGCACGGCGGGCAGCACAAAGGAGATCAGCACCAGGCCCAGCCAGTCCATGCCGGTGACGGCGGCCTTTGCGCCGCTGGCCACATCGTTGACCCAGCCGGTGTAGACGCCGATCTGCCCCACCAGGCCGCAGGTACCCATGCCGGAGGACACCGGCGCGCCATTCATCTCCAAGCGGAACAGGCAGGTGGCGACAGGGCCGGTGATGGCGGCAGCCAGCGTAGGCGGTATCCATATCCGGGGGTTGCGGACGATATTGCCCATCTGCAGCATACTGGTGCCCAGGCCCTGGGCGGCCAGGCCACCCCAGCGGTTTTCACGGAAGCTCATAACGGCGAAGCCCACCATCTGGGCGCAGCAGCCCGCCACGGCAGCGCCGCCGGCCAGGCCTGTCAGCCCCAGAGCCGCACAGATGGCGGCGGAGGAGATGGGCAGCGTCAGCGCCACGCCGATGACCACGGAGACGATGATGCCCATGAAGAAGGGCTGCAGCTCCGTTGCCCACATGATGGCCTGTCCCACGGCGGAGGCCGCCGCACCAACAGGCGCGGCGATCAGCGCGGCGAAGCCCACGCCCACCAGCACGGTGACGATGGGCGTCACCAGAATGTCGATCTTCGTCTCCTTGCTGACGGCCTTGCCCAGCTCCGCGGCAACAATGGCCACGAACAGCACCGCCAGAGGGCCGCCCGCGTCGCCCATGTAGTTGGTGGCAAAACCCACGGGGATCAGTGAGAACAGCACCAGCGGCGGCGCGTTCAGCGCCCGGGCGATGGCCACGGCCATACCGGGGCCTACCATAGCCGAGCACAGCCCGCCGATGGTGTAGCTTACCGCACCGTCGCCCTTGCCCAGCGTGACGATGACGGCGTTGAGAAAGCCGATGTGGAACTGCTGACCCAGGGTGTTGAGGATCGTCCCCACCAGCAGGGTGCAGAACAGGCCCTGGGCCATGGCCCCCATGGCGTCGATAAAATAGCGCTTGGCGGAGAAAACGATGTCCTTTCGTTTCAGAAAGGCACGGAGCTTTTCCATGGCGGTATACCTCGCTTGTCAGTTTTCTCCATTATAGGCATACTTGACCGCCCTTGTCAACCGCCGCTGTTCTTTTCTGCCTGCCGCCGCAGCCACCAGAACACCGCCGCACCGTCCGCAGCCTCCCCCCGCCGCAGCGCAAATGCCTGGCGCTCCGGGTGCCACTGTACCCCCAGCACCGGCAGGCGGCTGTGACATATCCCTTCGATCACGCCATCCGCCGCCCACTGCCGCACACCCAGCCCCCGCCCCAGGCGGCAGATAGCCTGGTGGTGGTTGCTGTTGACCCGCGGCGTGGTACCCACCAGCTCCGCCAGTTCACCCACCGCCCGTGTATCATGCAGAATATCGCCCGCCTTGACCTGGTGTCCCGGCACACGTGCATACAGTGTCCCGCCGAAAAACACGTTCAGCGCCTGCATTCCCCGGCAGATACCCAAAATCGGCTTCTCCGCTGCCGCATAGGCTCTGATCGTCCGGATCTCATCCTCCGGCAGCCGATCCGCGATATCCCCACCGCCGGGAAGCAGCAGCGCAGCGCACGGGCCGGCCGCCTCGCGCCCTACCACCGGTGTCAGCCCCACCTCCCGCAGCGCCTCCATGTAGTTTACATAACTTAGTCCATCATCCCAGATCAGCACCCGCTTCTCCATAGCCGTCCCCCCTCTCCCATCAGTACATGCGCCGCCGCGTCAAAATATACCCCGCAGAAAAAGAAGTTGCACCCCAGCGGAAAGTATGGTATGATACATCCCGTGACAAGCAGCGGTATCGAAGTGGTCATAACGGGGCTGACTCGAAATTTCGGCAGGATCTGTGAATTTCGTCCCCCCGAAAACCCCTGCTAATTTCGGGTTTTCAAAATTTCAAATCGAATACTTTTATGGTTTCTCTCCTGCTTTTCTCTCCAAAAGATTTTGCGAGTTAAAAACAGGCGGAAATATACGGAGATGTACCCAAGCGGTTGAAGGGTCCGCACTCGAAATGCGGTAGGTCGGCTCAAACCGACGCGAGAGTTCGAATCTCTCCATCTCCGCCACCGAAAAAGCCTGTAATCAAGCCGATTACGGGCTTTTTTCTTATACCTTTTTCTAAGAGTAAGTGATCAAAGCAGACTTTTGTTTTTCTCTCCGGATTTTCGGCTTAGCCCTCCCTCCAACGGCTTCCGAAGTCGCCGCCCTCCGGTAGAGCAAGCCCTGTCTCCATCGCCTGTGCCGAGGTGATCTTGGACTTGTAATCCAAGTGGGCGTAGATGTTCGCCGTGGTGGTAAAGTCGCTGTGCCCCAACCACTCCTGAATGTGTTTGAGGGGGACGCCGTTGGCCAGCAGCAAGCTGGCGCAGCTATGGCGAAGATCATGAAACCGCATCTTCGGCATCCCGTGTTTTGCTATGTACTTAGGAATGATCGCACAACAGCTGGCAGTGCAAACATAGGTATCGTAGGTACAGAAAATCAAGACAGGAAAAGAACCGGCAGGCAGCGGCTCACGCCACTGCCTGCCTGTTCAAAAAAATCAATTACTTAGCGCATCTGAGAGAGAGAGAGAAGCCGGGGGTGCTGCTTGTTCTCTTTCCCCTTTTCCCGTTACAGAATAGCGTAATTCACGATCAGTCCAGCGAACACGATGGACACCATGCTCAGCAGCTTGATGAGGATGTTGATGGCCGGACCCGCAGTGTCCTTGAAGGGATCGCCCACGGTGTCGCCCACCACGCCGGCCTTGTGGCAATCACTGCCCTTTCCGCCGAAGTTGCCTGCCTCGATGTACTTCTTGGCGTTATCCCAGGCACCGCCGGCATTGGCCATGTAGATAGCCATCAGGAAACCAGTAACGGTGGCACCGGCCAGCAGACCGACCACACCCTTGAAACCCAGGATCATACCTACCACAATGGGCGTCACCACCGCGATAACGGTGGGCAGCACCATCTCCTTCAGGCTGGCCTTGGTGCACAGATCCACGCAGCGCGCGTAGTCGGGATCCGCCTTGCCCTCCATCAGGCCGGTGATCTCGCGGAACTGGCGGCGTACCTCCAGCACCACGCTCTGGGCCGCGCGGCCCACGGAGTTCATGGTAAGCGCTGCGAACACGAAGGGCAGGCACGCGCCGATAAACAGGCCCACCAGCACCACGGGGTTCATCAGGGAGAAGTCCTCAAAGGTGACATTCGCGCCCACTTCCTTGACCTTTTCGATATAGGAAGCCATCAGTGCCAGAGCCGTCAGCGCGGCGGAGCCGATGGCAAAGCCCTTGCCGGTAGCTGCCGTGGTGTTGCCCAAAGAGTCCAGCGCGTCTGTGCGCTTGCGAACCTCCGGCTCCAAGCCAGCCATCTCAGCGATACCGCCGGCATTGTCGGCCACGGGGCCGTAGGCGTCGGTGGCCAGGGTGATGCCCAGCGTGGACAGCATACCCACTGCCGCCAAAGCAATGCCGTACAGGCCCATGCCTGTGCTGGCTGCGCCGTCGGAGAGGAAGAACGCCAACAGGATGCACACCGCCACGATCACGATGGGCACCGCCGTGGAAAGCATACCCAGGCCAAGACCGCCGATGATGATGGTAGCGGAGCCGGTCTGGCTCTTGCTGCTCAGCTCCTGGGTCGGCTTGTAGGTATCAGAAGTGTAATACTCCGTGGCCTTGCCGATCAGCACGCCGGCCACCAGACCGGAGAGAATGGCCACATACAGTCCCCAGTGCTCGATGCCCAGCAGGGCCCACACCAGAAAGAAGGAAATAATAGCAATCAGAATAGCCGCCAGGTTGGTGCCGCGGGACAGTGCTTTCAGCAACGTGCGCTGGTCGGCGTTCTCCTCGGTCTTGACGAAGAAAGAGCCAATGATGGAGCAGATGATGCCCACCGCCGCCATGACCATGGGGATGGCCATGGCCTTGAAGGCCTGATCGCTGAACGCGGCCACGCCCAGCGCGGAGGCGGAGATGATGGAGCCAACATAGCTCTCATACAGGTCCGCACCCATACCGGCCACGTCGCCCACGTTGTCACCTACGTTATCGGCGATAACAGCGGGGTTGCGGGGATCGTCCTCGGGAATACCGGCCTCAACCTTGCCCACCAGGTCGGCGCCTACATCGGCCGCCTTGGTGAAGATGCCGCCGCCCACGCGGGCAAACAGCGCCATGGAGCTGGCGCCCATGCCGAAGGTCAGCATGGCACTGGTGATGTCAGCGGCCTCCAGCTTGAACACGAAGCGCAGAAGCATAAACCACACGCTGATATCCAGCAGGCCGAGGCCGACCACAGTAAAGCCCATAACGGAGCCGGCGGAGAAGGCCACGCGGAGGCCGCGGTTCAGGCCGTCGCGGCAGGCGTTGGCGGTGCGGCAGTTGGCCTTGGTGGCGATGCGCATACCCACGAAGCCAGACAAGCCGGAGAAGAAGCCGCCGGTCAGGAACGCGAAGGGCACGAACCAAGTCAGCAACTTTAAGGCCGCCATAATGCACAAAACCACGATCATACAGGCAAAAAACACACCTACAACGGTGTATTGCCGCTTCAGGTAGGCATTGGCGCCCGCACGGATAGATTGCGAAATTTTGCTCATAAGCGTGGTGCCTTCGTCAAAACTCAGCACTTTTTTGCCGGTGACGAAGGCGAAAACGAGTGCGATGACAGACCCTACAAAGGTTGCCAAAACAAGGTATTTTTCCATGTTTTTCTCTCTTTCCGTTCCGAATTGTTGTGAAATTCGAAATCTTCTTTTTTGTTCCTGAAATATTATAAAGAAAAACAGCGCGCACGTCAAATTTTCACACTTTTTTTGGGTACGCCTGAAAAAGTGTCCGGTTCTTTTCGTTATTTTGCCCGCAACTTTTTTGTGAAAAAACTTCCCATTTTGTGGCATTTACATCCGGTTTTTCCCCAGCCGTGAAAGATGTACCATACGTTTAGAATGTATTTTTCGCCACGATATCCCACGGTATTTCAGGTACAAAAATTTTTTTATGCAACTTTTTCACTTGTATTGGTACCATTTCCTTAAAAAATATAGCAGAAATCCTTTTTCGCACTTTTTGCTGCGTTTTTTTGCTTTTCCGAATTCGCACGCCGGGGGCGTTTGCTAAATTGCACAACGGCAATTTGCAACATTTTCCCCGCAAATGTCCACGGCGGGAGAACGCGAAAGCTATGAAGCTTTGCGTTCAAGCTATATACATTTGCTTTCCTTTTTTGATACCTCAGCGGTACATCTGGGTAAAAAAGAAAGCCCTTTCGGGCAATGTCATTAAGTTAAGCAAATCCGCGCACACGAAAATAAATATCCCCCGGCCTAGCCGGGGGTATTTCTTATGCGGGCGAAGCCCTATGTTACCAGCCACGCCTCATGCGGCGTTAGTACGACTTGCCATTTGCATAGGCTATCCTACCCACACCGGTATAAGTCCGGCACCTTTTCATTCTTATATAGCCGTCATCCCTAACACTTACGCTTTTTCTTCTGCCTAATTATCTCAACAACAGCCTTTACTTCTATCACACAATTTGCTAAACTTTTTCTGCCATTTTATTCTTGAATGGCCTCCCTTTGTTTTGTAGCTTGCAGTTGCCAGACCGCATCGCTACTATAACAGAGGGAGTTTTATTTTTCCTCATCGGCAGCAACCTCTTTTGAACCACTCGCCCAGCGAGTGGTTTTCGGGATACAAAAAGCCCACCTCGACTTTTCGAGGTGGGCATTTTTTATGCTTTCGTTATGTGGATTGCTTGTGCTTACTTCGCGGGCAGGACAATGACCTGTCCCTCGTAAATGGTGTTGGCGTTCACAAGACGGTCGGCGTTGCGCTCGAAGATGGCCTTGTACTTCATCAAACTGGAATTTGTAATTACATTCCATACATATTGGCATTCTTTACAATCACTCTATCTCCTTTTTCTAATTGTTCCTTAGAAACTCCTCTTAACCCAAGTCCAACATGTTCTGTTTTATATCCACAACCATTTGCTTTTCGTTCTTTTGTATGTATATCGATGTTAGTAATTATAGTCTCTAATACACCTCCATTTGTTTTATAAACACACGCATTTTCTCCTTCTCTACACATTCCTGTTGATATGTTTCCTGTGGCAACTGTTCCAACCCCCATAATTGTAAATACATCATCAATAATCAATTCAAAGTCTTCTTTTAAACATAATGGAACATCTAATCTGTTCATATACTCTTTTTCTCGCTCTTTTTTGCTTTTACCAAATAATCCCATAGTGTTTCTCCTTTATAACTTCCGATTTGCCGGTTTCTTTCACCGCTGCCAAATCCATCATATCATGCGTTTCCATACAGAGCAATAAAAAAGATGGGCCGCAGAAAATCCGTGATGGAATTTTCAGAGCATTGGCAGGACTTGTTGAGATTTCCTTGGAATAATTTTGCTCTCACGGTCCGCGGGTCTGACAGGCCAC
>ENA-UOOC01001497-UOOC01001497.1-human-gut-metagenome-genome-assembly--contig:-C48old-NODE-1497-length-19658-cov-5.747488_pt1 | contig 19658 bp, 18 predicted proteins | sample MGYA00242469_ERZ724016 | MGnify/ENA metagenome assembly ERZ724016 | reverse complement strand
CCAGTGGACTGTTTTTACGTGGGGAGACCCTCGTCGGGGGTCTCCCTATTGACGTTCGGAGAACGTCAATCCCTGCACTCAGTAATAGCCAAAACCGCACCTATATCCCCCAACAAACCAAAAGGCTCGCACGGTCTTCACGACTGCGCGAGCCTTGTTTCATCTATTTCATACATCACCTTAGCATGATTCTCCCTGATGACCTCGGAGGATATCACCCTGCCGTCAGCCTTGTCAATGCAGCTGCGTATAACCATGCCGACCCGATAATATCCGTCCTCCTCCTTGACAAACCTGTCCCCCTCGGCGTGAATATGGTATTTTACGTTTAATGGGATAGTTGTCCTTATCTCGCCGTGGAGGTACTTGTCGTCCACCCAGACGATTATCTGCCACGGCTGTGAGGTGACGTTTTTAAAACGGTAGTCGAGGTAGTTGTACATGATCGACGTCCCCGTGCCGAAGGGCACCTTTCTGCCGCAGTCGGGGAAAAGGTCAAAGCGGTCGTGGTGGTGGTGCTCCACGATTTCCAGCGGAGTGTGCAGAACCATCCAGTGGATAAGATTGGTAAACTGGCACATTCCCCCGCCAACGCCCTTTGAGGTTCTGCCGTTGGAGATGGTAAGCCCATCCTTGTAGCCGTCACGCGCGCGGCACGCTCCCACAAGCCTCCAGAACGAGAATACCTCCCCGGGATTCACGATTATTCCGGACACCTTGGGACAGGACAAAGCAAGATTTACCGCCTTGTTATCCTGCAAAACAGGGTCGACATTGCCCAGCGTGCGGCGTATAAGCGAGCAGTGCCTGTATACCACCACCGGCAGCTTGTCCGCAGACTTCTTTTTAGCAAACCGAGCCCGCGAAAGCAGGTCGCGAACCCGCCGAACCGTGCAGCATTTAAACACGGATATTTTATATGTAAGCGGAGAAATCTCGCAAAAAAGCTTTCTTTCAGCCATAATATTCCTCCAAAAAGCAGGGCAAAGCCGCTCTTAAAATCCGTCGGCGCAAGCCGTTTCACCGCATGGTGAAATGCTTGATACCTCATCGCGTCGTCAAGCGCACAACTAACCCGCCTTTACAATATAGCTCTGCTCAAACTATAAAAGAGACTAAACAAAAGTTGGGCGTTTACGTCCTAAAAATCTAAGCGATAGTATAAGACGGAGCAGATTGCTTTCCCACACCGCAACATTAAGTCCAAAGACGTAGTAAACGCGGCAGACGGCAGACAATGGTGCGACTATATCAAAGTGAGTGCCGTCTGCTTCATTTAATAACCGTCAACTTCGCCGCAGTATATGTGTTGCGCATCAGCATAGCAATAGTCATCGGTCCCACTCCCCCGGGAACAGGCGTGATGTATCCCGCCTTCTGCGAGACCTCATCAAAGTCCACGTCTCCGCAGAGCTTGCCGTTTTCGTCCCTGTCCATGCCGACGTCGATTACAACCGCGCCCTCTTTTACCATGTCGGCGGTTATCATCTTTGCCTTGCCGGTGGCGACTACAAGTATGTCCGCCTCTGAACATTCCTTTCTGAGGTCAGCAGTCTTCGAGTGACATATGGTAACAGTGCCGTTTGCATGGAGCAGAAGCATTGCCATCGGCTTGCCGACTATGTTGCTTCTTCCCACAACAACGCATTTCTTTCCTGCAACCTCTACGCCGGTTGACTTTATAAGCTCCATAACTCCCGCCGGTGTGCAGGGCAAAAAGCTGTATTCGCCGGTCATTATCCTGCCCACGTTTGCGGGATGGAATGCATCGACATCCTTTTTGGGGGATATCGCCTCTATAACCGCCTTTTCGTCGATGTGCTTGGGCAGTGGGAGCTGGCAGAGGATTCCGTGAACCTCGGGGTCCTTGTTCAGCTTTTCTATAAGCTCAATCAGAACGACTTCGGGAGTCCCCTCCGGAAGAACGTATTCAAACGACTTGAAGCCGCACTCCTCGCATGCCTTTTTCTTGTTCCTTACGTATATTTTTGAAGCCGGATCGTCCCCCACAAGGATTACAGCCAGCCCGGGGATTATCCCCGAAACCGTGGAGAACCGCGCAGCCTCCTTTTTTATAGTCTCCCTAATTTGGGCGGCTATAGCTTTACCGTCAATTATATTTGCCATTTTCTTTCATTCCCTTTCATGATTTTGCGCGCCGATGTTCTCAGGCGTTTTCGCCCTGTCCGTCAGACTTTTCGGAGGATGATTCTTCGGTGGAAGCGTCTTCCGTGGAAGGTAATTCCGTGGAAGCATTCCCTGTTTTTTCGAGGGTCTCCCCCGCATCTTCCTCAGATTCGGGAGCCAAAATATGCACGTCAAGCTTGTCGTCGGCGTGCTTGCCGCTCTTTCTCTTTGAAGCAAGCAGCTTTTCGTCGTAGATTCGCAGAAGCTCCTTGGATTCGTCGGTGTCGCGATAAAATACATATCCCTTCTTGCGGATGGTGACATACATATATATGAGAAGCACCAGTGCGAATATTACGCAGGCTCCCGCAACTATCTGGCTGACTTTAAGCTTTAAGGCGTCGGTGTAGATGAGATAAAGGCTGTCTGTGCGCAGACCTTCTATCCAGAATCTTCCTAAACCGTACCAGCCGATGTAGAGCAAGAACAGCTCGCCGTCGAACTTGCGGTGCTTTTTGTAGAAGTGCAGAGCCAGGAATCCCACAAGACACCAGAGCGACTCATACAAGAAGCAGGGGTGAGCGATCATCTCGGTGGCTCGGTTGGTTACTATCGAGACGTTTTCGGGGTAGTAAAAGGCATAAAGGTCGTTGATTATCTTCTGCGAGGTCATGCCCCACGGCAGGGTGGTCTTTGCGCCGAAAGCCTCCTGATTGAAGAAGTTGCCCCATCTGCCCAGACACTGACCTATCAAAAAGCCCATTCCCACAAGGTCAAGCATCGGCGGAAGCTTGACCTTGCGTATCTTCGCCATGATAACTCCGAACAAAAGCGCGCCTATAATTCCGCCGTAGATAGCAAGTCCGCCGTCGCGAACGGCTAAAGCCGCTTTAAGGTCGAAGGTGCCCTCGTCGGTGAGGTATCTGTCAAGGCTGAAAATAACGTAGTATGCGCGCGCGCCGATGATTCCGCCGATAAATCCGGCAAGAATGGTGTCGGTAACCCTGTCCGGCTCCAAGCCGAATTTACGCATATTCTTGTAGGCATAAATCATCGCCAAAACCATGCCCAGCGCGATCAAAAAGCCGTACCAGTAGATTTCAAGGTTGATTCCGGGGATGGTGAACATAACGTTGTCGATTTTGATGCCGTCCTTAAACAAACCGCTGTTCGGGAAATAAATTCTTCCGCCTTCGCCGTCGATAATTCCGCGGACAAAATCCTGTGTCATTGCAAGTAACATTTTTGTATCTCCTTTTTATCTCAAAGAGGTTCTATTACCGATATCGCGAGGTTTTCGGTGTCAAAAATCTCGTTCAGATATCCCATAACGTCCTCAAATGTCATGGCTTTAAGCTCCTCCACCGCGTCAAACGGCTTGGTGTCGGTCATGTGGGCGTTCAGCATAAGCGAGGCGCAGCTCTGAACGCTTGTAAACAGCCTTATTGCCGAGGCGTATTTCGCCTTTTTCAGATCCTCAAAGTCCTGCTTTGAAAGACCCTCGCGCCGAACCCTTTCTATCTCTGCGACAACTGCCGAGCGCAGCTTTGCCGGCTCGCGCGATTCGCCGCTTAAGATGTTGCAGAAGTAACCATCGCCGTCTAAGGTCTCCGACTCGAAGCTTGAATTTATCAGCCCCGATTCCATATTTTCGGCGTAGAACCGCGACGTCGGACCGAAGACCATGTCCATCAGAAACGCCGAGGCGTATTCCTTTCTTAAAAGCTCCACCCCTGTGCAGGGTCTTGCCTTGAAGCCGATATTGAACAGCGGGATTCCCACTTCCATTTTTGTCACAGTCTCACGCTTGGCAATACCCTCCGGCTCTTCGGGGAAGACCGATTGCAGCCCGACATCCTCGCAGGGCTTCAGCAGCCTGTCCGCGACCTCAAAGACCTCCTCTGCCTTACAGTTTCCCGCAACGCAGAGAACCATATTATTCAGGTTGTAGAAAGTGTTGTAGCAGCGATAGAGCAGGTCTGAGTTGATCTGCGCGATTGATTCAACCGTCCCCGCAACCTCTATACGAATCGGATGTTTCGAGTAAAGCGCGCGCAGAAGATTGAAATATCCCGCGCGGTAGGGGTTGTCCTCGCACATTCTGATTTCCTGACCGATTATCCCCTGCTCCTTGGCGACCGTCTCCTCGGTGAAATAGGGCTTCTGCACAAAGTCGAGCAGTATCGAAAGCGATTCCTTGAAATTGTCGGTGCAGCTGAACAGATAGACAGTTTTTCCGAAGGAGGTGTAGGCATTTCCGCTTGCGCCCGTCTTGGCGTAAAGCTCGAACACGTCGCTGTCCTCGTTTTCAAACAGCTTATGCTCTAAAAAGTGGGCTATGCCTTCGGGGACGGTTACAAAATCGTCCTCGTTCTTAGTCTTAAAGGTGGTGTTCACCGAGCCGTACTTGGTGCCGAAAAGGGCGTGGGCGGTGGAAAAGCCTTCCATCTCCATGACATATATCGAAAGCCCCGAGGGGTGCTTTACATAATAGTACTCCGCGCCGGTAAGCTCGTTTTTAACAAGCTTCGGTTCATATTTCACAAGGCTCACCTCCGTTTTTCAGGACGAACACGGTATCAAGCTTCATATCGCGGGCTAAAGCTGCGATATCCTCATGCTTGACATTGTTCAGCCTTTGCGAGTATTCCTGCGGGGAAATTATCTCTCCGCGCTTTAAGCAGAGGTTGTACCAGCCGTCCAACGAGAACACCCTGTCCCCGACCGCCTTCATCCGCGAGGTGAGGGCAAGCTTTGCGCTGGCGATATCGTCGTCCGAAAAATCGCCGTCAGCCACAAGCGAAAGCTGGTTGATAATCTCTTTTTCGGCAAGTGCGATGTTTTTTTCTTCGACCGCGCTTACAACGAACATCGTCCCCTTTGGCTCGGAGTACATCGCCGAGCAGAAGTAGCAAAGGCTCAGCTTCTCGCGGACGTTTGCAAACAGCTTTGAAAAGGGCGCGCCGCCGTATATCATGCTCATAACCTGAGCGGTGTAAATATCGTGAATTTGCGGCTTGAACGCCAGCACAAGGTTAGCCTGCGCTACGTTCATCAGCTTTTCCACCCGCGTGGGCGTTTGCTTGCACTTGCTGTAACTTATATATTCGGGATTTGATCTTGATCTGCCGTCTGCAAACCGTTCAAAAAAGGGCGCAAGCCTTTTATAGTCCCCGCAGCCGCAGAAGGATATTTCAACCTTGGCAGTCTCCAAAAGCCTTTTGTAGACCTCATACGCTTCACGCGGGGTTATTTTTTCGACGTCCGCGCGCGTGCCGTAGTACTTCTCCGCGCTCGGCTCTCCGTGATACACCGTTTCATACGCGAGGTTGAGGGCATAGGATATCTTGTCATTGATTTCGCCGTCTATCGCGTCTAAAAGGTCGTTTCTGCGCATTTCAAACTCGGTTTTGGCAAAGCCGCCGTTCTCAATCGCGGGACTGAATATGCAGTCGTTGAGAAGTCCGCAAGCCTGCGCAGATATATCCTCGCCGTTGAGGGCAAAGCTGTCGTCGAGATAATCCACCGAAAAGGCTATCTCGTATATATCGCCCTTCTGGTCGGACGAGCCCGACACCGAGGTGCCGTAAAGCGCGCTGAGTCTTTGGGAAAACTCCTTGCCGGTGGGATATTTTTCGCAGCAGGAGGATATCACCGCGGGGATAAGTGCTAAAGCCGCAGCGTCGCGGCAGTTGAATCCTGTCAGAAATCTGACTGTTATTGCGTTTGATTTGAACTTGCCGTCGTGTATTGTCAGCAGGGACACGCCCTTGGAAAGCTCTTTATATTGATATTCGGGTTGCAATAGCTCAGCCGTCCTTTCGTTTTGTTCAATATCTATTTATTGTACCACATATCAGCGCATTATGCAAGTGGTGAGCTTATAGTTTTGCGTATAACTTATTTTTTCAAAGCTTGTATATTATTACTTGACAGCCATTCTACTTTATGTTAAACTAAAGGTGTACATCAGGTTTACAGGCAATCCGGTCTTTGAAAAACGAAAGGAGCCGCACATGAAAAAACTACTATCCATCCTGCTGATAGCCGTAATACTCACCTCCTGCTCCGCGTATGATGTCAGCATAACCTCGCTCAGTGAAAAAGGCTCGATATATGACCTTATCGGTGTTGACGCTCACTGGCAGGGCGGCGAGGTCGAGGAGGAGTGGCACAGGCTTCACTCAGCCGACTTTAACGAAGCTGCCAAGGACTTTGGTACTTCTTCGGCTACGTCACCTCGATAGAATCGGAGGACGACCGCCTTATGGTAACGGTCGAAAACTACGGCGACAACATTAAAAGCGGCGCCTACAGATTTCCTGTTTACGATTCAACACCGATTGTAAAATATCATTTCTCTTACATGGAGCCGTCAAAACTCTATGTCGGCTTGATGATAGTACTCGTCTATCACGACTACAGCCCAAGCGACGCCGGAAATAAAGTCAACGACGTTATTGCCTACACCGTCAGAATTATGAACAACGAAAAAATCTCCTACCTGCCCGAAGACATGGATTTTGTCATGACCGGCAATGATATGGACGTTGATACCCCCGTAGAAGCTGAAATCGGCGCAGAGCCCATACCTCTTTGCTCGCGTTCGGACGCAAGGGTCACCCCGGCATCTGCAAGCAGCCGCACTCTTTCGGAAAAGGAAATAGCCAAGCTCAGCCCGTCGGAGTTTAAAGAGTGGTACGAGGGCAAGCTTGCGGAGTATCTTGAAAAGAACAAAGGTATAGTCTTCTGCTTCTGCTATGTCGCTGATTATGAAGAATTCGACGGCAAAACCTACATAGATATTACAAACAAGGACGGCACAAGCATTGATGCCGATTCGCTCCATCTCAGAGTTTTCGACTCCACCGTAATCTCAAAGGAGGGCAAAGCGCTTAAGCCGAGCGATTTGAAGATCGGGCAGAAGGTGGTTATTGCCTATTATGTCTGGGATCTCGAAGGCTCCAATCAGGCACTTTATCGCGTTGAGATTCTTGACACAAAGGACAAGCCCGACCCGCTCCCCGAAGGCGTTGTAATCGACGCAATGGATATCCCCGTAGATAACGGCGGTGACGATATCCCCGTAGATAACGGCGGTGACGATATCCCCGTATGGGACGGCGACGTCCCCATAGACGACTGAAAATCCGCACAGAATCCCGAATAACGCAAAACAGCAGGCTCCGAAAATTGGGGTCTGCTGTTATTTTTATTTCCAGAACTCATAGCAATCCTGCATAAAGCCGGCTATGTCCGCGCCGTAAGCCGCGGCAAGCTCGCTGCTTTTCAAGACCTTTGCCGTCTCGCCGTCGGCAAGCTTTTCGCCGCCGCTCATGAGGACAGTCCTTTCAAAAAGCATGGGTATCAGCGAGATCTCGTGGATCACCCCAACAACGCTCCTGCGATTGTCCTCCGCCGCCCACTCCTTTATCAGTTTGATAAGGGATATCTGCGCGGAGATGTCGAGGTGGTTGGTGGGCTCGTCTAAAAGGATTATCTGCGGCTCCTGATTAAAGGTTCGGGCAAGCATTGTACGCTGCAGCTGCCCGCCCGAAAGCTCGGTTATGGGCTTGTCTTTAATGCTTAAAAGACCCAGCCGTTCAAGGCAGGAAAGCGTGGCTTGCGAGTCTTTTCTGCTTTCGGAGAACGCTCCCTTCTGCTTTAAGTATCTGCCCATAGCAACGGTGTCGTAGACGGTGTATCCGAAATACACCGAGGATATCTGCGAAAACATGGCGACCTTGCCCGAAAGCTCTCGCCTTGACATTGAGGATATCTCCCATCCGTCGATTTTTGCGCTGCCGTTATACGCAAGCATACCCGATATCGCGCGCAGGAGGGTTGTTTTTCCGCAGCCGTTGGGTCCTGAAATGCAGAGCTTTTCGCCCTCATGCACGGTCATGCCGAAGTTTTTTACTATATCCCCGCTGCCGTAGCCGCAGGAAAGATTTGTTATTTCAAGCACTCTGCCGCCTCCTCGAAAAATACACAAGCGCGAAGAAGGGCGCACCGATGAAAGCCGTAACCGCGCCTACGGGAAGCTCGGTGCTTGGGATAAGCATTCTTGCCGCAAGGTCGGCTATCACCATAAAGCTTCCGCCGATAAGAGCTGTCAGCGGGATAAGGTATTTGTGCCGCGGCGAAAACAGCCTTCTTGCAACGTGCGGCGCTATCAGGTCGATAAACCCTATCACCCCCGCAAAGGACACCGCAGTTCCTGTGAGAACCGCAGTAATGGCAAGCAGAAGCCACTTTACTTTAGCGGCGTTCACCCCGACCGACATTGCGGATTCGTCCCCGAAGGAAAGTATGTCCAGCTCGCGGCTGAAAAGCATTACGGCGGCTATTCCTATAACCGTCACGACAAGCATAACTCCCACGGAGTCCCACCCCTTCGAGGCAAACGAGCCCTGCTGCCACCTTATAAGCAGGGTCATTTTTTCTCGGTCGAGTCCCGAAACAAAGGTGAACACCGCCGAAAGGAAGAGCGAAAGCACCATTCCCAGAAGCACTATGGTGTTCGAGCCGAAGTTTTTGTCGATTCTCAGGCACAGGGTTATGCAGACAACTACCGTCAGCACCCCGAAAAGAGTTCCCGCAGCAGCCAAGCTCCACCTGCCCGCAAAGGGAAGGCTTACGCCGCAGACGGTTACAATCGCCGCTCCCACCGACGCTCCCGACGACACGCCCAGCGTATACGGCGAGGCAAGCGGGTTGTGAAGCACCGACTGCGTGACTGCCCCTCCTGCCGACATCGCGGCTCCTGTCAGAAAGGCAAGAGCTACTCTCGGAAGCCGCAGCTTCCATATTATCGCGGCAGTGGCTTCGGTTATCCCCTCGGGCATGGGAAGCCTTAGCAGGCTTGCAAATACCACCCTAAAGGTATCTATGGGATTTATGGCGACGCTACCCGCGGAAGCTCCTATCGCCGCAATCACAAATGCCGCCGGAATAAGGAGAGCTATTCCGGCAAGAGCTTTTTTATCAGATTTATTTTTCATCGGGGACTATTGCTTTGGAAATTTCTTCTATTCCCTTTACAATGTTCTGCGAACCGCGTGAGGTTGCGTTGGAGTCAACGCTGACAACTCTCGAATTTTTAACCGCGTTGATAACATCCCAGCCCGCGCGGGAAAGAATCTCGTTGTAATCATAGCCGTCATACATGACATTGGTGATGATGACGTCGGGATTTGCGGAGATGACCGTCTCCTCGGTGTTGCTTATCCAGCCCTGCTGGTCTGCATAGATGTTCTTGCCGCCGCAGACGGTGATTATCTCGTCGAGGAAGGTGCCGTTTCCGAAGGTGTAAAGCCACGGAGCCGCGCCTATCTCAAAGTAGACGGAAACAGGCTCTTTGCCCTCCGCGCGCTTTTTGGCTGCCTCGATCGCTTCATCTATGGAAGCGTTCAGCTCGGACGCCTTGTCGGCTGCTTCAACCTCGGCGGCGATTGCCGAGATATTGTCCTTGATTCCCTGAATGCTTGCGGCGGTGGGGATGTATACCACCTTAACTCCCGCTTCGGTGAGAGCGGCATAAGGGTCAACGGTGCCGTCGGTGCTGGAGCCGCTTACGAACACGCAGTCGGGTGAAAGAGCTATGATCGCCTCGACATCGGGGTTGAGATAGTCCATTGTGCAGACATCTGCGTTCACAGAGCCTACTCCTGCGGAGTAAACGTCGGCAAGCACGATATCGTCGCCAAAGCCAAGACCGTCGAGTATCTCGGAGATGTCGGCAGCGGTGGAGACGAGCTTATAGTCCTTTGCGGGGACGGTTTCGTCAGTCTCCGGCACGGTATCGGGCGCAGAATCGGGCGCGGGTGTGGTTTCGGGAGTTGACGCAGGGTCAGCACCGCAGCCGCACAGGCAGCTGAGTGTCAGCATGAGTGCTAAAGCCAATGACAGTATTTTTGTGAGTTTCATTTTTTGATTTTCCTTTCATTTCTATAAAATAAAAACCGTCCTCTGAAAATAAAGGACGGTTTTTGCAGCACGAAAAAGACCGCGCGGCAATATTTTTCCGCGAAGCCGATCTTATACTTATTTTCCGTTAAAAAGTGTCTGGACTATGTATAGCCGTTGAATCGCTGCAAAACCCATCGCACAGCGGTTTTGTGACGACTTTACAGTTAATCTTTTACGGAAAATTAGTATTGTACAGCAGTTAAGTCCTCTTTTTACCTGAGAGTCTCTTCCACGCGGGCGGGGCATATAGTCCCTCCGCGAAATTCAGGCAGGTCTCCCGACTTGGACTTATCGCGATGCCCTGCGCCTTCCCATCCATTAAGGACAGTGACTGCCGGCGGAATACCGGCGTGCAGAGCATGCACTGATTTCGCATATACGAAACAAGTGCGTCTTCACGGTGACAGGTTCGTTCTACAATTTCAGTAGATTCCCTATTAAACCGCCTATTGTAAGCGGTACCTGAATAAGCTGAATATTAAATTTTTAAGTAAAGGAGATGCGGAGCCGAGGGGAAGAAGCACCCGCGGCTCCGCGAATTCTATGAAACCCATCTGCCGTTACAGCTCCGACAGGTGGGATGAAAATGGCAAGCCTGAATAAAGCTTGGCTTCGGCACATATTATTAAATGCCGAAGCCATCTTTCTTACATATTCTTGATCTTCTCGAAGCAAGCGGGGCAGATGTGCTTTCCACCAAACTCAATGATGTCTTCGCCTTCACCGCAGAAAACGCAGGTGTTGGAATACTTTTTGAGAACGATAGAACCCTGGTCGGTAAAGATTTCAAGAGGATCCTTCTCCTTGATATCCATCGACTTACGAAGTTCCATGGGGATAACAATCCTGCCAAGTTCGTCTACTTTTCTAATAATACCGGTTGATTTCATAATAAGTACCTCCAATCTTTATATTTACATAATACACTGGAAATCGACAAAAGTCAATGATAAATTATTAATATATTGTATTTTTTACCGCAAAATCGTTTCATATTCCTACAAATCAGCCTAAAAATCATAATTTTTTTCAAACTTTTTTTAAACAAGGAGGTAATATTTTTGATAAACTACATTTTAGCGCTCATGATATTAATTTCCTGCGGCTATGCATTTATGCACGGAGGAGCCTCCGAGGTGTCCAACGCGGTAATAACCAGCGGCGGAACTGCGGTAAGTCTTTTCATAACAATAGTCGGCTCGATGGCAACATGGGGCGGGATTATGAAAGTCGCCCAGGCTTCGGGGCTTACCGACTTGATAACCAGAATCATCAGTCCCCTGCTGTCAAAAATCTTCAAGGGCATAGACAAAACAGGGCACGCCTTTAAAGCCATCGCCATGAACATTGCCGCAAACCTGTTCGGCTTGGGAAACGCCGCCACTCCCTTGGGAATCGAAGCCATGAAGGCTCTTGAATCGGAGGAGGGCTGCGGCGGCACGGCTTCGCGGAACATGATAATTTTAACCGTCTTCAACACATCATCTGTCGAGATCATCCCCACTACCGTTGCCACGCTCAGGCTTGCTCATGGAAGCAGCTCTCCGCTTGACATACTCCCCTGTGTGCTGTTGGTTTCAGTGATATCGCTCAGCGTTAGCATATTGTTTGTATATTTATTCGACGGCGTGGGTGCAAAGCCAACCCGAAAGGAGAAAAAATGAGTCTGCAAAGCGTTATAATCCCGATATTTGTTTTGGGAATATTTCTATACGGCTTACATAAAAAGGTGGATATCTTTTCGGTGTTCGTCAAAGGTGCAAAGGAAAACATACTCGTCGGGGTAGACATTCTGCCGTCTTTGGTGATGCTGATGCTTGCGGTGGGGATGTTCCGCGCCTCGGGTGCGATGGACGCATTTTCCGAGCTGATAAGCCCCCTTACCGACTTTCTGGGATTTCCCTCCGAGTGCGTTCCGCTTGCGCTTATGCGCCCTGTTTCGGGGAGCGGCGCGCTTTCCATCCTCGAAGGGATACTGGAATCGCACGGTCCCGACAGCTTTATCGGGCGGGTGGCGAGTGTGCTTTTAGGCTCGACCGAGACCACCTTTTACACCGTTGCGGTATACTTCGGTGCGACGAAGATCCGCAAGACCCGCCATGCGCTGCCGTCTGCGCTTGCGGGGGATATTACGGCGTTTTTGCTGTCGGCGTTGGCGGTGAGGGTGTTTCTGGGATGAGGGGGACGGCTTGCACCGCAGTTAAGAGATATGAAAGAATTGTGCTTTTGATGGATTGTCGGTAATTTCCGATTTGTAGCTTTTCCCCACAGTTTTTAGTGAAAAGAGAAGAGAGAAGAGTGAAGAGAGAAAAGTGGCGGTGCCGCTTGACGCGGCGATTTTTGCGGCTTGCGCCGCTTGGCTCCCGCCGTCGGGACGGCTTTGCCGCTTATCTTGCGATTACCCTCTCAATACTTCTTGCTCTGCCGGTCTTTTCGTCGAAATCTACTACTACTGCATTGATAAAGCAGGGGGTAGACGCTTCGACGAATCTCGTCGGAAAGTTCAATCGCTGTTTTTCTATTGCAAGCTCCTTGGCAACGCCTAAGACCGATTCCTCCGGACCCGTCATGCCTGTATCGGTTATATATGCCGTGCCGCCCGCTAAAATCTGCTCGTCGGCGGTCTGAACATGGGTATGTGTGCCCAAGACTGCTGTCACTCTGCCGTCGAGGTAATAGCCCATCGCCTTCTTTTCGGCGGTGGCTTCGGCGTGGAAGTCTACTATTATATTGGGGGTGGAAATATCCTCCAAAAGCTTATCCATCGTCTGATACGGATTGCCGAGCGGCTCCATATAGACTACGCCCATCAGGTTTACAACCGCCACTTGGCATCTGCCCATATCCAGCTCATACACTCCCCTGCCGATAACCCCATCGGGATAGTTTGCGGGGCGCACAAGGTGCGGAACCTCCTCAAAGATATCCACCGATTCACGCCGTTTGAACGCGTGGTTGCCGGTGGTGATAACGTCCGCGCCGATCCGTGTAAGATACTCGCATGACTGGCGGGTTATGCCGTTGCCGCAGGCTGAATTTTCGCCGTTGACAACGGTTATATCCACATTATAAAAGCTTTTAAGATGGTGAAGCTTGGCTCCCAGAAACTCGCAGCCGCACTGAGCCACAACGTCCCCGACAAACATAAGTCTCATAATTTTCCTTCCCCATGTAACAAGCGGCGAAGCCGCAACTAAAATCATCGCCGAAGGCGATTCCACATCTTTTCTCTTTTCTCTCTTATCTTTTATCTGCGGCGTCAGCCGCTTTGCCCCATCCATCCACTCCGGAACGCCGCAATGCACCGAAGATTCTGTCGGTAAAGCCGTTGTCCTCGTACTCTTTTTGACGGAGAAACTCCTTCATTTCCTCGCGCTTGGTTTTGCCGTCGGCAGGACACTTCGACTTTACGATCTCGATATTATTCCGCTTTATTGCCGACTTTATCGCGCTTTCGGGAGCGAACACCAGCGGTCGGATCATCCATATCTCCTTGCGGCTGAGGTAGCTTTTGGGAGCAAAGCACCCCACCCTGCCCTCGATAAACAGGTTCATCATAAAGGTCTCCACAACGTCGTTATAGTGGTGTCCCAGCGCGATTTTATTGCAGCCTGCCGCCTTTGCAGCGTCGTGCAGAGCCCCGCGGCGCATTCTGGCGCAGAGAGAGCAGGGGTTCGGCTCCTTGCGTATGTCAAACACGATTTCGCCGATATGGGTGCGCTGCAAAACGTATTCAACGCCGTTTTCCTCGCAGAGCCTTGCAACCGCGGAATAGTCCCCCTCCACCCCGCCGAACATGGGGTCGAGGGTGATAGCCACAAGCTCGTAGTCTATGCCGATGAAGCGCCTAAGCTGTATCAGTCCCAAAAGCAGGGCAAGGCTGTCCTTGCCGCCAGAAACTCCCACCGCAATGCGGTCGCCGTCCTGAATCAGGTCGAATTCCTGAATTGCCTTGCGCATATATCCTAAAATTTTCTGCATATTAATATCTCCAAAAAATCATAATATATAATTGTATCACACTTTTTGCGATTTGAAAAGTGGGAAAGCCATATTTTTCACGGAAATATCCCAAAATGTAAAGCAGGAGAGAACCCGAAAGCCTTCTCCTGCCTTACATTTACTTGGAACATTATATTATGAAGATATCAGTTGTTTATACGGGAGATTGATTTATCCTGATATTTATATTGTACTCTTTTTATTAAAAAAGTAAACTGGCATTTTAGATGAAAATAGCTGATATTTTCCGTGCTTATCTATATATTTTTAAATTAATGTTGAAATTTGAAACACGTTTTTTCGTCATGCGCAAATGCTTTTATAAAATAACAGCTGCTTTTATATCAATCATGACATCTTCGGCAGACATCCCCGCTTGTACAAAAAATCGCGCCGAAGCTGCAAAATGCAAACCTCGGCGCGGGATATGTTTATGTGGTTATCGGGGCGACCGTGATTAAGCCAGTCTTTCCTCGAGCGCCTTAAGCTCGCCTGCAAGTTCCTTAGGAAGCTTGTCGCCGAACTTGGCATAGAACTCCTCGATGCCCTTGGTCTCTTCCTTCCAAAGGTCCTTGTCAACGGTGAGAAGTCCGCGGATGGTTTCGGTGTCGATGTCCTTAAGACCTTCAACATTGATGTCCTCGGGCTTAGGCTCGTAGCCGATGGGAGTTTCAACAGCGTCTACAACGCCCTCGCAGCGGTCGAGAATCCAGTCAAGAACTCTCATATTGTCGCCGAAGCCAGGCCAGATGAAGTTGCCCTCGTCGTCGGTGCGGAACCAGTTTACGTTGAATATCTTAGGAGCCTTGTCGCCGAGCATCTTGCCCATTTCAAGCCAGTGTGCCCAGTAGTCGCCCATGTGGTAGCCGCAGAACGGAAGCATAGCCATCGGGTCGCGCCTTACAACGCCTACTGCACCGGTAGCTGCTGCGGTGGTCTCCGAAGCCATGATGGAGCCTACAAAGGTGCCGTGTTGCCAGTTGAAAGACTGGTATACGAGCGGAGCGGTTTTGGCGCGTCTGCCGCCGAAGATCATAGCGGTTATCGGAACGCCCTTGGGGTTGTTGAACTCGCTGGAAATGCAGGGGCAGTTCTCTGCGGGAGCGGTAAAGCGTGAGTTGGGGTGAGCAAGCTTATTGCCGGCAGCAACATACTCGGGACCGTTTACATGCTCGCCCTTCCACTCGATTGCGTGAACCGGCGGGTTCTTGTCGAGCTTTTCCCACCATACCGTCATATCGTCCTCGTTGATGGCGACATTTGTAAATATTGTATTGCTCTTGGTGGAAGCCAGAGCGTTATAGTTAGAGTTTTCATTAGTACCGGGAGCTACGCCGAAGAAGCCGTTTTCGGGGTTGATAGCGTAAAGTCTGCCGTCTTCGCCAGGCTTGAGCCAAGCGATATCGTCGCCGACGGTCCATACCTTATAGCCCTTTTTGGTATAGGTCTCCGGCGGGATGAGCATTGCAAGATTGGTCTTGCCGCAGGCGGACGGGAATGCAGCGGTTACATACTTAACCTCGCCGTTGGGCTTTTGGATGCCTAAGATGAGCATATGCTCAGCCATCCAGCCCTCGTTCTTGCCCTGGTAGGAAGCGATTCTTAAAGCAAAGCACTTTTTGCCCAGAAGAACGTTTCCGCCGTATGCGGAGTTGATAGACCAGATAGTGTTATCCTCGGGGAACTGAACGATATATCTGTTTTCGGGGTTAACATCAGCCTTGGAATGAAGACCTCTTACAAAGTCGTCTGAGGTGTCGCCAAGGTTCTTGAAAGCCTGTGCGCCCATTCTTGTCATGATAGCCATGTTGAGGACTACATAGATAGAGTCGGTAACCTCAACGCCGACCTTTGCCAAAGGCGATCCGATAGGTCCCATGGAGTAAGGGATAACGTACATGGTTCTGCCCTTCATAACGCCGTCGTACATCGGGGTGAGCTTGGCGTACATCTCCTTGGGGTCGCACCAGTTGTTGGTGGGACCTGCGTCTTCCTTTCTGCGGGAGCAGATGAAGGTTCTGTCTTCAACGCGGGCAACGTCGTTGGGCAGGGTGCGGTGATAAAGGCAGCCGGGGAGCTTTTCCTCGTTGAGCTTTATCATCTCGCCGGTGGCGCAAGCTTCGGCTCTGAGTTCGTCGAGCTGTTCCTTGCTTCCGTCGATCCAGACAACCTTGTCGGGCTTGGTCAGAGCGATCATTTCTTCGACCCACTTGTTTACATTGGGGTTTTTGGTAAGTGAAGCCATATATTTTTTCTCCTTTTTAAAAGATTTTTATAACTTTTGCTATGGTTTTTCGCGATATTTCGCGGTTCGGAAACCCGGAAATCAAATAATCCAAATTTCCTCATTTACTATGATACACTGATTCGGTCAATCTGTCAAGAGAAATAATATAGATTTTCACTAAATTTTCAGAAACGCTCTTATTCAATATGACATATTAATATATATCAAACTCTTTATGGCTTTTTGTCATTGTAATAGGTGCGAAAGTGTAATAAAATGGTGGTGTTTGGGGATGGCGGGATTGGTGCGTTGGAAGGATGCTTTGTTCCTTCGGGTGAGCCGTTTGATACCTGTCCGACTGCCTGCGGGATGGTATGTAAGGATAACTTTGTTCCACAGGGTGAGCCGTTTGTGACCTGTCCTGCTGCCTGCAGGAGTAAGGGGGATGAAACTAAGGGGAAAAGGGGGAACCCTAAAACCGTAGCAAAAGTGCGGATTTCCCCCTTTTCCCCTCAACGTTTCTCCTAACAAAGGTTGGGCGTTTCCGTCCATATATTGCAAGCAAAGGTATAGATTAATACCACTAAGTATCCTGTTTGACGAAGTTATGCCAACGACGGAGGAAAGGCGGCTGACGGCAAAACAATAGTACGGAAATAACAAGGTTCGAGCCGTCAGCTTTTTCCTTCACCCCTTTGCCCCTTTTCCGCACTTTTGACTGCCTGCAAGCTTTCGCGTTCGCTGGCTTGATTTTACTGCCGTTCCTCGGTGGTTGTTTCGTTCGCCCAGACCGTGGTTTGTGGTTCTTCTATTGCTTTGATAATCGTACTTTAGTTCCTCGAAGAGATACTTTGTTGGTGGCTGTGCTTTTGTCCTTTTCTATTTTTTATTTTTGGCTTTTTAAAATTAATTTTGGAGGTTTGATTATGGGTAGGATTCGATTTGAGAATGATTCTGTTTTATTTGAGAGGCGGGACGAGACTGTTCTTATTGAGCCTTATGGGCTTAATTGCTTGCGTGTGCGCGCTTCTAAGAATGCTCGGCTTTCGGACGAGAAGTGGACGCTTTTAGACGCTAAGGACAACTCTCAGCCGGAGATATCGGGCAACGAGAGGCATGCTTGTCTTAAAAACGGCGACATCAGCGTGGAGGTTTCCACCACCAACGACTGGGGCGGCGAGCTTGTCTTTAAGCGCAAAGGAAAGGTAATTCTTTCCACAAGGAACTACGGAGACTACTCCATGCGCTATCTTCACACCGAGGGCGACAACTACCGCATTCGCTACGCCTTTAACGCCAACCACGGCGAGCACATCTACGGCTTGGGTCAGGAGCAGGAGGACGCTTTTGACCGCGTGGGAACTACAACCGAGCTTCAGCACTACAACACCAAGTCGGTAATCCCTATGTACTATTCCTCTCTGGGATACGGTTTCCTATGGAACAATCCCGCTCCTGGACGGTGCGAGACTACTCTCAACCACATAATGTGGGTGGCAGACAGTGCTTATCAGGCGGACTACCTTGTGTTTGTGGGAGACACACCCCGCGACGTTATGCGCACCTATGCCGACCTTACCGGCTACGCTCCGATGATGCCTCGCTGGGCGGCGGGCTTCTGGCAGTGCAAGTGCAGGTATGAAACTCAGGACATCCTTTTAAACGTCGCGCGCGAATACAAGCGCCGCGGAATCCCGATAGACGCAATAGTCATAGACTTCTTCCACTGGACGGAGCAGGGCGACCTTAAATTCGACCCCAAGTACTGGCAGGACCCCAAGGCTATGGTGGATGAGCTTAAGGAGATGGGAATCGAACCGGTTGTGTCGGTATGGCCTACAATCAGTCCCAAAAGCGAAAACTGGGGCGAGATGAACGACCGCAACATGCTTGTCCGCACCGAAAACGGTCAGTACCCCACCTTCGACTTCTTCGGCATGATAACCTTTATCGACCCCACCAACCCCGAAACCGCCAAGTTCTACTGGGACAAGGTCAAGAAAAACTACTACGACTACGGCATCAAGAATTTCTGGCTGGACGAAGCCGAGCCGGAGGTTCACCCGCAGCAGTTTGCAAATCTTAAAATGTACGCTGGCAACGGCGCTCAGGTTGCACTTTTATATCCATATTATTACAACAAAATATTCTACGACGGACTTAAATCCGAGGGCGAGACGGATATCATCTCGCTTACGAGAGCGGCGTATGCCGGAAGCCAGAGGGTTGGCGCGTGCGTTTGGAACGGCGACATTATGTCAAGCTTCTTTGCGCTTAAGCAGTCCATCACCAGCGGTCTTTCAATGGGCATGTGCGGAATACCGTGGTGGAACTCGGATATCGGCGGCTTTTTGTTCGGCGACACCGAATCGGCAAGCTTCCGCGAGCTTTTGGTGAGATGGTTCCAGTTCGGGCTGTTCTGCCCTGTAATGAGGCTTCATGGAACGCGTCTTACGCAGTCGTACTATGTTGACGAAGCCCCCGACGTTATGGTAAAGGGCGGCGGCTACAACGAAATCTGGCACTTTGGCGAGGAGAATTATCCCGTGCTGATAAAGCTGATTGAGACAAGAATAAAGCTCCGCGATTACACCCTTAGTCTTGCCAAAGACGCCCACGAAAACGGCGCGCCGATGATGCGCCCGATGTTCTTTGAGTTCCCGCAGGACGAGCTTTGCTACACGCTTTGGGACCAGTATATGTACGGCTCGGACATTCTGTTTGCTCCGATTTACAACGAGGGTCAGACCGAGCGCGAAGTATATCTCCCCGAAGGTGAATGGGTGCGCGTTGGCAATCGCGAAAACGACAAGCGCGAATACGCGGGCGGCAAAACGGTTGCGGTTAAGGCTGAGGTCAGCGAGTACATAGCGTTTGTGCGCAAGGGCAGTGAGGTAATCAAAGCCTTTGACGGCGAATAATTTACAGTTGCAGACAGATAATAAGTCCTGTGCGGAAACCGGCAGTGCCGATATCCGTGCAGGATTATTTTTTAAGGAGGACGCTATGCCCAAAAGGATTCTTATAAAGGACACCACCCGCGAAGAGCGCGAGGAGATAGTGCGCAAGGGGCTTTCCTGCGACGCAAACGAATGCGAGAACTGCTCCGCCTGCGGGATGTATGGTGCGGGAGACATGCTGGAAATTTATCAGCCGTATATTGACGGAAAGGAAGAATTGGCGGAGATTAACCAGCGGTTTAAGGGAGGAGTTGTTAGGTAATGCGGCTTGCGCCGCAGATAAGAGAGAAGAGAGAAGAGAGAAAAGAGCAGAGATTCGGAATCGCCTGTCGGCGATGGATTTTATGGTGTTGGAACGTTCCGGCGGAGAT